>Ga0307507_10010109_pt1 | contig 12320 bp, 4 predicted proteins | sample 7_EM_MG_FD_207223 | JGI IMG/M metagenome (GOLD analysis project Ga0307507, IMG submission 207223) | Populus trichocarpa ectomycorrhiza microbial communities from riparian zone in the Pacific Northwest, United States - 7_EM | ecosystem: Host-associated > Plants > Roots > Unclassified | place... | reverse complement strand
ACTGAAGCTGAATACATTGGGGCCTGCGAAGCTTCCAAGGAAGCAATTTGGATTACCAGACTATTCAACAATATCTTGCCAGACTCATGCCAACCACAACCCTCACCAAACGCTTGCCTGATCTATGGTGACAACCAGGGAGCTATCGCTCTTATTGAAAACCCACGGTTTCATCAACGTACAAAACATATCGATATACGATATCACCTTATCCGGCAGGCACATCAGCAACATCTCATTCGACTACAGTACATACCCACCGGACTCATGACTGCAGATATCTTCACAAAGGCACTTCCCCAGGAACTACACTATAGGCACATGATGGGTATGGGATTAAGGAAGCTTTAGCTCTCTCGCCTAATTGGGATCTGTACTTAACTTGTTAATCAGGTATATGGAGCACTCTTTTCCCAAGATTTTTCCTCACAGAGGTTTTTATGGGTTTTTAATGAGGCTGCCATTTTCTGTTTCTTTTTCTTTCCTTTTTGTTACTCCAGCTTGAGCATATCGAAAGAGTTGGGGTGTTGAAAATAGGCTTTCGGATATGCACTTTCTACATATAGGAGTACAACATAGCTGGTCATTATCCCTCGTACCGGTTTCCTACTCTCCGAGTTTAACTTACCATTTTTGGCTTGTCACTTATGTCACTACTCAATCAGTCAACCTAATACTCAATTCTGTTCTCATTTGTTTTCTCTTGTCTTCCATACTGTTTCCTTTAACCTCTTCTCTACTACTGCTTATGTTGCTATTTCACCGTATAAATAGCGGGCCTTCCCGGTTCTTAGAGACAATAAGAAGTTTAGAAGTATATCTCATGTGCGCCTGTTTCCGGTATATCCCTTGATCTTTGACCCGTATTTCAACACATCAAACACAAGCTCAAACGAGTGACAGCCTGTGACAACATTATAAAGCAGGTGATAGTAACTCAGTCACCTAGTTAGAGAGATAGCAGCAGCCAATTATAACAGTTTCCGTGAGCAAGCTAAGGTAGAGTTGAGTCGAGTTTTTTTGCACATACTCTACTAAGTATAGTAGTTTTGTTAGCGTTCTCGATATTGAATGCTTAGAGTGTCGCCAGGGATTTTCTCTAACGCCTCGGTTAATGAGTTGAATTGTAAGTCTTGGTTCCTGAATTATTTTAAGGTCAGAGGAGACTATTCAATAGAATATCGGAGAACTCTTTCAATCACTACTTAGGTTAGTTAGCCGGAGAAATGGAATTTAGTTTTGACCAACTTGGCGATGGTTAGATAGAGGGATAGATTATGGCATAGACACTGCCTGAGTCGTAAAGTCTTGGCCCTCCCAAACCTCATCGACCTTGCATAGTATTAATAAGCAAGTTTTTTGATTAATTTTTCTATTTTTTTGACCCAGTAATTCAGAAGTTCTGGTTAGTGTTACTGGGGTTGAAACCTTGCGATCAGAGTCATATGGCACGTATTTTTTTTACTCAGAAAATCCAAATTCTTAATTGAAATTTCTAGTTTTTTTGGTGGCATGCACGGACAGAATTTGTACTTGTATGAGGTGGCAACTCGAAGTTTGTGAATTTTCGAATAAAAAAAAAAGTAAGGGCTAAATGACTATTGTAGTAAAACGGCTCATGACCGGGGTTGGGGGACCGGTATTGTGCACTGCAGGGCAGGATAGAGAATAAAGTGGGGAGAAAGAGAGGCTTGGCATGGCAACTTTGATGGAGATTACCCACGTCGAGAGGGGCTTGAAGCCCGCTCAACTACGCCGTTCCCCAGCCGTCGAGAGAGTCACAGAATTTCAAGAGCCGCAGGCCCGTAGGGACCTTGCTAGCCTATTGCTGCCATAGGCAAGGAAGCTTCCACCGTGCGGTTGGCCCGCTTGGATTGTGTGAATTCGCAACAGGCCAAACTCTCTTGACTGCTCCCACTCCCAATCTTTAACACTCACCCTTTCTCGGCCTTCAACGGGCCCTCCCTCTCAACTCCCAACCTTGTTTCTCGAACATTCTTATCTACTAGAGAATCTATACAAAACAGGGCCTTTCAGATTGCTCGAAATTGCTGGCGCTGGAGTTATTTAATGACTACAATAACCGCATATCCACCGGAATCCTCTCGAAAGCACGGAAACCGAGTGTTTACTCTCCCGATTTCGATAAGCATTCGATAAGGTTGCCCTGTTCAATGGTCTGTACCGTGTATCTATCTTTAGTATTGATTATATTGTAGCGTATTTGGCAGAGGCTGAAGGTTGTGATATCAACCAGAAAGACAACATGCGTGATACACCTCTCGCATGGGCTGCTTGGAATGGGCATGAGGCAGTCGTAAAATTACTACTGAGCCGAGACGACATCGACCCCGACAAGCCCGGTGAAGACGGCCAAACACCCCTGATGCTGGCTGCTTGCAATGGACACGACGGAATTGTGAAAATACTACTCGGACGGGACGACGTCAACCCCAACAAGTCAGATGATGACGGCCAAACGCCACTCTTGCTAGCTGCTTACAATGGCCACGAGGGGGCGGTGAGAATGCTACTCGGACGGGGCGACGTTAACCCCAACAAACCAGATCAGCACGGCAAAACACCTCTCGAGTGGGGCGCTCGGAATGGGGACGAGGCAGTGGTAAAAATGCTACTCGGACGGGACGACATCAACTCCGGCGAGTCAAACAAAGACGGCACATGGCCACTCTCCTGGGCTGCTTTTAATGGGCACGAGAGAGTGGTGAAAATGCTACTCGGACGGGACGACGTCGACCCTAACAAGTCAGATAGGCACGGCCAAACACCACTCTGGTCGGCTGCTTACAATGGTCATGAGGGAGTGGTGAAAATACTGCTCGGACGGGGCGACGTCAACCCCAACAAGCCAGATAAGGACGGCCAAACACCGCTCTCGTGCGCCGCTAGAAATGGCCACACGCGGGTGGTAGCTCTGCTGCGGCCTCCAACAGCTGCCACCCACCGCACGGACTAAGCCCGACGAGACATCACCCGTACTAACGGCCTCTGCACTATTTTCGCAAGGACTAGAAAACTTCCATAAACGTGTTTGTCGCTACCGCTGCCTCCTTCCTCCAACCCCCGCCCTCTCATCTCCTGGATCTTAAAACACCACCTATGGGAATTTCCGCCTTACCCTTCCTTCCGGAGCATGCCTGCCATAGTAGCAATACTTATTTCTTAGTTTTTTTTTTTTCTTCGTGGAAGGAAATCATACGCAATGGAAATGCACATATCACTTATACTCCCAGCCCTCTATCCCGATTTTTCTTACAGAGTCGGGTCAGCATTTGCGAGCTTCCGCTTAAGATCTAGAGTCTAGCATTAGTGGGGGGCATTTCTACTGTATTCGAATAAGCCAGTGTGGCTCGCAATTTTCGTCATTTCTACATTCAGTGTTGTTTTATGGATATAAATCCTCTTTTCGCATTCATCGTTCATTTATTTTTCTAAAATTCCTCTTTTTACCCTCCCTCCCCTCTCGAGTGTAAATAAGAGGATCATTTAGATATAGTGAAGAGCAATATAAAGTGCAAGTATTTCTGACACTAGTGAGAAGTGACTGAGAAGTTTCCACTACTTAGATAGACAGGGTTTGGCCAAGATCATGTCTATTTGGGGCTATCCTTCTAGCATGAAATTAAAGGCAAAGTTAGAAGGCTATACACGACTTTTTAGTCTTGCCTTCGAGGAAAATTAATACATTCGGCAAACTCAAGAGCCTAATCCGTCCGTCTTGGGGTTCGGACGGCACGGAGGGCAGTATAGCACTGTACAGTCGCACCTCGCTATCCCGGATAGCCAAATTTCACGGATTTTACCCGAGACAATGGGGTATCCTGAGCGGGGACTCGGAGGTATTATTTAAAAGAACGTTTGGGCCGTAGGCATTATATGAATTGAATGAATAAAAGGCAACCTCTTACCGGTATAGTACTCGAGTGCTCAGTGATTACGACAGTATGATATTGGCGACGAAAGAAATGTGCCCCACCGCGTTTTCCATACAAATGCCCATTCTCAAAAGGTACCTGCTTACTACTATTATAATATTAGAAAAATCCAAGGACTTTCTAGATAGCATAGTTTTTACATGAAGATTCACGTAATTGAGTACCATGTTACTGAAAACATGCTAGGAATTCTGGGTGCCAGAGTTCTAAGAGAAGATCCCTAAAATGCTGCTGAGACAAGTAGTTTGTATGGGATTTCTGCACCACGGCTGTACTGACTGGCTGGCTTTGCACACTTGCTGCTCGTGGGTGGTAGTGCAGAAAAAGTTGGCAATTTTATCTGATAAATCCTCTAAGATTCCCTTCCATTTGATTACCTCCTAATGAACAAAATTTATTGTGCAGCATCGCAGTGATTGGCTAACCCGTGCAATTTGTATGGGAAACCTGGGGGGCCGGATAAGGGGAGTGGGGTGTGTGTGATAAGAGAGTGGCGTTTGGCATGGCTACCGTAAGAACTCGAATAATCGGCCCATGTGCTAGGAAGTTGATTTTGAGTTTGAAACACGGGAGTTCCGGAGATCAATGTCTTAAATAAAATGGTAAGTTAACCTAAGACAAAAGACAATTTCAACCTCAAAGAACGAAATATAAACATCACGACGCGTCAAAAATGTGTCAATTCAATGAGTAGAGAAAATGTGTCATAGTAGAGAAAAAGCTTGGGTCAATACCAGTATCATACTTTGATGTGAACTTTGCACGTGGAGTGGGCTTTAAGGCTTGCTAAACTACTGGTACGCCACACTCTAGCAGTCGGGATTACGTCACAGAATGTTAATAGCCACAGTGCCGCTTCAATAAGCACATTTCTCGCTTGTTGCGAAGGGCTTGTTGCGGTAGGCAAGGAGGCTTCCACCCGCAGTCAACCCACTTTACCCCTCACAACTATCGTACCTTGGGGCCCATCTGGAGCAGCGGAACTTTTTGGTATCAGTCGATAATTGCGGAAACATACTTAAGGTGTGTGAATTCGCAGTAGCTAAGGCTCCCTCGACCGCTCCAATCTTCAAACCGCACCCTTCCTCAATCTCCAACCAGTCCTTGGAGAATCCATGCAAACAGCGAGTTTCCGGGTTACGTGAAAGTTGGATGCTCTAAATCTATTTTACGACTGCGATAACCGCATGTCCACCGAAATCCCCTTAAAGGCATAGAAGCCGAGTGTTTACCGTATCGATTTCGATAAGCTTTTCCTGTTCAATAGTTTGCGCCGTGCATTCATCTTTGGAATTCATCAGACTGTAGCGTGTTTTGTAGAAGTGGAAGGTTATGATATCAACTAGAAAGACAGCATGAAATATTCACCTCTCGCATGGGCTGCTTGGAATGGGCATGAGGCAGTCGTGAAATTACTACTTAGCCGGGCCGACATCGACGCCAACAAGCCTGGTGAACATGGCCAAACGCCACTCTTGCTAGCTGCCTGCAATGGGCACGAGAGAGTGGTGAAAATACTACTCGGCCGGAACGACATCGACCCCGACAACCCAGACGATAGCAACCGAACACCACTCGTGCTAGCTGCTTGCAATGGGCACGAAGTCGTGGTGAACATGCTACTTGGACGGGACGACGTCAACTCCAACTGCTCCGATGAGTTTGGCCAAACGCCGCTCTGGCTGGCTGCTTATAATGGGCACGAGGGAGTGGTGAAAATGCTACTCGGACGGGACGACGTCGACCCCAACAAATCAGATAGGCGCGGCCAAACACCACTCTGGTTGGCTGCCCGGCATGGACGCAAGGGGGTGGCGGAAATACTACTCAGACGAGACGACGTCAACCCCGACCAGCCAGATAAGACCGGCGAAACACCACTCGGCTGTGCTGCCTCCGAAGGGCACGAGTTAGTAGTGGAAATGCTACTCGGACGGAGCGACGTCAACCCCAATAACTCAGATTACCGCGGCCAAACACCGCTCTTCTGGGCTGCTTACTGTGGGTATGAAGGAATGGTGAAAGTGCTACTCGGACGAAACGACGTAAACCCCGATAAGCCAGACAATAAGGGCCAAACGCCACTGAGCTATGCTGCTAAAAATGGGCACGTGGGAGTGGTGGAAATATTACTCGGACGGGGCGACGTCAACCCCGATAAGCCCAATAATAAGGGCCAAACGCCCCTCTCGTATGCCACTAGAAATGGCCACACGCGAGTGATAGCTCTGCTACAACCCCCAGCAGCTGCCACCCAGAGCACGAGCTAAGCCCGAGGTGACATTTCCCTTGTTGCCGCCTTCGAATACCGTACTAACAACCCATACGCCCAGAACAGCTCCATAAACGTGTTTGTCGCTGCCGCTACCTCTCCCCTCCCACCCCCGCCCTATCCTTTCCTGTATCTTAAAATACTACCTTGTGGTAATTGCTGTCTTACCTTTCTTTCCGCAGTATACCTGCTACCGTACCGGTACTGTATAATCTGGCAAAAGTCGGATTGATGCTAGTGAGGATTTTCTTGAACCTGCCTAACCACCGCCGCCTATATGTTTAAACCGTGGCGAATTCACCTTCTTCGCACCCTCCGGTTGGCTCGGTTGGCTTAGTTTCGGTTTAGTTTCGGTTTAGCACCAATCCGACTTTGCCAGATTATGCGGCATTATACAATAACCCATCTTGTTTCTTCTTTTTTTCTTGTGGAAGGAAATCATACCCACCCACCCTCCATCCTGATTTTTCTTATAGGGCCGGGTCAGCATTTGTGAGCTTCTGTTTTAAGCTTAGGGTCTAGCATTAGTGGAGGGTCATTTCTGCTGTATTGGAATAAGTCAGGGTGGCTTGGAATTTCCCTCATATCTACATTTCTTGTTGTTTCCTGGATGTAAATTATCTTTTCGCATGTTCACATTTTTCTAAAATCCCTCTTTCCCCCCCCCCTTCCTCGCTAAAGTGTAAATTCAAGGGTTGTTTAGATATAGAGAAAAAACTATGAAGTGCCAGTATTTCTGACATTAGTTAGAAGCAATGTAGAAGCTAGCTGTTAACTTTAGCTGAGGTATTATATGGCGATTTGTTTCTACTACTTGTATAGACATGGTTTAGCCAAGATCATGCCTACTGCTGTCCTTCTGATATGGAATTAAAAGATGAAGTTAGAAGGTTATACACCTTTTCTTAGTCTTCCCTATCAAGGAAAATTAATATATTAAGCAGTCTTTTACGGAAGAAATTGGTTTCCATTTCCAGGCGCACTGGAGAAAATCGTGAAACCCGCCGTATTATTGGGCCCTTTCTTGTAATGTGGGGGCTATCGTAGGCGGGCAGACTAATTGCGACAGTCAAACACTTCAACACAACAACTAGAGTGGGACTTAACTCAGGGCTAGTGAATCTGAAACTTCTTTCGCTCTCACCTTTCTCATAAACTAACTAAACAAAACCTAAGAATATATAGAGTGTAAGGAAAACATCACAACCATTCTATCGTTTCCCACACTCATCTATTGCGCTCCATGCATAACTCCACCTTCCTGCATAGCAATAAAGGAAAGACAAAACCACACCTCATATCCGTCAATCCTTTCAATCCATCCTTTCAACCTCTGAACAAATGAAATCATCAAAGACATTCCGCATGCTTTCCGCATGTCCACTTCCGTCAACTCTAACACCCTTCACCCACTGTCCTAAAGGTATGTTACCCGCAAGGTGTCCGATTTTGGTGAGCAGTGCTCCGCCGACCCTGGTCTACTTTCTCCAATCTCCCCACACTCAACTTTGTTCCTAAATACTCCAGGAAGGTTGCCGAACAGGCTCAACAGCGGTTGTAGTAATCTCTACTTCTTTTGGTCCCAGGTGCCTCTTAAATATCATAAAAGCGGGGGTGGTAGACGGTAGAGAGAGAGAATTTACTCGGAACTTGGACACTCTTTACGAAAGGTAGGAGGGGTAACTTCCACAACTTCATTCGCACTCTTCTAGAGCTAGATTAAGTGTAGAGACAGGTGTATAAATGAAACACAATTGGCTCTTCCTGACCCTTCCATAGATCACTGTACTTCTCTCTCCATCTTCCCCCGTGCCCACATTCTCTTGCACACACCCGTGATAATCAAGGAAAGACAAGTTGGTAAAAGCCTCTCAGTAAACCACTAAAGTTAAAGCACTAGAGCAATCCATCACACTCGAACGATTTGTAATGCTCTCGTAACTTCCAGAACCAACCATGATCTCTCACAAAACGCTCGGTATCCCTAACTAGATATCGTACCTTGACTAATAGCGAGTTTTGCGAGTATATCAGGTGTTGTACCTGAATTTGATAAGAATAGTCGAGAGGACTGCTATACTACGGAGTATTGACATACCAGCCGGTTGGGACATCCCATCTTCCCCGAGTCTCCTTTTTTCCCACAACAATCTTTTCTTCTTCTCATGGTATTCTACTCATGCTCAGGCCAGGCATCACAAACCCATAGGGTGTCACTAGGCAGACAGGAAGACTTTCCCTTTGATGGCATGATAATCACAGTAGTCGGGCTGTGTAGTATTAGAAGCGTTGAGGGAGCGCAGATATCGGGGAGCACATATAATGAGAAGCACGATTGCGGATATGTGTGCGAGCACATCAAAGCATAAATGGATGTAGAGGGTTGTAGACGGTTTGGTAGCAATTAGCTAGCAACCTCCAATAGACAATGCACACCACGACATCTCCGACTGTCTGCTCAGCTGAGTGATTTTTTTCCTTGCCCTGGGATATTAGCGTTAGAATAATAGGGCATGGAACAGTACTATAACTAATACCGTGCCTTAAACCACAGCTGTGAGCTACGATATGTAGCGGAAAAAGGGATGTACAAAATTTGATACCGGGTAAAGAGTCTTCTACTACAAGAGCCCGCTTCCCAGAATGGGCTGATAACTTAAGTTTCCTTGGAACAGCCCAACTTGCAGAATGGAAAACGGTTGAACAAAAGACTTAAATACGAGGTCTTGGTAGCGGATGAGGAAGATTATGTTCAGGGGGCCGCTACTACCGAGCTAATCCAGGTCCAAGAGGTTCTTATCAGCGATGCTGGGGGTCAATCGTGGATTAAAACTTAATTAGGTTTCTTTTTCCACTATTGTAGCTCATATTCGGCCCCTCCTCTCTCATCTTTTATTAAGCGCAAATTCGTTTCTCTATATTGAACTAGTCAATAGCTTCTCGTACTCTAGGGTTGCGGCAAGTCACCTCATTTTATGATATTGAATCGTATTGTATTCCAGGAGCATGTTGCGGTTGTAATGGAAGCGATTGGCATTGGTACGGGTATCAGTGTTGCTATGGAAATGATCATTGTCCCCGTACTGGAGGAATAGCTGGAATATCTGGAACATGGATTGGTATGAGAGCAAGTATGAAGTTTTAGAATATTGGAATTCTGGAGGCTGTGCTGGACTGGGGGGCTTGTATATATTGACTGTTGTTCGACAACACTAATATGAAATGCGAGGGTTGACTTCGGATTTCACCAGTCACTATTAGAGGTAACCGAGTGACAATCTGTGACGGCATTATGGGGAGACCAGGGGAATACCGGTGATAAGCAGATCACCTGCTTAGAGATCATAGCGGATAATTATAACCGTTGCTACAGTCAGTAGTCAGAAGTGTTCGTGAAACCGCTTACTAAGCAACCTAGCCAAAAAAAAAAGCCGACTCACCGAATTGATCGCGAGTGTGACTCTTTACATAACAGCCCGATCATAACACAATACCCTGACCACAAATTATTTCCAATGGTTAACCGCACCGGATTTGCAAAGTCTATGGCAAAAAAGAAAACTGAACCCCGAAGACCACCCGAAGAGAAATATCAAATATTGAAAAGGGCATGATAATTGCCTTTTTCTACTGCTTCCAGAACATTACCCTTGTTGCTCAAATTATTGGAAGGCCATGGACAACAATTAAAAGCTTCCTTGTTCAAGCATGTGAGCGCCAATCACTGGATAACCTTCCTCGCCCCGGTCGCACTGGGACAATTATCCAGCAAGCCAAGTCCAACCGCTCAATGACCAGATCTGACTTCCGGGATAAATATGCGCCAGGTATCTTACTCGCTACAGGTAACAAAAAAAAACCCGGAGTTCTCGTGCTACCCTGAGTGACAGAATATGATTGGGGTTGCCAGTTACTAACATGAATCAATAGTGGATAGAGTACTCAGAGAAGCCAATGTCAAGAAATGGCTAGCCAAATCAAGACCCAGACTCAAACCTGATCCTGTTGCTAAGAGATTGAGGTGGGCTACAGCTCATAGGGATTGGACTGTGGAGGATTTTGAGAGAGTGATATGGAGTGATGAGTCCAGTGTGGAGAAATCCAGGGATCCAAGGCAATACTGGGTGTTTAGAGAACCTAGTGAGAAGTGGCTGGCAGATTTCATTCACCCTAAGGAAAAGGATAAGGGAATTTCGCTTATGGTATAGGGGTGCTTATGGGGTAAGAGAAAAGGTCCTTTAGTCCCTATTACTCAGAATACCAATAAGACCTGGTATATTAGACTCTTAAGAAGGTATCTTTTTCCTGTTATTGATCAAATGATTTCCTTTGGTATGCAACTTAAAGATATCCTTTTTCAGCAAGACAATGGTCCTGTTCACAAGGCTTACAATGTTATGGATTGGTTGGAGAGAAATTCTATTACAGTTGTGGATCACCCCCCTTACTCCCCTGATTTAAATCCTATTGAACATGTATGGGTTGAGCTTAAAAAGTGACTACACCAGCAGTATCCAAGGATAGCAGATACCCCAGGAGGAAAAGAAGCTGTTAGGAGGAGACTTGCACAAGTATTACCTTTGGTATGGGAGACAATTCCTGAGGAGTTTTTTGAAAAATTGTGGAAATCAATGCCTGGTAGAGTAGCTGCAGTGTTGGAGGCAAGGGGAGGTTATACAAGGTATTAACTAGTCTTATGTATTTAATCTATAGAGGGGGGTGATGGTAAGGAATCTATCATTGCTGTTGGGTGATGGTTGTCGCCGGGTGATCGTGAGTGCGCGCGCACGAGTCCCTGCAACCGGGCAACCCCACCACACCACGGGCCCATGGCGCAATCGCAATTAAACATGTCTCAGATCACGAACACTTCTGACTAGTGACTGTAGATATCCAAGGTTAACAAGATTTATCTCAGGTAACAGGGGCGGGCCTCGAAGAATGGAAGGAAGATGGCAGGTGCCTACAAGTCGTGATCTGAGCTCGTTGGTGATAGAGAGCATGTGCGGTCGGGTCAGAGGACAGAATATCCCCCTTGCATGGATTTACGGGGACTTCGCGCCCAAAAGGGACAGTTACCAAGGAGCATGCGGGGTGCCCTGCCTAAACGGGTTGTGGGTAGGTTGGAAGAGGTACTGGGGTGGGCCACGACTTTCGGATATTATAAATATACGGCAGATCACCTCTTCCGAAAAGTTTACATTCTTATGCATCGGCGCTCAAGGTGAATGTGTGGCAAAACATTGAGCTAAGATTCTTAGTTTTCTAAAACAAGGCCACCAAAAGTCTCCTCACACTCCCATACTCGTTGCTGGAAGACCGCACATTGAGGATGAAATTACGAGTAGAAAGCGTCTTCCTAGAAGAGTGACAACTATGCCCATCGTTCTTATGAGAGGTGATATTATTAGATAACTGGATAGTAGGCTAGATCAAGAACACAACCCCAGAAGCCGACATCACAATGACAATTCCTACTGTTCTGGAAATGTGCGTAGGCCAACGACACTTCCGAAGCAACCTCTAGTTATCTACTGATAGATAAAACCTCTGGATTCCTGCTACGGTAGTCTCGCTGAATATTGATAGGATTCTGGGAGAAGCGACAATCTGTCATTGGCGACGAAATTTGAGGGTAATGACTAAGGGCCTGTTCGGTTGGAACGGTTCCGTTCCGTTCGGCGACCGTTTCCATAGTAAAAGAGGGTTCTTTCCGTTTTGAAACGGAAGGAAACGGACCATTTGTATGGGGGAACGGAACGGAACCGTTCCAACCGAACAGGCCCTGTGCATACCACCGTAACCACTGAGCAGATAGAGAGTGTTGCCAAGTGGGAGGTGGATATAATTGGTGTTTGGCTATACTCTATACGGGAGAGAAAGACAGAGAAGCATCAAAGCGAACGGACAATCATACCTGATTTCTTTTACTGAGTAGTTAGAGAGCCGAGTGTTTTAGTTCAGGGGATCTAAATCGGCCTCGGAAGTGATATACTCTTGGGAGCCTCCCCCTTGGCAATAGCCTGTCTACTCTAAGGTTAGTTAGTGCCCAGTATTGTGCAACGCGGGGTCAGATAAAGAGGGAATCTATG
>Ga0307507_10010108_pt1 | contig 12323 bp, 11 predicted proteins | sample 7_EM_MG_FD_207223 | JGI IMG/M metagenome (GOLD analysis project Ga0307507, IMG submission 207223) | Populus trichocarpa ectomycorrhiza microbial communities from riparian zone in the Pacific Northwest, United States - 7_EM | ecosystem: Host-associated > Plants > Roots > Unclassified | place... | reverse complement strand
CGCTGGTCCGAACGTCCTTCCGGGGGTGGTACGAACGGGTTCATTTTGCAGTCAGTTAACTCATAGTGACACAGAGCACCAGTTTGGCCGCTAGCCGCAGAATCACCCGCTGTGAAACGGTTATCCGCCGGGAACCTGAAACACGTCCTAGTTCCGGCACACGAGAAGCAGGGATGGTCATGGGGATGGACCTGGCGGCGCAACCGTTCAACTCGCTCGACCGCGGACGGTATCGCCGTAAGGTCCAGCGCTGCCTGGACACGTTGGCCCGCATGCTCACCGACGGCAGTTTCTCCTTCCCCCGCAAGAACATCGGCCTGGAGGTCGAGCTCAACCTGGTGGACCGCGACCTGCGGCCGTCGATGACGAACACCGCGGTGCTGGAGGCGCTGAACGACCCGTCGTTCACCACCGAACTCGGCCAGCACAACCTCGAGCTGAACGTGCCGCCGCGCCCGCTGGCCGGGGATTCGGCGCTGCAGCTCGAAGACGACCTTCGCGCGTACCTCACCACGGCGGCCCGCAAGGCCAAGGACACCGGGTCCACGCTGGCCATGATCGGCATCCTGCCGACGCTGCGCCACGAGCACTTCGACCAAAAATGGCTAACCAACAAGGCGCGCTACGCCACGTTGAACGACCAGATCTTCGCCGCCCGCGGGGAACGCACGGTGCTGGCAATGGAGGGTTCGGCGCTGCCGGGCCAGCCGCCGGAACGTCTACGCAGCTACGCCGAATCGATCCTGCCCGAAGCCGCTTGCACGTCCGTCCAGCTGCACCTTCAAGTGGCGCCGGAGGAATTCGCCGCGCATTGGAATGCCGCGCAGTGCCTGGCCGGGCTGCAGGTCGCCCTCGGCGCGAATTCACCGTTCCTGCTGGGCAAAGCACTCTGGCACGAAACGCGGATCCCGTTGTTCCTGCAGGCGACCGACACCCGGCCCGAGGAACTGAAGAACCAGGGCGTCCGCCCGCGGGTGTGGTTCGGGGAACGCTGGATCACCTCCATCTTCGACCTCTTCGAAGAAAACGTGCGCTACTTCCCCGGCCTGCTGCCGGAGACCGACGTCGAGGACCCGATCGAGGCGCTCGACGCGGGCCAGGCGCCGAAACTCACCGAACTGCGCATGCACAACGGGACGATCTGGCGCTGGAACCGGCCGGTCTACGACGTCGTCGACGGGCTGCCGCACCTGCGCGTGGAGAACCGGGTGCTGCCCGCCGGCCCGACCGTGGTGGACGTCGTCGCGAACGCGGCCTTCTTCTACGGGGCACAGCGCGCCCTCGCCGAAACCGAACGCCCGGTCTGGACGCAGATGTCGTTCCAGGCGGCGGAGGAGAACATGTACGCGGGGGCGCGCCGCGGCTTCGAGGCGCAGCTGTACTGGCCGGGCATCGGCTGGATCCCGCCGGACGAGCTGGCGCTGCGCGTGCTGCTTCCGCTGGCCCACGAGGGCCTGCGCCGCTCCGACGTCTCCGATGAAGCCCGCGAGCGGTACCTCGGCATCATCGAGCGGCGGTGCCTCGCGCGGCGGACCGGCGCGACCTGGCAACGCGACTACGTCCTGCGCGCGGAGGAGCGCGGCATCGACCGCGAGGCCGCGCTGTCGCGGATGCTGCAGCGCTACCTGGAACTCTCCGCCGCCGGGGAACCCGTCCACACCTGGCCCCTGACCGACTGATCCTCCCGGCACTTTCACGTGAAATTGCCGGGCCCGGCTAGCCTGGGCGAATGCCGAAGATTATCGGCGGGTCGATCGAGGCGCACCGGCGCGAGGTCCGCGCGCGCGTTTTCGACGTCCTGCGGGCGCAGCTGTACGAGCGCGGGTTCGATGCCATCACCCTGGCCGGGCTCGCCTCGGCGGCCGGGCTGGGGCGGACGGCGCTGTACAACCACTTCCCGGACAAGGAAAGCCTGCTGGTCGCCTTCGTCGAGGACGAGGCGACGCGCTATGTCGAGCGGCTGACCGAGGCCGTCGAGTCCTGCACGCGGCCGGTCGACCGGCTGGCCACCTTCGTACGGCTGCAGCTGCGGGTGCTGGCCGAATACCACCTGCCGCCGGGCACCGCGCTCGCGTCCACGCTGGCGCCCGCGGCATACCGCCGGATCAGCGCGCACGCGGACCCGATCACCGACCGGCTGCGCGCGATCCTCGCCGCCGGGATCGACGACGGCAGCTGGCCGGCCGAGGATCCCGACGTGCTCATCCCCATGATCACCGCGGCGCTGGGCAACCGTGCCCTGGTCGACGGCCCGCCCGAGCAGCTCGGGCGGGCCGTCGAGGCGGCGGTGCGGTTCGTCCTCCGCGCGGTCGGAACGAGTGAACTTCCCATCCCGGAATCTGATTTAGGGTAGCCTAACCCGCAGAACTGGCCTACGATCTTTCTGACAGCGTGTCAGATCGATCGCCTGGAGGCCTGCCATGTCGGTGACGGAGCTGGACACCCGCCCGTTCTCCGCAACCCTGCGCGCGTCCACTCTGGTCGTCCACGAGAAGGCCAACCACTCGACGTACATGGACGCCCTGCTCGGCGGCGAGTTGTCCCAGTACGGCTACACCCAGCTGGCGATCCAGTACTACTTCATCTACCGCGCCATCGAGACGGCGAGCGACCGGATGACCGGCGACCCCGTCGGCGGCGAGTTCGTCTTCGACGAGCTGCGGCGGCTGCCGAAACTGGAGCGCGACCTCGCGCACCTGGTGGGCCAGGACTGGCGCTCGACGATTTCGCCGCTCGCGTCGACGGCCGCTTACGTCGAGCGCATCCGCCGAGCTTCGGCGTGGGCGGGCGGGTATGTCGCACACCACTACACGCGCTACCTCGGGGACATCGCGGGCGGCCAGGTGATCCGACGTCTGCTGGAGAAGAACTACGACGTCGCCGAGGCCGGTTCGCTGTTCTACCACTTCGACGAGATCGGCAGCGCGCCGAAGTTCCGCGACCGGTACCGCGCGAAGCTCGACGTGGCGCCATGGGACGAGGACGAGCGGGCGCGGGTGGTCGAGGAGACGTTGGTGGCGTTCGAATGCAACGTCGCAGTGTTCGACGAGCTCGCGCTGCGGTTGGACGAATATCGCGAGGGGTAGGGACTCGTGAGTGTTGCGGCCGGTTCTAACCGGCGGCAACACTCACGAGTCCTTCTACTTGGATGAGCGTGATCACATCGCGTTGACCTCTACTTAGGTGCAGGTAGCAGGCTCGGTTTCGGGTGGCGGACCCCCGGGTACGCCACCAACGAACGGCTAGTCCCACGCAGTGCCCCCGCTCGCCGCAGAGGGTCGTGTGCTACTAGGTTCGGTACCGGAAACTTGTGTCGAAGACAGAAGGAGGGCCAATGGCCCGCTACGTGCTGCCCGATCTCGACTACGACTACGGCGCCCTTGCGCCCCACATCTCGGGCGAGATCAACGAACTGCACCACAGCAAGCACCACGCGACCTACGTCAAGGGCGCGAACGACACGCTCGACAAGCTCGCCGAAGCCCGCGAGGCCGGCAACTTCGGGGACATCGTCGGCCTGCAGACCACGCTGGCCTTCCACCTCGCCGGACACGCCAACCACGTCGTCTGGTGGAAGATCCTGTCGCCGGAAGGCGGCGACAAGCCGACCGGCGAGCTCGCCGCCGCGATCGACGAGGCGTTCGGCTCCTTCGACAAGTTCAAGGCGCAGTTCACCGCCGTCTCGACCACCATCCAGGGCAACGGGTGGGGCGCGCTGTCGTGGGACCCGATCGGCAAGACGCTGATCACCCAGCAGCTGCGCGACCACCACAACAACCTGGTGCTGCCGACCACGCCGATCCTGCTGGTCGACGTCTGGGAGCACGCGTTCTACCTGGACTACAAGAACGTCAAGCCGAAGTACGTCGAGGCCCTCTGGAACATCTTCAACTGGGCCGAGATCAGCAAGCGCTTCGACAACGCCGTCGCCGGCGGCAACGGGCTGCTGCTCAACTGAGCTCGTCCCACCACGCAGCGGGGTCCTCCTGACGGGAGGGCCCCGTTTCGTTTATCCCCTTGACCTCTAGCGCACTCGAGGTGTGAGAGTCGCAGGTATGGACGTCGACGCCTACCTCGCCCGCCTCGGCACCACCCGTCCGGCCACCCCGGACGCGGCCGCCCTGCGGACACTCCAGGAGCGCCACCTGGCCGCGGTCCCGTTCGAGAACCTGAGCGTGCACCTCGGCGAGCCGATCGAGCTCACCGAGGACGCGCTGTTCGACAAGATCGTGCGGCGGAGACGCGGCGGCTTCTGCTACGAACTCAACGGCCTCTTCGCGGCACTGCTGCGCGAGCTCGGCTTCAACGCGACACTGCACGCGGCGCAGGTGTTCCGCCCGGACGGCACGCTCGGCCCGCCGCTGGACCACGCGGCGATCCGCATCGAACTGGACGAGCCGTGGCTGGTCGACGTCGGTTTCGGGCGCTTCGGACGGTGGCCGCTGCGCCTGTCCGGCGTGGACGCGCAGCGCGATCCCGAAGGCGAGTTCCTGATCCTGGACGCTTTGCACGGCGATGTCGACGTGCTGATGGACGGCAAGCCGCAGTACCGCCTGGAGTGCCGGCCGCGGCCGTTGGCGGATTTCGTGCCGATGGCCTGGTGGCAGTCGACGTCCCCGAAGTCCCATTTCACGCAGCAGCTGACGTGCTCGCGCCCGACGTCGCAGGGCCGCGTCACGCTGTCGGGTGACCGGCTGATCGAGACCGTCGACGGGGTGCGACACGAGCTGCGGCTGGGCACCGAGGGTCTTTTCGCGGCATACCGCGTCTACTTCGGGATGACGCTCTCGCACCTGCCGCAGCTGCCGGGTGAGCACCCCTTGACGGCCCCGGTGCCGGCGTCCACAGTGCGTTGACCTGAACGAAGCCCCTGGCCTGGGGTTTCCAGGGCCAGGGGCTCCGTCCGTTCCCGAACTGACTGCCGCTCCCACCACGAAGCGGACATGTATGAGGTTAGCCTAACCTCACCAACTCAGGCAAGGGGTCCGGCGACGAGACCCCGATCTCACTCGATCGAGTGAGCTCCGACGCCCGTTTCGCCCTTGCTAGCGTGACCGCGTGAACACGAGGGGGAAGCAGTACCGGACCGCGGTCCTGATCATCGTCGGCGTCCTCACCTTCTTCGGGGCGTTGGGCGGTGCCGCGGCCTTGTGGTGGCACAACCAGTTCGCCGCCGCACTGCCGGAACCACCGAAGGACCTGCCGTCCGCGTGGCCGAGCCAGTACGCGGAGCAGGTGCGCCGCGTCCCGATGCCGACCGGCGAAATGGTCGCTGCGCTGCCCAAACCCACCGCGGGGCACGTGCTCTGCGGCGCCGTCCCGGAACAGACCTGGGCGAAGATCCTCGGCGGGCCCGTCCTGCGCGAAGCCACCACGACCGGAACGTGCCACGTGGTCACCGCGACCCTGGACGTCCAGGCGGAGCTCACCGGCAAGGCCGCTACAAGCAGCATGTTCGGGTCACCTCGCGAGATGTCCGTCGGCGAGCGAAGTGGCACGGTGTTCGGCGACCAGGGCGGCACCGGCGCCGAACTGAGCGTCCGCCTGATCACCGCACCCGATCAGGACTGGATCACACCCTTCCTGTTCCTGCACGCCCGCCAGAACCCCTACGACCGGACCCGACGCGACCTCCCCGGCCTGCTGCAGAGCCTCGGCGAAGACATCATCAACGCCGTGACCGCGGCCGGGCTGCCCTTGCCGAAAGCGGAGCCCGACCAGACGCTGCCCGTACGTTCGGTGGGTCCGATCGCCGGGAGCGGCATCGTCGACGCCGCCTTCCCGATGATCGCCTGGCAGCTCTGCACCCTGCTTGCGCAGTCCGCACAACGGCCCATCGAGGAGTTCGTACCCAAGGCGGACGGCAGTTGCCACTATCGGAAGGACGAAAACTTCGGCGTCCAAGCCGACTACCGCGACTTCCCCAGCTCGAACGGCTTCTCAGGCCGGCTCGGCGGACGGCCTGCTCTGGTGGAGCCGCCCAGGGTCGAAATCAAGCTGTCCGACGACTCACCCCAGTGGGTCCGGCTCGCCTGGTTGTCCCCGCGGAAGCCGGAAGCAGAACTGCGTGAATGGGCCGGAAAGCTGGTTCCACCGCTGCTGGGCCAATAGCCCGAGCTTACGCAACGGGGTCCCTCGATCACTCTCCGCTGGAGCCGTCCGGTACCTCGGTGACCGCACATGTGTTCGTCGACGAGAGCAAACGGGGCGGCTACCTCGTAGGCAACAGCGCGAAGCTTGCCTTGACGGCCTTGTAGCCGACCTCGCTGCGGCGGGTACCCGAATGGTCGTCCTCGAGACAGACGAATCGGTGATCGAGCTCGATCGAAGGACTCTCTACCGGTCGGCTCGGCAGCACGGCTGCCAGGGAAACCTGGAGTACCGCCATCTCCGGGCCCACGAGGAACCACTGCTGGCAGTTCCCGACGCGATCGCCTGGTGTTGGCAGCGAGGCGGGCCCTGGAAGACGCGAGCAAAGGAATTGGTCGAAGTCGTCAAGACGGTCTGAGTGCTCTGAATGCGCGAAACCCGGCCCACCCACCGTCCGGAAGGCTGCCGGGTCCACTTCGCCCGCCTACTGGCGGGTGCAAGCCAAGTGCACCCCATCCAGCACCCAGCCAAGATCGCGAACTCACGGCCCGAGGGCCGTTCAGGACCCGTGAGTGGCAATGCCGGTTAGAGCCAATCTGCATTTGAGTGCTCTGGTCCGGTGTGCTGAAGGGGACTTTCCTCGCGTGAGATGAGAGGAAAGTCCCCTTCATAACGTGTGTCGGCGGGGCTGTGGGGCAGGTGTGACTGTTGGGACGGGTGGGGTGGCTTGCGGTGGGGTCGTGAGTGTTTAGGAGTGTTAGAACACCTCTAGCCACTCACGACGGTTGCGCGTGGGGTTGCTGAGGCGGTGCATGGTCCGGAGGCAGCGGAGGTAGGCAAATCTGCCTGGCTGGCCTGCGGTTCAGGAGGTGACCCGGCCGTCGTGAGTGGCGACGCCGGTTAGAACCGGCCGCGCCACTCACGAGTCCTGAATTAGACCCGCTCCCGCTTCAGGATTCGCAGCCCGTTGCCGAATCGCCGCACCGGCAGCGAAACCCCACCCCGCCGGATCAGCACCACCGCACACACCACCGCCGCCAGCGCCGAGACCGCGCCGCCGATGTAGAACGGCGAGCGGCCGCCGAACTCGTTGGCCATCCAGCCCGTCATCGGGCCGCCGATCGGGTTGCCGCCGATCAGCACCAGCACGTACAGCCCCATCACGCGGCCGCGCATCTCCGGGCTGACCGAGGTCTGGACCAGCGCGTTGGCCGTGTTGAGGAACGTCATCGTGGCGAAGCCGAGCGGGATCAGGCCGAGCCCGAAGGTGAGGTAGTTCGGCATGAAAGCCGTCACCAGCTCGAAGAACCCGAGGAAGAACGCCGAGATCAGCATCAGGCGGACCCGTGGACGCCCCCGCGTACCGCGCCGGGCCGACATGATCGCGCCGGTGAACGTGCCGACCGCGACGAGGGTCGAAAGCAGGCCGTAGCCGTCGGCCGCGGTGTGGAAGACGTTGGCCGCCACGATCGGCAGCGAGCTGAAGTACGTGATGCCGAACGTGCTGACGAACAGCACCAGCAGCATCACCGTGACCAGGTCGGAGCGCCGCCGGACGTACCGCAGCCCCTCGACGAGCTGGCCCTTCTCGCGCGGCACCGCGGCTACCCGGAACAGCTTGTCCGGGTTCATCAGGATCAGCCCGATGATCACCGCGACCGTGCTCAGCGCGTTCGCGATGAACAGCCAGCCGGTGCCGATCCAGGTGATCGCGAACCCGGCGATGGCGGGACCCACGATCCGGGCCATGTTGAAGATCGACGAGTTGAGCGCGACGGCGTTGGTCACCTGGTCGCGCCCGACCATCTCGGCCACGAACGACTGGCGCGTCGGCACTTCCAGCGCGGCCGTAACGCCGAGGGTGAAGCACAGCACGTAGACCTGCCACAGCGCGGCGAGGCCGGTCAGGTCGAGCACGCCGAGGATGACGGCCTGCGCGCAGGCGATGATCTGGATCGCGATCAGCAGCCGCCGCTTGTCGACGCGGTCGGCGAGCACCCCGGCCCACAGCGAGAGGAACAGCGTCGGCGTGAACTGCAGTGCCACCGCGATGCCGAGCGCGAGGGGGTTGTTGCCGCTGAGGGTGAAGACCAGCCAGTCCTGGGCGATGCGCTGCATCCAGGTACCGATGTTCGAGATCACCTGGCCGGTGAAGAAGAGCCGGTAGTTGCGCACCTTCAGCGACGCGAACATGCTGCGCCGGGCGGATTCCGGACGCCGTGGAGCCGGTGGAGACGTGGACAGCGGTGGCACCGTGTCCCGGGTAGCAGTGGTCTTGACCGAACGTTCCGATTCGCAGCTACCCGTGGTCGTCACCGTGGTTAGTTCCCCGCCATCCTGTCTATGATCTCGGCGGCTTTCGAGAGCACTTCACGCTCCTCGTCGCCGAGTTCGGCCAATCGCTTGTCCAGCCATGCTTCCCGCACCGAAATGGCCTTCTGCACGTAGGCCAGCCCGCTCTCGGACAGTTCGACGATGGCTTGCCTGCCATCGGTCGGATGCGGCCGGCGCTCGACGAACCCCAGTTCTTCGAGCGCGGCGATCACCCTCGTCATCGAGGGCGGCTGGACGCCTTCCTTCGCGGCGAGCTGACCCGGGGTCAGCGCACCGCATTTGTGCAGGGTGGACAGCGCGGCGACCTGCGTGAGCGTGAGGTCGTCACCGACGCGCTGTGCCCGAAGCCGGCGGTTGAGCCGGACCACCGCGAGACGCAGGCGGCTCGCCAAAGAGCGCTCGTGCGTGTCGCCGGACATAATAGTTAGCATACCTTACGAAAGTTCACGCGATCAGGTGATCTCCGTCAACCGGCAACCAAGCGGGCCCTGACGCGTCTCCCTCGCGGAAGCACGAGCTCTGGGGGCAAGCGGTGAAGAAGCAGGTGGTGGCGTCGGCCGTGGTCGGCGCTGTGGCGGTCGTGATCGTGGCGGTGCAGTTCTGGCCGAAGGCGGACCCGGCGCCCGCGCCAAGTCCGACACCTACGCCGTACATGCAGGTCGCGCACCAGGAGGTCTACACGTTCCCCGAAACGGCCGACAGCCGCGGCTGGTCCTTCGCGATCCCGGTGCCGGCGTGGCCGTCCGAGCACGTCGGCGAGCACGCCACCTACACCGACCCCACCGGACGGCTGACGCTGCAGACCGACCGCGTGCCGATCGAGCAGGAGGACCCGGTGAGCGGCCTGCAGGCCCTGGCCAAGAAGAACCAGGACCCGGGCTACCACCTGACTTCGCTCGCCGAGCACGCCCCGGTCGCCTCGAGCGACGCCGCCGAGTGGGACTTCACCTACCAGCGCGACGGTGTCACGCGGCAGGTCCGCCTCGTGGGCGTCGGCGTCGGCGAGGTCCTGATCACCATCCGTCTCGACGCACCGCAGCCGGATTTCGAGGCGAACCAATCGGTCCTCGCCGACGCCCTCAAGGTCGCCGACCCCGGCTGATCAGTTCAGCGCCGCCTGGATCGGGCCGACGGCGAAGTAGGCGATGAACGCGACCGCGATCACCCACATCAGCGGGTGCACCTGCCGCGCCTTGCCGGTGGCCGCGCGGATCGCGACGTAGCTGACGAAGCCGGCGCCGATGCCGTTGGCGATCGAGTACGTGAACGGCATGACGACGATGGTCAGGAACGCGGGCAGCGCGATCGAGAAGTCGGTGAAGTCGATCTCGCGGACCTGGGCCATCAGCATCGCGCCGACCACGACCAGCGCCGGCGCGGCCGCCTCGACCGGCACGACCTGGTACAGCGGCGTCAGGAACATGGCGGCGAGGAACAGCGCACCGGTGACGATGTTCGCCAGCCCGGTCCGCGCGCCCTCGGCGATACCGGACGCCGACTCGACGTACACCGTGTTCGAGCTGGCGGAAGCGAAACCACCCGCCGCGCCCGCGAGGCCCTCGACGAACAGCGCCTTGCCGACGTTCGGCAACTGGCCGTCCGCCGGCAGCAGGTCCGCCTCCTTCGCCAGGCCGGTCATGGTGCCCATCGCGTCGAAGAAGTCGGCCAGCACCAGGGTGAACACCAGCAGCACGACGGTGATGATCGGCAGCCGCGTCCAGGCGCCGAAGGAGAAGTCGCCGAGCAGGGACAGGTTCGGCAGGCCGACGACCTGGTCCGGCAGCGCCGGGTAGCCCAGGTTCCAGCCCATCGGGTTCGTGCCCTTCGACGGCCCGGCCTTGAAGATCGCCTCGACGACGATGGCCAGCACGGTCGAGGACAGCACACCGATCAGGATCGCGCCCTTGACCTTGCGCGCCACCAGGATGCCGGTGATCAGCAGGCCGACCACGAACACCACGGTCGGCCAGGACGCGATCGAGCCGTTGATGCCCAGGCCCACCGGGACGGTGGTGTGCGCGGCGTCCGGCAGCCGCCGCACGAACCCGGCGTCGACCAGCCCGATCAGGCAGATGAACACGCCGATGCCGACCGCGATCGCGGACTTCAGCGCGGCGGGCACGGCCCGGAACACCGCGGTGCGGAAGCCGGTGAGCACCAGCGCCACGATGATGACGCCCTCGATGACCACCAGGCCCATCGCCTCGGGCCAGGTCATCTGCGGCGCGATGGTGACCGCGACCAGGCTGTTGATCCCGAGCCCGGTGGCAATGGCGAACGGGTAGTTCGCGATCAGGCCCATCAGGATGGTCAGCACCCCGGCGACCAGCGCGGTCACCGCGGCGACCTGCGACACCGGCAGGATGCCGCCGAGGAGGTCCTTGTGCGCGCCCGCGTCATCGGCCGAGAAACTGCCGATGATCAGCGGGTTCAGCACCACGATGTAGGCCATCGTGACAAAGGTGACCAGCCCGCCGCGCAACTCGCGGGACACGGTCGAGCCTCGTTCGCTGATCTTGAAGTACCGGTCCAGTGTGGACGCGGGACGCGGTTCGGTCTCCTGCTCGGCCATTCGCCTACCTACCTCTCCGATGCTGCGGAGTACCCTTCACCATGTGGGCGAACAGAACGATTCACCGGAGGTTACGGGCTCGTTGCGGCACACGCCGGAGTTGCCCAAAAGGCTGACCGACCTGACACCCGTGGTGATCGTAGGGACTTCGATCTGGGCTGTCGCGCTGGTCGTGCTCTTCTTCACGACATCGGGACTTTGGGTGCAGACAGCGCTCTCCGGCTTCGCGCTCGGCTTCGTCGGCCTCGCCATCGTCGGCTGGCAGCGCGCCGCCGCCCGTCGCGGCTCGAAGGCCGCGCAGCGCCTCTAGGCGAGCAACGTCCGCGGCGACGGGTCGTCCAGCAGCGCAGCGATCAGGTAGCGGTCCGGCCAGCGCTCGACCGCCCAGGCGAACGCGCGGGCCAGGCCTTCGGACGTGTCGGCAGCGTGCAGGCGGCCGTCCGACCACCACTGGACCTCGTGCTCGCCACCCTTGATCGACACCGTGAGCGGGTCGTGCACCAGCACACCGCCCTCGGGCAGCGCGATGCCCAGCTGGTCGGCCACCAGCTTCAGCGCGTGCAGCTCGGACCAGGGCGCGTACTCACCATCGCTGGTCACCTGCGCCGGTTCCCCGCCGGCCAGCGGGAGGTCAAGGAGGGCTGAGAGGCGCTCCGCGTCGCCTGGCGCGACCAGGTACTCGTTCGGCTCCAGCGCACCTGCCACCCACGGGACGTCCAGGACCAGCGCGTCCGCCACGACCGTGCCGTCCGCCGCGCGGAGGCTCGCCGGCACCCGCGGCTCCACTGTGGACTCGATGACGGCGTCGTACGCGCGGGTCGCCAGTCCCGGCGAGATTTGGCGATCCGGGTCGCCGAGGCGGTCGAGGACGTCCTGAACTTCGTCCACAGTGGACATAGTCAAGTCAGTGCGCACTCCGGCAGCCAGCAGGAGATCAGCGCTCAGGCCGAGGTCGGGGACCTCGTCGTAGAGACCGGTCAGATCGGCGTCCGGCATCCGCCACTCGCTCGGGGCCGCACCTTCGAGCAGTGCGTAGCGAGCGATCCACCAAGCGGTGTGACCGTCGCGGGCACGCAACGCGTGCAAGGTCTCCGGCCGCGCGGCCAGCAGGCGCAGCGCCGCGGGCCAGGCGTCGTCGGCAACGAGGTCCAGGTCGCGGACGGCCACCAGTCGCGTCGGCGGCTCGGACAGCGCGTCCCACCAGGATTCCTCGTCCGGCAGTTCGTGGTCGGGTTCGTGCGGCTCGTCATCGGTGATCACGGCGAACGAATCGAGCACCCCGGCGGCGGTGAGGGTGGCGCCCGGCCAGTCCTCGGCGAAGTCGTCA
>Ga0307507_10010107_pt1 | contig 12325 bp, 14 predicted proteins | sample 7_EM_MG_FD_207223 | JGI IMG/M metagenome (GOLD analysis project Ga0307507, IMG submission 207223) | Populus trichocarpa ectomycorrhiza microbial communities from riparian zone in the Pacific Northwest, United States - 7_EM | ecosystem: Host-associated > Plants > Roots > Unclassified | place... | reverse complement strand
CCATTGTAGAATTCATCTACATCTTCATCCTGTAATCTGGTAATGAGGCATTGACACCAAGTGTTATGAAGCTACGTACAGAATCCAAATTTAGCAGTGTAGAAATTTGCTGCAGTCTAACGAATTTTTCCCGAATGTCGCCGAAAATTGTCTGAGATGTCAAGTAGGCCATGACTGCTCTTAAATCACGATCGAAACGAACAGCTCCAAGCTGGGTGAAGAGTCCTGTTATAATCAAGTTCTTCCCGAATTGAATTAAGACCACGAACCTCAGTGTATTTCATGCTCATAACATATTTCTCCCATGGTTTCAGAAGGACATCCAGAACCAGACCGGTAAATAATCGGTAGTTATTCTCAGATAACACATCCTACAGGAATGTCAGTGTATGTAAAATCTAGTGGACATTCAGCAAGCCTTGTAACCGTCGATGAGGGATTCCCATGCTTTCACAAATCTTTTGCGGACTAGGTCCTGATAGTCCGCCGTGGCATAACCATCTTCATCCAAAACGTAGGAAATATCCTTGTGAATGTCCAATACGAAGTTCCGCAATTTTGGCCGCAGTAGTTGGTTGAAGATTTGTTCTATTCCTAACTTTCGAGAGGTCAGGATAGGACTTGATTGAGAGCATTACACTCACTCTTAGAGAAGACTTTAGCCGCAGCGATAAATTTGCCAGCGAAGCAAACTTTTCTTTCACTGCAGGTTGTTCATCATCTAGGAAATGTTGACTGATAAGTGGACTTTCTATGAGGTCACGAATCAATCGCTCCAAATGTGAGTTTGAAATGTCTAGATCGTTTAGTTGAACCTATAACAGAAAGGATTACCCCAACCAACATTTTTTTGTCGGGTACATACGATGAAAGCCACGCGGTTTTCCTTTTCAACCCGATCTGGACGAGCAGAAGAACTCGTGGGCCCAGAATTTCGGTAAACGTCCTCCATTTTTCGTTTGATCACCCCAATGTAATCACGCTCGAGGACTTCTCTTAGTTGTGCGAGAGTCTGGTCCACTCCGAGAGAAGACCCAGTGGTAGCCAATCGTAAAGTAACAGACTTGATAATGTAGAATACATCGTCTGGTGCAGTTGTTGTGATTGGGACCTGCAGCAGGTCGGGGGTCGACATTCGATGTGCCTACATATGTTGGTTAGAACAAGAGGGAGCGATTCCTCTTGGACAAACGAATTACCTTATCGATGATGGTGCGAGTGTACCATATTTCCAAGGGAATGTAATACTTGTTCAATAATTCTTCAAAAAGTCTTTCAGAGGCTGTGTTGGCCACAATGTCAGGATTCGAAAGTCTGTCTTTCGTTCTTGAAATACTGTCATCTGTTTGTGCATACTCCTGGTCTTCCTGAGAAAGTTGGTATCAGAGTACAATTGGGAAACATTACTGAGCGACATACCTTGATAGCATCTGCCAGGAATCGCTTGAACAAATGCCACCGACCGATCATTCCAGCGACCTCCGAAAGCACTTTGTCAATTTCTCTGGGATCTACAGTCACGTCATCCATGTTGACTGGCTTCCTTGGCGCATTTGACGAATAGAGAGGGTTTGGTGGATTATTAGTCGTCTCTGTCAGCTGTTGAGATGAGGTTTGGTGTGAAGAGAGATAAAAGGGATGAGAACGCGTACCTTCCTCTGCATTGACCTATCCTCTTCCCAGCCATTCTTCAACGTTTTCGTCACTCGATCACATTCCTCGAGTAATCGAACAACTACGCTTCGCATATGTCCCGAACCATAATACTTTTCCACTACTGGTTGATGTTGGTCTACAATCACAGCAACTGACTCAAACAGAGAAGTCAGGGCCGTGATGTAATACAAAGGAGATGACGCTAGCCGACAAATTAATTATTGTATGGACGAGAAGGACAGTAGGAAGGCGTACTTTTGACGGTAGGTGGTGCCTTTACTTTTACCAATTCGACAACGAAATTTGCATATACTTCAAGGCCTTCAGCCTCCCAACCTATGGCTGGGAATAGCTTAAAGAATCGGCTAGTCGCATTCGAATCGCGGGCTCTGGAAGCTTCCTCGAAAGACTGCCGAAAGACGAGGAGTAATTTATCTCTCGCATTTTGCAGAGTCTGTGCAGGTGGCAGATGGGATTCTGCGGTTGGCTTCGATAGATTAGATGGCTGTAGTGAAATACGAGGGAAAAGGCAGTACGAACGACGACACACTCTGCGAATGGACCTGAGATGATCTCTGGTGGAACGGCCATAGCTCGAGCACAATGTCTTGCAGCTGATTCCCAGTCCCTGCTTTCAATAGAAGCTTGAAGAGCCAATAGTGAAGACTAGAGAATATTTAGGGGAAAATGTACAAAGAGGCGTATAAATGGTGTACCTTGAGGTCCATAACCAGACCTACTCGATCCTCCGCCTCGCGAACGCGTCTCATCTCTTCATCTAGCGACCGGACCCTACTCCCAACACGTTCAGCAGTCTTTGCTGTATTTGACACCTTCTTTGTCAAAATGCTCGCGTCTGCTTGGATTTCATCTAGCTGAGGGACCAGAGATTGCAGGCGTTGCAAATGCATCTTGAACAACATAGACGGCGGCTAGCGGTCCGAACGAAGTTAGTCCGCTCCTGCCAGCCCAGATGTCAGATATTTTAGCGAGCACCGCCAGACCCGTCACGGATGCCACAATTACTGTGCGCATAATAAAGTCCTTCAGGTATAGGACAGAGAAAAGTCTTATCCTGCATCATATTGACCTCACAAAGACGACAGTTGGTGACTTGAAAGAGATCGCACATCAAGGTGACCGATTCATGCATTCAAATTCCAATTGTAATTCATTTTCTATTTAAAGTTGTTTCCACAAAGCCTGGATGGAAGCCATATCGAAATGTTGTGCTAGGTGATTCAATTAGTGCCTGTTTCCTTGGTTTCGTTGACCCGCCCAAGACACTCTCAAGTTGTACACCAAGGCACACGGTGCGAAGGTAAGAATCTGTTTAAATTTTCTATTAAGCAGCCGTACAGAGAGCAACTTGAGCAGACTTCCAATCTTATCATCAATCTCGATCACGATGAATGGATCCTCGAAGATGATACACTTACTCTTGTGGAAAGAGAGTTCGGTCAGTAGCAGTTCCCCATGATGCCTTTCTATGCTCACAGAAAGCAGAGAACGAGACCGAAGTCAGCTTCTTTAATCTTAATGAATACGAGGCTTTCAAATTGAACCCAGAGGCAAGGCACACGTACATTTGTCTTTCCTTTCTAACCTGCCCGATAGACAAGCTGGGATACTTAATAATGTGCTAGTATTAAACAATGCCAAGGATATAACAAGCGTTGAATCTAACGAGAAATTTGCTAGAATCGTCAGGTGAAATAGGTAAGAGATGTCCGACTGGGTAGCGAGTCCTCTACTGGTTCGCACACTGTACGCGGGGTTCGTCGCGGTCTTCGTCCATTGCCTCATCCCGAAGACCTTCGCTTCTGGATCTGGGATCAACATCATCCATAGTCACCTCTTCGAGAATGACACTCTTTCCAAATGTTTCCATAGGTTTTCGAGGCGGCAGAGCCCTTTCCAGAAGGGGGATGACGGAAGTGTTGATTGATTCGGGGAACGTCACGTCGATTTTAACGTAGAGATCACCAGGCTCGTGATGGCGATGCGATGGCATTCCCTGTCCATGAATCACCTTTAGCTGGCCTAAATAAGGGAGTTGGTCAGTGTACAGTTGGCAGAATCAGGTATACGCACCATGCTTAATGACCTCTCCAGGTTCAATTTTCACAACAAGAGCGCGATCATCCAAGTGCCTTATAGCAAACTGCCCACCAGCGAGGGCTGTCAGGAGATCGATTTCGAAATCGGTTACGAGGTCGTTGTTTTGTCTGCGGAATCTTTCATGGGGCTTTTCTTCGATCACGATAACGACATCGCCAGGCGAAGCCACTGGAGATTGGTCACTCTCTCCGCGGAAGTTGATTGTCTGACCACCCTTCATTCCCTTGTCGATATGGACCTCGAGTACTTTCTTGTCTGGCATAACCTTCTTTCCTTTACAATTTGAACAGCGATCCTTTGCGTTGATGATCTCTCCTGAGCCAGAACATTCATCGCAAGGCGACTGAATTTGTTGAATCATGGGACCCATTTGACGAAGAGTGAGCTTGATACCGCGCCCATCGCATGATGAGCATGAGCGCACGGCGCCATCTTTTCCGCCCTTTCCTTTGCACTTGGTACAAATGATGCTTCTCGACAGGGAGAGTTTGGTTGTCTTGCCCTTGTATAGATCCTCCAAGGAAACGCTGACACGATGGACGAGATCTTTGGTTTTGCGAGGACCTGCCTGGCGGCCCCCGCCACCGAAGAAACCGCCAGCACCACCAAAGATCTGCGCAAATAGATCCTGACGGCATGATGAGAACGGGGCGACAAGTAGTTGGGCAAAGCTCACCTGGGGATCCATTCCACCTTGCTCTGAGAGGCCAGCTTCGCCTTTTGCATCGTATATACTGCGCTTTTCGGGATCGGAAAGGACTTCGTAACTAGACTAACGTTAATGGACTAGAACAAATTGCAAACGTTGGAATGACGAACGCATGTGTGACCTCTTTGAATAATTCTGGGTCACCACCCTTGTCTGGGTGTAGTCTCAATGCCCTGGAAAGACGAGGTTCACTCCTCTCCACCAAAGATCATGTAAGCACATACTTTTTGCGATAGGCCTTCTTGAGCTCGGAGTCAGATGCACCGGCTGAGACCTCGAGCAGATCATAAAATTTGCTATGCACAAGAGTGAGTATGAGGATTCGAAAAAAAAAAGAGCCGCCATACGTTTCTCTAACCATGGTTGGTAACGAGAAAAGGGCAGGGAAGTGGGTGTGTTTAAGAATAATTTTCAGAGGATCATTCTACAACGTTCTACAAACATGACTAAATTAGGCTGTTTCACGCAGCTCCGAGTACACATCAAATCGCCGTTGCACAGTGACCGGAATACCGGCCCGCGCACTCGTCAACAAATCGGGCTCAATGTCGGCGAACACGATTTCCTCGTCGTCGCCAGCCTCCGCCAACACCTGTCCCATCGGATCGACGACCATGGAGTGGCCCCATGCATGGTATCCGGCATTCATGTCTCTCGCAGGGCTGCACATAGACACAAACACCTGGTTGTCAACAGCTCGGGCGCGCTGCAGAAGTTTCCAATGCAGCGGCCCCGTCGTAAGATTGAAAGCTCCGGGGTAGATCAGGACATGGCACCCTTGTCGCGCTGCAATCATTGCCATCTCTGGAAACCGTATATCATAGCAAATACCCAGCCCGATTTTCGCGAATCCTGAAACTCTTAGCAACTCTCAAGACAACGCTGAGCTATTCCAATCACCTGTGTCAAATGAATTTAGGTCATTACCACTGGTAAGAGTCTCGCTCTCCTGTAGTAAATGTGTCACTATTTTTTATCGGTGCATGTGTTCGCTCCCTCACCTTGAATTTGATCTTTCCAGGAATATCGATGTCGAAAAGATGCACTTTACGATGAATCGCAACAAGATTTCCTGCAGGAGAACAACCCCGTGTAAATACAACAATATGGAGAGATAATGTCTCCTACCTTCAGGGTCGTAGACGGTGCATGTATTGTATATCTTGTCGTCTATTCCTCTCTCTGGAATCGACCCTAGAAGACAATTAGCCCGTTTTATTTTCACAGATCACCCTTGATGAACCCGCACCTCCAACCAGCCATCTTTTCACTTCCTTTGCTGCCGATGACAGCATTTTGACGCTCTCACTCTCACTCTCGGCAATATCATACCTCTTTCCAGACACATACCCAATCTTCTCTGCATAATTCGGAAAATGAACGTGGCCATAGGGAGAGTTGAAACATTCCTGTTTGTGGTATTTGAACGTAGATATAAGTCGCTGCAGAATACGCACAGGAAGAACAATGACATCCGGCTTTTTCCCCGTCTCCGATCCCCGAGCAGCCTTTAGGATCTGTTCACGCGCATGCCGTAGATTGTCTGTTTTGGTGTGGCCGATGTTCCCCAGTTGGATCAGGGCCATTGTAAATGCTCTGAAGGTGCTCATCTCTCGGTAGGTGTAAGTACTAACACGGCGGGCAATCGGCTGTATTTTTTGATGTGTGAGTGAGCAGTGAATGGCCAGTGAACAACCTGTGAACAACCTGTAAATGACCTGTGAATTGTTAAAATGTAATTGCTAGTAGCCAGCAATAATAAACTTCAAGAAAACTCTGCTGAAGAGTTGTTTCCTTACAGAGTTTTTGGAAATTCTTGTCACATGGTCAAATTTCTTTTTTTTTAAATAGAAAAATGATAAATAAGAAATAAAATGCAGTACACATTATTCCATAGAATTTTGGTTAGTCAAAGCACACAATGGTCTGAATACATTTTAGTTACTCATGATCCTCATACATTATATTTATAATTCCCACAACCTTTAGGTTGGTGGGTCTTAGAAGTTAGATGCACAACTGACATCATAATTGGCAGGGTTTTCGAGTTTCTGTTTTTTTTCTCACCCCACCAGCCGAGAATGCACATGGGCGGCAACATCCATCTTGTCGTTCTTTCCTATCATCTTTGTTCTGCTCCTTCCCAATGTCTCTTTTGCTTGCATCCCTGCCTGTTTCCGCTGCAGTTTGCCCTCACCTACCTGTCAATTTAGTTAACAGGAGGCAGGCTTCACTCCATCAGGAAAAGCCATCTGATCCTCAGAGTTGATTAAAGAAACTGAATGATGTGATGCAATCAAAATATCACTAATGATCATCAAAGTCTATTCAAGACTATCAAAGAATGTCAAAGTTTCTAAAAGACGTCAAAGTTGATTATTCATAATCTGATCCATACGTAAAAAATCTAACACCCTTTAAGTAAACGTTGTCCTTCTTCAGTTATAAATGTATGTAATTTCACAATCTCTGCCTTGGCATTGTCTAAATCCTCTTCAAGCCTAGAAATGTGGCGTAAAGCTGCTTCCTTTTCCATTACAACTTGTTGATACTTCACAACACTTGGCTCCAAGTCCCCATTGTGGTCTGGTCCAATTAAAAGTGGAGGAAGATGCAAGTCTGAGTCATAGGAAGATGAGGAAACTTGAAGGTTCTTCTTTTCCTTTGGGTTCTCCACCAGAAGACAGGATGACTTGGAGGCTTGAGGGATTATTGGGGATTGCGAGTCTTCAAGTTTGGGTGGAATGTAGGTAACAGGAATTCATGGTCGTTTGACAGAGAAATTGGGTACGGGAGAATGTTGTCGTTTAAGTGGAGCGTATGTTAGAAGAGGAATTAGAGGCTTTGTGTTTTTCGAAGTGTTGCGTTTCTTTGTTGAATGAGATGAGGACAGGTGTAGTGGAGAATCCGCTATAAACTCGAATTTCTTTTGACCTGTAAGAGATTTAACCCTAGCACAATATTGAACAAATGCAACTCATCAGTTCTATCACTCTGTATAGGACTTGAATACCAGCTTTGTCCAGTAACAGAATTTGAGTTGCTGTTTCTGCTCTCTGGAGACTCTGGTTGAGCGTACTTAGGATACACCCATGGAAAAAAAGCTTTTGGCACTCCTTCAGGCCATTCACCTGGCCATCAATTAAAGTCTTCAGCCTTGGCAAGAGACACAGGTGAACTTTTAAAAGCATTATCAGGAGTGTCACAAGTATTTGTAGAAGGATTGTTGTTAGACATAATGGAATGTGGATGAGAATGAGGTGATCTGTCAAATGCGTAACACATTTTGATTTCTAAGTAAAATAAGATTTTTTTAATTAAAAAGCCCAAATATCACCAGATAGTTTGAAATGCATAAAAATCAAGAAAATTGTTAATAAGAAAGGAGGTAGCCTTATCTAAAACATTGTCTGAAGTCCAGTTGTCCAAATTTTTAGCTTCGGGAGTTCGTGGTTTTGGAAAAATGGGAATCAGCATGCAAGACTGTCGTATATTGGAGAGAGGAATAATTGAACCCTGCTGCCTTCCTTGAGTGTCATAAGAACGTGAAATTTTATACATTCCATGTGTTTTGTCTGCTGTTGATGCTTGCCGAGTATATCATTCAATATAGGCAAGTGGTTGCGTTGGCCATTCCTTTGGAGATTCTTCAATATATTCTGGACGTTGAATGGTTTTAGGAAGAGTGAAGATAACCCTAACTCTTCTAATGTGTGTTCCTATGATTTGTATTAACACATGCCACCATGTGAAAGTTGAAATTATTATTACGCTTACCTTCAAGACCTGTTGCTTCAGCATTTTCATTGTCTATGAAGATAACAGTGTCAAATCGTCCTTCTGGATGAGACATGGAAGAAGGAATTGCTTTAACAATGTCGTCTTCATCATCATCTTGAATTGTCTCAGGATGAAATCGAAACATGGAGTAGACATCCACATTATTGAAAGGAATGATTGATGCTTGGATTTGATGGTTTAATAGTGGTTCTGGTAGAAAGTTGTTAAGATACTGTTTGAGATGGTGTTGCAATTGTGGACAGTTATGTGTTGCTTGTATGATTTGGAGTGGATGAGAGGAATACTGGGGTTTTTTAGCTAAAGTGATTGTTGAGCGCTTGGAAGCAGAATTTGTAACATTTTGCAGAGGCGTATCAGATAGTGGTTGAAGCCTAGAGGCAAGAGAGTGTTTGAAATAATCGATTTTTTCTTGTCGAGATAACCAGCGAATCATCTGCAGAAATTCATCTCTTTGATTTGTTGCCCTCCAACCTTGTTTCGCAAAATCAATATGAAGTCGTTCAAACATCTCTGTGTTGTAGTTATCAGTTGTTCCAAAGAGTTTGATGCTGTCAACATAGTGGATGAGGGAATGAAGTTTCGGAATGTTCAAATGCTCCCGACATCCAACGTCGATGAAGTATTTCTTGTCCTGATGAAATTTCTTCAAGGTGTCCTCCAGGTATGATAATGTGATGGTGTCATGAGTGGTGTATTGAGCAAGGTAGATGAAATCCAGAAGCGCCTTTATAGCTTGCACACCTCTGGGGGCCAACACATCATGAACACAGGCCAATAGTATTTTGGCCATATTCTTCCTCTCCGATCCTGATATTTGAGATAGAGCTGATATGCCATTTTTGAAGCGACGTAAGCCCTGACCATGTGAGAGAGAGCGAATGCGTTGATCAAGTTCCTTTTCACCTACAATGCTCTGGCACCAACCAACAAGATGTTTGAAAAGGCCTTGGTAGAGCTGATGGAGTATATCTGGAGTTATAGCCTTGTGAATATCGGTGTATGGAGGATCACTCCAGAAAGGATCATAAGTTCCACCAATAACATCTTTGTCCAGGCAGGTACGACTAAAGGCGGAGATAGATTCAGATGCATTCTCTTTAGCATTTAGAATGACAGATTTTGTCCAGTGAGTTGTTCGAGCGCTTTCCTTCGTTAAGCTCTGGAGATTATCGGCTGTTTGACGACACTTGGGACATGTACCAGACTTGCTACATGATACCAGACATTGTTCTGGATAGTCAGCAACATAACAGCAAAGAAATGGATGAATTTGTTGCATCTCTCCCTTGCTATTCCTTATTTTAACACTCTTTTGTCCGGCCTCTTTTAGGGGATTGAGAATGATCCTCATGGATTCGTGAAAGAGACGCTGGATCCGAGAACGAAGATCGATATCGGACATGCTTTTCCGATTGATTTTTTCGACAGAAAGATATCCAATGAGAATACAGGCATGTTGGGAAGGTTTACGTCGAATGGATTTGGGAAGATTGCCAATTGTGAGGTAGATGGGATATGCAGACTTGTTGCCTGAGAATTGTGTAAGTTGGGTTTTATCTGTTGCTATAATAATGGGTGCTACTGTTGCATGCTTGGGAATTTTTTCCTAGATATTTAGTCATCAGACAAGAGAAAAAAAATGTTAGTAGAATTCACCTGAAGAACATGCCACCATTGTCCAGTCCACATTTCGTTGAAGATGCGGTTTTCCTTTGTCTCATCAGCATATATCTTCTGCGGTGCATAAACAAGATGTTTAGCATTATTGGGATCTTGGAAAAGGCTTTCAATGGCCTTGATAGGATCACGATATCGTATTGTGTACTGGTCTTCTGGACGATCATTGAAAGAAAGTTTCTCGGCTTTCCATTCTCCAGCCCTGTCAGGCATGGCGTCGATCTTTTTATGGAGGGCCCGTATGTTATGATAGGATAAATCAAGTTTATCAACAATCTAAAAAGAGATGAATGAAAAGTTCTGCAAAGTCTGTTGAAGCAATAGAAATTTCGCACCCCAGGAATGGCTAGTAAACGATCCATTGCATTGTGGCCAATACTCTCCTTGATTGCCCACTCTGCAACTTTCCAATCCAGCTCTGAACTGAAAGATGTATGCTGATTGTCGACACTTTGGCTGGCACTAGTCTCTCCCATTCTAACATCACCATCTTTATCTTGAACTTTAGAGAGAACCGTACCAGCACTGGAATGCTCTATAATGACTCGAGTATCATCTTCATCATCTAAAACACGTGGTTGTGTTGTGCAAGTTCTTTGGGACTGAGTTTGAGGACCAGGACCTGGTTCAGGAAGTAGAACAAATTCATCACGATCGATTTCCTCGTTGGCCGTAACATCAAGGCTACCACCTCCATCATCACTGGGATCTGGCCAGTTAGGGTCCTCCCAAGAGTAATCAATGTTGTCTTGCCACTGTATTGGTCCTTTGCCCAGTGGCTCAGCTTCCATTTCCACACCAGAAACTGTGATATAGGGATAAAGATCGTCACGAAGGGAATCTCTCTCAGCTTTCCACGACGATACCATTGACAAGACTTTGCTTGTAAGAGATGAGAGTCTTGTCCTCAGCTGGTAGTAAAGAACTTTGAACAAGCAGGACACTGGAGATCTGTGAGATCAGTGTATAGAGGCATTGTAATCTGCCGCAGTGAAGAACAAAAGTTTGATTGAGTACACAAAACAAAACAGAGTCTCCGTACAAATAGCATAAGATTGATCAAACAAAATATCTGATTCCCAATTATAATTGAATATCAAACTGAAGTTGTGGTTATAAAGAGCTTAACGCATACTTTCTTGGCCCTTGCGGCATCTCGAATAGCTCATGACCCATGTGAGACCTTCATCTGTGTAAAATTGCACATCAAGAGTTAAGAAGTCTCAACAACTTCCTGCAATTTCTCATCGGAATAGGTATAAAAACTGGTGTTGGACAAATGAAACACTCATACCCGAGCTGCATCCCTTCTTCAAAGTGACCACTACTCGATCACCAAGACCAAGCTGAACGATCGTCATCTAAACCGAGAGGAGCGATTCGGTCACCACCCAAACTTTCAAGATGGGCATCAAGATCTTTGCTGGGTTTGTTGCAGTGAGCATCTTCTGGGCGGCCAGTAATATTAAAGGCGGAGTTGCGTAGTTTCTTAAAAAATTTGCTCTTTTTTTGATCATGGGCCACGGCAGCATTCATGGACTTGAAAAATGTATGGCCATTCGGAGGAGGCTCTACTTGGCTCATATGCTGCACTTGTGCTGCTGGGAGCATACCAGGGAACGGTCGGACAACTCCTTGTGCGTCCCGCTGCATAATGATTGATGGCCCACCCAGCCAGTAGGGAATGATGCCTTGGGGCCAACCTTCGGAATTGAAGACAACAAGGATTGGATCTGTGACAAGAAGGATGTGGTCCAATTCGGTGTGAAGAGTCATAGCGTGTCTCAAGAATCTGAAAGACATTCAGACCTTTTCAAGAGAAGTATCACAAAAACAACACACCCTGTGTCATAATCATCGACAAGCTGCCGGTCATGTTCCTCTGCACCATCTGGTCCAACAGGAGGCATATCATCAATATCAAACTTCCATCGTTCCTCTAGCCTCTTCAGACTTTCTGCCTCCTCCACATCCTCATTCAAAGCTCCTCATCAAGATCAAAAAGCAATGAACAAGACAACTGCCTTGGCAAGCGCTGAGAAGTAGCATCTCGACAATCTAAAAATTATTGTCCTCTGCAACTGTAGCGCATCCGCACAGCTCGTGGTCATCGTGTGGTCAGTGGTGGAGATGTCTTGTCTGGGATCAACACCGGCTAAACAGGAGTTTTCAGAGGGGGAATGAACTTGAAGAGTTTTGAGGGATAGGGTACGACCAGGGGTTGATAGGCATTCTGCAACAATCTGGTGACTTTCAAAAGGATGTGAAACCAACACATTTACTTACATCTACCATATCTTCCCAATGGTGATCAATGGCCTTCTGTTGCTCCAACGTGGTCTTGACCTGATCGCAAATGAG
>Ga0307507_10010106_pt1 | contig 12328 bp, 8 predicted proteins | sample 7_EM_MG_FD_207223 | JGI IMG/M metagenome (GOLD analysis project Ga0307507, IMG submission 207223) | Populus trichocarpa ectomycorrhiza microbial communities from riparian zone in the Pacific Northwest, United States - 7_EM | ecosystem: Host-associated > Plants > Roots > Unclassified | place... | reverse complement strand
ATCGCCCAGCTCTCCCGCGTCGACGAGATCGCCGCGGTCCTGGTGACCCGCTGGGAATGGGACGGCACCGATCGCGTACGGGGGAATGAACCGGATCACCGCCTGGCGACCCTCCCCGCACAGGCTGCTCCCCCGGATGCTGCGGTCGGCGCGGCGACACCCGTACCCACCGAGGGCACCGACTCCGGCCAGGACCCGCTGTGGGCATGAACAGGCCAGGGCTACCCGGCTCCCCCGACGAACCCGGCCCGCGCATCGACCTCGACCGCCTCGGCCGGCTGCTCGGCGACCCCGGCCTGGCCTGGCTGGTCGAGCGCGTCCGGCGCCGCATGGAGCGGGACGAACCCCTCACCGGCCCGCTCACCCTGACCGCCCCCACCCCCGCCGAACGCGCCGCCGCTGAACGCCTGTTGGGCCGCGCCCCACGCGCCGGACGCTCACTGACCGTGCGCCTCGACGCGGTGGATACAGTGCTGCGCCGCTCCGGCATCAGCCCCGACGGCCTCGCCACGGCCGTCACCGCGCTCACCGGCCGCGTCGCCCGGCTCGCCGACGTACGCGAACAGGAGGCGAACGCCTGGCAGGAGGCATACGCCCCACTGGCCGCGCTGCGCCCCGAACTGGCCGAGTGGGCCGACCAGTTGCGCAAGGACGGTCTCGTACGCCGCCTCGCCCGCACCCCGCAGACGGCGAAGGTCCTGCTCACCGACGCCACGACGGCCCTGCGGCCACTGCCCGCCGACCCGGCCGTGTCCCTGCCCGCCTTCGCCGCCACCGCTCTCGGCGACGCTCACGCGCTCGACGACGGAACCCCGCTCGCCACGATCGTCCTCTCAGGCATCCGTGCCCTGACCGGCTTCCCCGACGGCAGCGGAGCCGAATGGCGCCGCGAGGCGTGGGCCTCGGCAGGCCTGCTCAGAGATGCCCTCTCCTCCACCGTCCTCACCCTGGGCCTGCGCGGCACCCCCGCTCTCGACTGGATGACCGACGCGGGCGAACCGGCCGTCCTGACGCTGCGCCAGCTCACCCACACCCCGCCGAGGATGGCGCCCGGGGTCGTGTACGTCTGCGAGAACCCGACCGTCCTGGCCACCGCGGCCGACACCCACGGCCCCACCTGCCCACCCCTGGTCTGCCTCCAGGGCCAGCCCTCGGCCGCCGCCCTCACCCTGCTGCGCCACCTCCACTCCCACGGATCCACGCTCCGCTACCACGGCGACTTCGACTGGGGCGGTCTGCGGATCGCCGACGCGCTGCTGCGCCGCATCCCCTGGCAGCCCTGGCACTACACCGCCGCCGACTACCGCACAGCGGCCGCCGCCACACCGTTGGCCCCACCCCTCACCGGCACACCGACCGACGCGGCGTGGGATCCCGCACTGGCCGTGGCGCTGGGCGAACTCGGGGTGCGCATCGAGGAGGAGACCGTCCTGGACATCCTTCTGGCCGACCTCGCGCTTTGAGCTCGTCGTGCGGGCGGTACGTGGACATCGCCCGCCGACAGCCAGGTCATTCCGGTCGGCCGTGAGCTCCTGAGCCCTGTGCCAACGCGACATCCTCGTTCAAGCAACGGCTCTGGAGATCCCCTATTCGTCCGCGTTCCGCTCCCCAGGTCGTGGCAGTTCTGCTGGGTGTGCGCCGTTCTTGCGGCCCTGGCGCGGAGGCTGCCGCCGACGCGCAACATCAACAACGGCGCCCCCGATCCCCCGCAGGCACGCACCCGCCCGTTCACCCGCCGTCCCCTGTTTTCCTTTGTTGGGGGGCGAGCGCGGGGGGGGTGCAGAGGGGGATGTCGGGCTGCCGACCACGCCAACAAGTCCCTGGTGACCTGCGGATACGTCACCCTGGCGCGCAACGGAGTGGACAGGTGCCGGCGGGGATATCGACGCGGTTGTCGGCCCGTTCGGCGGCGGTGTTGTCGCATCGTGACCGTGGTCGGGCCGTCCTGGTCGCAGGTGTGGTCGGAGTTGGCGGCTGTCGTGGCCGGTACGCGCGGCGCCGTACCGAACGGTGCCGCCCTGTACTGGAGAGGGGGCCGGCGATGACGGACGTGGATGCGGGCAGTGGGGATCGGCTGGCGTTGGCTGTGCTGGTGCAGTACCGGATGGCCACCACCGAGCAGATGCACCGGGTGATCGCCCCGGGAGTGCGCAGCGAGCAGACCCGGCGCAGACTGGCCAAGTTGCGCGAGGAGGGGCTGATCGATCGCATCACCCTGCCTAGGGCAGGGCGGCTACGGGTGTGGTTTCCCACCTCTTACGGTGTGCAGGTCGCATGCGAGTGGCCGGAGTTGCGCGGGCGGCGGCCACCGAAAACAGTGTCTGATCCGACCGCCGCACGGCTGCGGGTCGGGCACACGCTGACGGTGACCGAGACCGCGCTGGTCTTCCTGGAGCACGCCCGCCACCGCGGCGAACTGTGCCGGCCGCTGGACTGGATCCCCGAGGTCTACCACCCCATCGTGGGCGGCGAGGCCGTCATCCCCGACGCGCTCATGTACTACCGGCGCGGCCGTGAGGGCGGCGACGGGCCGATGCTGCGGGCATTCGTCGAGGTCGACCGGGCCACCATGGGCCCGGAACGCCTGGCCGCGAAACGCACCTCCTACGCCCGTCTCCACAGTTACATCCCCACTCCCCCGGGACGGCGCCGACCGACCATCGGGCAGATGCCGGTGCAGGAGGAATGGCGACAGCGCTATCCGCTCTTCCCTCGCATCCTGTTCGTCCTGGACGGCACGGGCCCCGCCGGCGTCACTACCCGCATCAACGCCCTGCACACAGCGGCCAAGGACCCGACGCTGACCCTCTTCCTGCACACCGTCCCCGTCCTGGCCGCGGCGCTGGCAGAGCTGCACACCAACGGTCCCTCCGAGCCTGTGTGGCACCCCGTCCAGGACCCCGACCACACGGTCCCCTGGAGCTGGTCTCCGCATCCGTAGACGGACCACACAGCTGCTGCGCAACGCCCAACACCCCCGTATAGCCGCTGCGCAGAGCCCGACCACGACCCGAAACCCCGGCCAGGGGCCCGAAACCGCGCCACGGCCCTGACCACAGCGTTGCGCAGCCGACTGCAGACCGAGCCCGCACCAGATGCGCAGCACGCGCGGACGACTGCGCAGTCAGAGCGCGTAGGCGAATCGGAACCTGCGCACCCACCGCCAACCTGCCGTGGTCGGGGTCATGGTCGCCCCAGGCCATAGCGCAGACCACACGTCTGCCACACCCGACGTACCACCCAGTTCGTGGGCATTGCGCATCGTTGTACGAGCGATGCGCACCCGGCTCCACGACCGGTCAGGGCCCTGCGCAGTATGGGGCGAGGACACTGCCTGCGCATCATTTGCGCGGGCCTGCGCACCTGGGTCGTGCGGACCCGCGCGACGTGCTGCGCAGGTCCCTGACCGGATGTGCACGGGATACGGATCCCGCTGCGCGGGCGTCAGCAGCTTCTGCGACTCCTCGTGTCGGGTTGCGTCGTCACCCCACGGCCCGTTCGCGGGTACACGCGGTGCCGCCAGGCGGACACATGCCATCGCTCACGCGATACGTACTGGCCGCGCATCTGGCGAACCTCGCGAGGTGATAGCCGTGCGGATGCGGGCTTCCCTCGGGTGAGCGCTACCTCGCGGTATTGACAGTCGTACCGGTGGTCACAGCGGCGGCAGCAAACGCGGAGCGGCAGACGAGTCGGGCTGTACGCCCAGTACAGTGCCATCCCGCGCGAAATGCACTCTTCCCTGCGCGGACGTATCAAGTCGGCCTGTGCGATGCACACTTCTCGTTCCTTTCTGCCGCGTGGGCAGTCCCGGAGAGCGTGGGCAAGGTTGAGGGCCAACTCTGCGGCCCTCACCGCGACCGACTGCCCGGGCTGTCGGGTCGTCGGGCCGTACGTGCCTGCGGGCGCGGGAGCCGCCGCTGATCCCTATACCAAAGTAGAAGCCCGACCTATCCATTGGTATGCGCACTCTGCCCGTTGACCCAGTGCTGCCGCATCCTTTTGCCCGATTACCCGGCCCTCGCCGGTCCCTACGGTCAAACGGTATGGACATCAAGAACTCCTCATGCCCGCACCATCGCGCGGCCGAGATGAATCACCAGGTGGGGCCGCACGAGGCCCACTCCGGCGACGGCCGTGGCAGGTGCAAGGGCGGTCTCGAACGGCCAGTGACCCTGGCGCTGCGTGCCGACGACCCGATCACCGCCGAAGCTGCCGCCGCCTACCTCGATTCCAGCCCGCAACAGGTCAGGCTGCTCCCGGCGGGCCTCCAGGACCGGTCCGAGGTACTGCTGGTCATGGTCGGCGAGGTGGCCGACGAGACGTTGTCGTGGATGCGCCGGGCCGCCGTCCGCGGCAACGGCACGCGGGCCAGGATCGTCCTGGTGGCCGAGACGATCACCGAGAACCAGCTGATACGGGCCGTCGGCTGGGGGCTGACCTGCTTCCTGCACCGGCAGCAGGCGAGCTTCCCGCAGGTGCTGCGGGCGGTGGTGAACAGCCGCGAAGGCCGGGCCGAACTGCCCGACACCCTGGTCGCCTCGCTGGTGGAGCAGTTGCGGACGGCCCAACAGGTACCCCTGGGCGCCGGCGGCCTGCGGCCACGGGAGGCGGAGGTGCTGCGGCTCCTGGCGGACGGGCTGGACACCGCCGAGATGGCGTCCAAGCTCAGCTACTCGGAGCGCACCATCAAAAACATCATCCACGGCATGATCACCCGGCTGGGCCTGCGCAACCGGGCCCACGCGGTCGCTCACGGGATCCGCACCGGGCTGATCTGACCGACCCCCAGTGACCGCGACCGGCCCCGGGTCCCAGGTCCCGGGAAGAAACCCGCAGGGAGCCATTTCCACCGTCTGCAACAGGCCGGATCGCGCACGTTCCAGAGGCAGGCTCGGTGCCGCTCAGAGCACGTCGGCACGGATGGCATGGGCGACGGCGTGCGTACGGTTGCGCACTCCGAGCCGGGTGATGAAGCCATGGATGATGTTCTTGATGGTGCGCTCCGAGTAGCTGAGGTGAGCCGCCATCTCGGCGGTGTCCATGCCTTCCGCGAGCAGGCGCAACACGGCCACCTCACGCTCCGCCAGTCCCCCGGGAGCCGCGCCTCCGTTCAGGTTCTGCTGCATGCGCCGGAAGTGTTCGACGAGCAGGTCGACGCTGCTGTCCGGCAGTTGGGTCCGACCGGACCGGCTGCTTCGGACGGCGTCGACCACGTCCTGCAGCGTGACCTGCTGCCGCGGTAGAAAGCCGGTCAGGCCGTGGCCGATCGCCCGGACCAACTGGGCGTCGCTGATCGCGTTCGCGACCAGCACGCAGGGGATCGGCGTGAACGTCCGACGCCTCATCCGGGCGAGAAAATTGTCGGTGACCCGGCCGGCCAGCAGGAGCAGGACCTCGGCCTCCGCCTCCTGCTGCTCGGGCAGGACCGTGACCTGCTCAGGCACCGATCGGAGGAAGGCGAGCACCCCCTCGGCGGTGATCGGGTCGGCCGCGTGCAGGGCCAGCGCGACGGGGGCGGCCTGCTCCGCCTGGCTGCCGGACAGCTGTAAGGCCGATGGCTGCCGCATCCCGGTCCTCGGAGTCACCGGACAGGCCTGCAGGTGTCTCCCAGAAGCAACGCACTGTTCCTTGTTGCCGCTGTGCGCATTGTTTTCCAACGGATGGTTCTCCTGTCGACAGTAGTGAGGTGCCGACGATCAGTTCGGCCAGGGGGAGGCACGGACGAGGTCCACGAAGTCCGGCCGGGCATGCCCGGGGAGGAAGTGCCTCAGCACGTCGTCGTGGCGGTTCCCCCCAGCGTTCGGCAGGCGGTCCGCGAGACCGGCGGACAGGAGCTGAAGCAACTGCTCCTTGAAGCCGGAGCGCGGGTGCGCCGCGGTCACGGCGTCCAGTTCCTCAGGACCGAGCTCGGCCAGTCCCACGCCCAGGTCATCGGTTTCCACCCCGGCCGCCAGTAGCGCCACCTCCGGTTCCAGGTGGGCGGCGACGGATGGGTTGGTGTGCAGTGCCACTGCCAGCCAGACGAGTTGGGCCTCATGGTCGGTGCGGCCCCGGGCCAGCAGGAAGTCGCGGGCCAGGCAGGCGCCATCGATCTCATAGGGCCGGGGGCTGTTTCGGTACGCGGAGGACAGTCCCAGGTCGTGGAACATCGCCCCCACATACAGCAGTTCCGGGTCGGCCACGCAACCGCGCTGTCGGCCGTGCAGCGTGCCGAACAGGAAGACGCGGCGTCCGTGGTGGAAGGCCTTCTCGTCGGCCGTGGCGCGGACCAGTTCATTCGCTGCCGCTGCCAGCGGGGTGGCGGGTACCACGATCCCGGCGATGCTGCCCGTCACGAATTCTCCCCTTCGAGGCCGTGCATCGGGTGAGCCTTGTCATTCCCACCCTGTTCCTTCATCACATCGCAACCCCCGTATGGGGACCAGGCGGTAGAACAGGCAGAAGTAGAACTCCGCACTTTCGCAGGTGCTTCGCCCAACGAACCAGGATGCCCAAGTTGACTCCCTCGTCGCCCGCGCATACCGAAGCGAGGCCCGCATGAAGCACCCCGAACCCGGTTCCCTTGGAGCGCGGCTACGGAGTCACCGGACCAACGCGGGCATGACCCTGGAGGAGCTGTCCCAGGCATCGGGGGTCAGCGTGCGCGCGATCGGGGACATCGAACGCGGCCGGAGCCGCGGTGCCCAGGAACGCTCCGTCGAGGCGTTGGCCGAGGCGCTCGGGCTGACCGAAGGAGGCCGTTCGCAGCTGCTGACGGCGGCCCGGGAGGGACGCCGCCGCCCGGTTGCCGTCCTGTCCGGCTGGGGCGACCTGCCTCCGGTGCTACCGGACTTCGTCGGCCGCGGCACCGAGGCCGACTGGCTCCGCGACCGCTGCGCCGGGCCCGGCGAGCGGACACCGGTGGCGATCGTCTCGGGCGGACCCGGACTCGGCAAGACCTCCCTTGTCATCCACACCGCGCACTCCGTCGCCGACCGTTTCGCCGACGGGGTCTGCTTCCTGGACCTGCGAGGCCTCGACCCCGTGCCGCTGGCCCCGGACGAGGCCCTGTTGCGGCTGCTCGACGCACTCAGCGTGCGGGAGCGCGACATTCCCACCGATCCGCAGCAGCGTTTGACGCTGTACCGCCGAGTGGTCAAGGACCGGGCGGCCCTGATCGTGCTGGACAACGCGGCCTACGAGGCGCAGGTCCGTCCGCTGCTGCCGGGGGTCGGCAGCAGTGCCGTGTGGATCACCAGTCGCCGGATGCTGAGCGGTATCGAGCACGCCGACCGGCTCAACCTCCGCCCCCTGCCCGGACCGGACGCCACCTCCCTGCTCTCCAACATCCTCGCCACCCGCAACAGCGACGGCGGTGACGACAACAGCGTCGACGCGCTGGCAGACATCGCGGGCCTGTGCGGCAACTCCCCGCTCGCCCTGCGCATCGCCGGCAACCGACTGCTCAGCCGCCCCGCCTGGAGTCCGCGTGCCCTGGCCGAACGGCTGGCCTTCGAGGACCTGCGGCTGGACCGGCTCACCGCCGGCGACCTGCACATCCAGGCCGCGTTCACCCTCTCCTACGACCAGCTCACCGACCCCGCGAAGCTTCTGTTCCGGCGGCTGGCCCTCGTTCCCGGTGCGGACTTCGGCCCGGCCCTGGGGGCGGCACTGACCGAGCAGCCCTGGGCCGCGGTCGAGCAGACCATGGACGAGCTCATCGAACTGAGCCTGCTCGTCCCCACCACCGCCGACCGGGCGTCCTTCCACGACCTGCTGCGCCTGTTCGCCGACAGGCGTCTGCACGACGAAGACACTCCGGACAGCCGCAGCCGGGCGCGGACCCGGATGAACGACTGGCTGCTGGCCACCGCCAGGGAGGCCGGGCAGTGGTTCGAGCCCAGTCACGTCCCGGCGCCCGCCGATCCGGCCGCGGCGGTCCGGCTGGGCAGCAAGGACGCGGCCGACGCGTGGATCCGGACCGAGAACGTCAACTGGCTCGCCGCGCTGCGGCAGGCGGTCGCCGACGGCGCGTACGAGTCGGTGCTGGCCACCGCCGACTCGATGCACTGGTTCTCGGACCGCTGGACGTACTGGGGCCACTGGCACACCGTCTTCGCGCTCGCCTGCGAGGCCGCGCTCGCTCTGGGGGACGCCGCGGCCGAGGCCACTCATCTCAACTACCTGTCCTGGGCCCAGAGCGTGTGCCTCGGCCAACCCGCCGAGGCCCTCGCCACCGCACTCCGGGCCGCCGAGCTGGCCCGTCAGTGCGACGACCAGCGACAACAGGCCTGGGCCTACAACTACGCCGGCTACGCCGCCGCCGTGCTTGACCGGTCGCAGGAATCGCTCGATCACCTCCAGAAATCCATCGCGCTCTTCCCCGGCAGCGGTGACAAGGAAGGCCTCCCCCAGGCCCTCATCGCCCTGGCCCACGCCTATTCCCTTCTCGGGCACTTCGACGACGGCATGCACGCACTCGAACGTATCTTCCCGCTGCTCGACGACCCGGCCACGGCACCGGCCGCCCACATCGCCGATTGGACGCGCTTCGTCACCCAGGGCTGGATCGCCCGGATGCACGCCGGAGCCGGCCGGTGGGACGAGGCCATCAGCGCGTACCGAACCGCCGTCGAGCTCGACGTAGCCGTCGACTTCCCACAGAGACAAGGCGGAATGCTGAGCGCGCTCGCCGAGGTTCTGCACGACCAGGGGCGCACCACCGAGGCCCGCGAGGCACTCGACCGGGCCCGCCGCGTCTTCCTGGCCAATGACTTCACGACCGAGGCCGACCAGACCCAGAAGCTCCTGGACACCTGGCCCGCCGAGGATGCCCGACTCGCGGACGCCGAGTAGGGCCGGCCCTGGCTGTTTCACCACGAGAGTCCGCTGAGTACGTGCAGGTGATGTCGCTCTCGCCGGTTCGCGAGTGCGGCGTCGGGCAGACCCGCGCGTCGGCTGTCGTGCTGGAGACGCCGCAGTCCTCGGGCCGGAGGACCGTTGAGTTCTCCAGCCCGAGTTCGCCGGGACGACACACGCGCCGCCATGTCGACCGACGGTTCCTCAAGCAGCCACCGCCCCTGGGCGGCGCGTGCCCCATGAGGCCGGGGCCCGACGACGTCGCGGGCGCCCGACCGGGGGGTCAGCGAGCCGCCTCTGTCGCAGTGCGGGCGGGGTCTTTCCGTTGCGAAGGCCCCGGCGTCCCGCTGCTGCCGTAAACGGCGGTGCACGGCCGGCCGAGCGCCGAACTCCTGCACCACGCCCGCTCCGTATCTGCACCGCTGACCGTACGGCCCCGTCCTTGGACGTGATCCGAAGCATCATGTCGACTGACTCGACATGTCGAGTCAGTCGACATAGCATCGGTGGTATGACCGAACCGAACGAAGCAGTACGCATCGCCGCCCTGTCCGAGCTCATCGCCTGGGCCGAGCGTCGGGAACGGCTCAGCGAGGACCGCGCCGACGCCATGGCCGCCGCTTGGCGCACCGGCACCCGCAACGTTGCCGAGCTGGCTCGCCTCGCCCGGGTGAGCCGTGACACCGTCTACGCCGATCTAGCCGCCCGGTCCATCGACGTCGGCTCCCGCGAGCAAGTGATCTCAGGCCCGCAGAAGGGCCGCGGAGTTCCCCTGCGAGGTGACTCGGTGCGCACCGTCGCCAGGATCGCCGACGCTGTCGCCCTGCCCGCGTTCACCCATGACCCCGACGATCCGCTTGTGCGCGCGACCCTCGCCGCGACGCGCGCCCTGGAGACCGTGGCCGACGTGCTGGAACCACCGTCGGACCAGGGGCCTGGCTGGACACCCCGAGAAACGCTGCCCAGCCTGGCGCGCGAGGGTGAGGAGCTCGCGCACCACAGCCGCCGGGCCCTGGCCGCCCTCGCCGGACCGGCCGAACTCACGGCACGCTCCGACAGCGACCGAAAAAACCTCCTGCACACCGGCCGACACGCGGTGGCCGACGGAGCGAGCGTCACTCTCACGCTGCCGACGGGCAGGGCCGTCACGCTCCATGTGGGACGCGACGAGACCGGCTGGACCCGACTGACGAGCGACAGCCCCCTCGTCGTCGAGGGAGCTGCCGACAGCCTCGACCATCTGGAAGCGCAAGCGGCCCTACAGACCTTGGCCAACATCGCCACCCGCCACCTCGCGGAGACCGCCCTTGCCGAACACCGCAAGGACGCACCGCCCGGAACCCGCCCCCCGCGTACCCGCACGGTCCCGGGCAACGAAGACTGACACCACCCGTTTCATGCGGACTGGGCCACCGAGCCGCTTGAGCGCCTCGATGACGCCAAGGACGGCGGAGCGTGCGACGCACAGCGGTCCCGTCCCGTGGACGTGACAGCGCTGGACAACGCCCCCCCACCTCGATGGTGTGGGTCCCCTGGGAGAGCGGGTTGCTGAGCGGTGACGCAGACGCTCTGCGGAGAGCCGAGGAACAGGACGGCGGCCGCGACCTCCTCCGGTTCGCCGATCCGGTTCATTCGAAGAGATCCATGAACCGAGGCGGGTGCGGGGCTCTCCCGGACTCACCACGTTGAATCGCCCTGCCGAGGCGCCCCACTCGGTCGCCAGTGACCGGGTACCAGCCTCCAGCCCAGCCTTCACGGCGCTGTAGACGCTGACGCCGGAAACGCCCTGCCGGCCGAGTCCCGATGAGATGCTGACTATGCCGCCGCCGGTGTTGTCACCATTGCAGTCTTTCCCGACAGGTCACGTTCGAGGAGAGAAGTTTCGGTGAATGACATGACGGCTGTTTCCCTAACGTTGCAAAACGGCATGGCTCATGGGTATGGGCCATGCGCTGTCGTTGACAACGTCACGCCGCCCGCCTGCACGGGAGACGACCCGCACCCATCGTCGTCGTCATTCGGACAAACTCTGCACATGTGCTTACAGGGCAGCACCGTATCGGGCGTATTCCGGCGTGAGTTGGTCGAGCATGGCGATGAATTCGGTGGCGCCGTCGGGCTGGGGGGAAACACGAACGAGAACCTGCCGAGCATCATGTCGAGCGATCCGCCTTTCCCGGACCAGCCGGTGGGGAGCCTCCACGTCGACGATGTCGTTTCACTCTGGTGCCGTGTCTGGATTCGGTATTCAGGGGACCAGTACGATCCGGCCGCGCCGGCCGCCCCGGGTGAGCTGGGCGTGGGCATCGGGTGCCTGGGACAGGGGGTAGGTCTGCGCCACGCGGGGCGTCAGGACGCCGACCTCGGCGAGGGCGGAGAGGTAGGCGAGACGGGTGGGCTCGGGGCCGGCGGTGGTGTTGCGTACGACCACGCCCCGCTCCGGCGTCGGCAGCACGTCGACCCGCACGCTCACGAAGACGCCGCCGTCGCGGACGGCCGCCGGCGCGGGTGCGCCCAGGGCCGCCGCGTCGAGGGCGCCGTCCACGCCTTCTGGCACGAACCGGCGTACCGCGTCGCTCAGTTCCTCGTCGCGCGACACGAACCAGGTGGCACCGCGGTCGCGGAGGAACTCCTCGTCCTCGGGCCGCCCTTGGGCGACGATCCGGACGCCCCGGGTCCGTGCCAACTCGACGGCGTAGCCGCCCACGGCACCGGCGGCGCCCGTGATGAGCAAGGTGTCGCGAGGGCGGAGCGGGAGGTGGTCCAGGGCCATCGAGGCGGTCATCGCGTTGAGGGGGATCGTCGCCGCGAGCGTCAGGTCCATCCCCTCGGGGGCGGGGGCGATGGAGTTGAGGTCGGTCACCAGGTACTCGGCCTGGGCCTTCGTCGGGCGCAGCACGGGGGCGTCGAACACGATGACCGGCGTTCCTACCTTGAGGAGGACACCCGGGCCGACCGCGTCGACCGTACCTGCGGCCTCTAGACCGAGACCCGTGTATTCGACCTCTTCCCGCGGCGCGAAGCGCCCGGACCATACGGCGGCGTCGGCGGGATTCAGCGCGGCGGCCGCGACCTTGACGCGGATCTCGAAGGGGCCCGGTTCCGGGAGAGGAACCTCCAGGACCTCGACGGCCTCCGGCCCACCGGCCTTCCGCACAACTACTGCGCGCATAATTCTCGTTCATCCCCTAGATATTCGAATTGCTCCAGCACTGAAAACGCTAGGCGAGTTGCAATCGATTCGTAAGAAGGCACTTTAAAGTGCGTTACTTCCCGACGAGCAGATCGCTGCGCACAAGTCGTCGAGAGGATCCGGGGTGATGTGTCGCCCACGTCATGACCGCCCGCATCATGACCCAAGGGGTGAGATCCGCGGCCGGGCCCGCAAATACGTCGCTCCATACGCTGCCGGCCGCGCTGCGCCAGGTCCGCCAGTCGAATATCGCCGATAGCACCTGTTCATCAAGCTCGTAGCGAAGACGAACAG
>Ga0307507_10010105_pt1 | contig 12328 bp, 15 predicted proteins | sample 7_EM_MG_FD_207223 | JGI IMG/M metagenome (GOLD analysis project Ga0307507, IMG submission 207223) | Populus trichocarpa ectomycorrhiza microbial communities from riparian zone in the Pacific Northwest, United States - 7_EM | ecosystem: Host-associated > Plants > Roots > Unclassified | place... | reverse complement strand
TGCTATCATCCCGGCGCCAGGACAGGTCACTCCAGCTGTCGTTCCGGGTCAACCTAAACTGCAAGTGCAAGGACAAGTCGTTCCTCTCAGTCAGGTGCAAGCACAAGTCGCTCCAGGTGTAGCGCCGGGTCAACCTAAACAGGAAGGGCAAGGACAAGTCGTTCCTGTCGTTCCGGCGCCAGAACAAGTGGCTCCAAGTGTCGTGCCGGGTCAACGGCAAACACTGATCAACCAACCGCAAGCGCAAACACAAGTCGCTCAAGCTGCGCACCCGATGCAAAGCCAAGGAATACCTGCTCCACAAAACGCTCCCCCCGTGGCTTGGTCGCCGCAAGCACCAATCCTACTCGATACCCCACTCAGCAGCCCAGCAAACAGTCTCGCAAACAGTCCAGCAAATAGTCCAGCAAACAGCCCAGCAAACAGCCCAGAAAACAGCCCCGCAAACAGCCCCGCAAAAAGCCCAACAAACACCCCAGCAAACAGCCCAGCAAACAGCCCAGCAAACAGCCCAGGAAACAGCCCAGCAAACAGCCCAGCAAACAGCCTAGCAAACAGCCCCCCTAACAGCCCACCTAACAGCCCACCAGACAGCCCTGCGCCGGCACCAATCATATCTTATCTCCCGCTAAATCGCCGGGCGCCAACATGTAAGTCCTTTTCATAATAATCCACATGTTTGGGTTTTTCACGGACTGATTAAGGAGTTGTAGATTGGAGCGGTCTAGTTGGACGTCCACGCGCAGTGCGTATTGTTTGGATCCGCGACACGGCTAATAGCCCCCGCAGACTACACTAAATATCGCCGGCTCAATTAGGGCCCTGTCAAGGGGTATCCTTTGTTGAGTTGAATTCCTATGACATTTGTGGAGTGTCAGCGATGATTACGAGATCCATACGACAAGAGACGATTCGGGACATACTTGGCGCTATTGGCGAAGGACGCCGACTCCTCAGAGACCATCCCAACTGGCCGCTCTTGTGGATCAATTCTGTCTTCCTTGATGACGATGAAGTGATAAGGCCCTGCCTCTTGTCGAATCCAATTCTTGAAGACCCGCTTGATCTCTTAATCTATTAACATCGTCCGAATAACCTAAGTAGGGAACTCACAAATCAGCAAAAACAACTTTCACTCCGGGGTCATAAGGCCCCTGTCCAGACGAGCCGCCTCCGCCCCATGCGTCCTCTGCGCCCTGGCCGTCCGGCCGTTCTTTGCGTATCATGTCCTGCGTCTGGTGCATCCCGACGGTCCTTTGTCCTTCCCCAACCGCCCTGCGTGCTTGTCGCAGCCCATTCTTGTCCCACCACCGTCTGCCCCCTTACCTTTTCGTCTCCAGCGTCCGGCGTACCCCTACCAAATTGTCCACATTGGGTGCCGCCCTCGCCCCTCCCCCACTTCCAGCGACCTGGATCCGTCTGCTGGCATGCCAGAACGCTTTAGTCCTAGTCTACCCCCCACTGCTATTTTATCGCCATGCGTACCGTAGTATGGAGAATAGCCTTGTTGTTACGATCCGCTGAGGCTAAACCTACGTCGTCTATATCTGTTCTTATATAACATGCTCCTCACCTGTGGGCTCTGTAGCCTGCAGTAGTTCCATATTCTGATTCAATGTCCGCAGGTTAATTCTCTAGTACTCAAGCGGCCGAGTTGAAGCCGGACACTTTAGGTAGGGATTGCCATCTTAAGTGTGCGGCCTCAGCTCGGCCGCATCTATATCTCCTCAAACGTCCGCAGATTTATGCTTTAGCACTCACACGGCCTAGTTGAGGCAGCATAAATACTGTACATAATCCCCTAGAATAAGTTAATATAATTAATGTATATTATTAAACGTCCACAGATCAATCCTATGATTCACTAACCATTGCCTCTCCCCACTAGGAATTACATACGCCTCTCTAATTACTGCCCCTTTACCAACTATTCGCATGTCTCGACCAGTGGACCTCTTGCCGACTCATATATGTCCGCTCGCCAGGTGAAATCTACCACCATTGATCAGATGGAGTACACGCACCAATACCAGCTGATGGACGCCTGCCGCTTCGCTCAGAACATTTATTATCTTGAAAAGTGCTAATAATCGTGCCACGGCCCGTGCTTGCAAATAGGCATAACTCTCCTCCCCGCCAGTCTGGACCCATACCGAATCGTTTTTCGAGCACGGCCGTTGCGGAAAGGCTTTGTTCTAGTGTAGCGGGCCCCGTGGATCTGGAAAATGTTAGCTTCCTGAAAGTCAGAAACCAGAATTTCAAGCTGGGTAAATCGCTCTACAGGAAGCAATCCCAGTTCGGTGGGGTCAGCAGGCAGCCGCGGGTTATCCGCTGCAGTCTGCTTGATGAAACGTAGGATCTCCTCTATCATGTCACAATACTCGATCTCATGGGCTCGGCATAGCTCAGACAGCTTCGCAATGTTCGTGTGGCATTTGAGCATTTGCCGAGGTGCACTGCGGCTTGAAGAAGTCGGCATTTCCATCCTGCTATTTCCTACCACGATCACACCTGTTTTCAAAAGTGCTTCCATAGTCCGCAAGCGCATTCTTAGAGTGTGCTGGCGGCCATATTGCGACAAGATCTGTCGGGCAGCTTCATTCTTGTATGACCTCCGGTAACTGTCTTTAATCTGCTCCTTATGTGCTAGTTCGCCGATTGCGGTAGAATACATCGATATGGACCCAAAATGCCGTACATGGGAGGCAAAATTAGTCAGGTAGTGCATCTTGATAAGGTTGAAGTGATTCTCGCGCCGTATCAAATCCGCCGGCTGATTGGCCCTTGCAAGCCACTCTTGATCCACCTGCCGACGGCGCTTGGCGGCAGTGTTGTGGCGGGCCTCATTAGCACGTTGATTTGCCATTAGTTCCCTTAGATCCTGATCCTGACAATTTGCTCCAGCACGCGTAGCCTTCAATGTACGGAACTAAAGGAAAATGACCTTGGTCCGGTAAAATGTCTGCAGATACCTTTCCATGTAGACAAGTGGATGTGGTGTATGGCTGCGGTATTGGGCCATGAGAGAGAGGTCAACCAGCGCGCTAACACGCTTCAAAAGGCTCTTGAAATTGTAATACAGAGAACTGTCCGGATTTTGCAATACGGACACCAATACGGCCAAAATACCGCGGCAGAGGTTGCGCATTTCCTCTCCCTGCCATTGTGTAACTTCACGATAGGCCTTTTTTGCTACGCTGAGTCCGGGACAAGGTGGAATTTCTTGCCACGCATCGTCGAAGGCCTGCTGCCGTTTATCCTTGTGAGGAACCCCTCCACCCATTCCATCATATGTTTGAATAGACTGAGGTAAATATTGTGTAAGAGGTGCGGCTGATGTAGGTCGGCGGGGTTTACTTGGTCGAGTCCGGCGAATACATTATTTCCTATTTTCATGCCCACCTACTGAAAGTATTCTGCAATCCCGGCCACTTCTCCCGGCTGATGCCTCAAGGCTTTCTCTGTATATAGGAGCTAGTCGCGGGTCTCATACATCTTCAGCGGATTCCCACCAAGCTCCTTGCACGGAACCTCACACTTTGGGCACGACTTACTGCCTATTCCGTGCAAGGCCGCATGTTCAGCATGATCTGCAATCCAGGCTGACAAGATGGGAAAACAACGGCGTGTTATGCCGTCTGCACAATCCATTACAGTTCCTTCTTGAACAACCTGTTGTAATGGCGCAAGGACAAGATCGAAGACAGTTCGCACAACATCCGCATTCATCTGCCGCTGGGCTTCGTCGGCACGGGCTGACTCACTAGTGAACATTGGCGGCACCAGACGCAATGCCAGAAGTAGGATTGGCCTCTTGACCGCGCTGTTTCTCGTCAGCGAAAGGATATTGATGATTGTCACGTATACCAGCCAGGCTTTCTTATCTCACGAAAAATTCGTAAGTTGAGTCTGGTCTGACAATTCGATAAGGGGTACCACTGTTGACCTGGGGGGCAGCGCTTTCTACCAACAAACATAATGGGCTATTAGCACTTGAAACACGCACCACTTGAAACTTGTCAGGACCTATTTCATACTTGTGGATCCTACGACCAGTCCGCCATATGCATCTTAGAGTATAGTCGCTCCCCACTCGAATCATATTCTCGAATAGGTGGGTAGATCATATCTGATCTATACGCGACCTGGCCGATGAAGTAGTGGACACAGGCGATAATATTCCGATAATAGAAAGTTGCTGCATGTCGACCATCATCGATCACTGCTTCCGTCCACACCCAGTACTCACCAAATGGGTCCAGAACGTCGAGGTGTTGTCGCATGGTATAGGCGGACCGAAATAATCTACTATCTTTGCCACCGAAACATTCTGCAAAGTACGCGTCGATCTGCGACTTGGCTACCTTGCTTCGGACTAGCCAGCTTGCCAAATTAAAGGCGTCTTCAGACGAGAAAGGGTTCCTGGAGTCATCTGTGATGGCACTATTTAGCTTCGTATAGTCAGCAACATCGCCGAGTGCTCTGCCAGCACCAGACATAGTTTCTTGACTCGATGGGCGCCTGCAGACAGGCGGGTGGGAAACGTCCTCCGCAGCTGAATTGTTCTGCATATCATCATCTATCTCACTACTTGCTGCGAGGCAATCTTCGATCTCCAGCGTATAATCCGATTCGTAGTCTGAGTCGCTCTGATTGATGTTTTCATCACGTACAAAAGCAGGCCGCCCTGGCGAGGTCAGGTCCGCATTCGCACAAAGGGATAGAACGATATCAAGATGCATTGTCTGAAGGTGCTTTTCATATACAGCGGCCTGTGATAGCCACCTGCAATAAGGTCATTTTGTTGTCTTTGAGGTCATCGTGCTCGTGTGGTGTTTCTCTTTCAAGTGGTCTGGCTGAGGTAATCGGTGGAGGTGGACTGCCGCTGATTTAGTCTTTGAAGACCAAAGGCAGATTTCTTTCAAGGTTTGGAACAGGGGAAACTTGAAGTTTGTTTAGTAGGATGACGGACGGGTCCCGATGTTCAAGCTGTCATTAACTATGTTTTCATGGGATGCGGGTCTAGAGTGGTTTAGCAAGGTCTTGGCTCTGAGGCTGCGGCTCCTCCGCGGCTCTGTTGCGGCTTGAAACCTCATCTGAAGCTTCTCACCTTTGTGCGTGGATCACGTGACCTTTCAAGATTCAAGAGATGATTATTTACGTTTGTTCAGGGTACCATCGGGCGAACCCCAGCGGCCAATATAAGCTCTCTCTAACCCACTTCCATCCTCTCTTCATGCTCCTTTCACGAATCACAATCACATCCTTTATTGATCAACTCATCCATCCCAACAGAACCCACAAAGCTCTACAAAACCGCTCACTCGTCCACGGTATTACTAGTATATCCCCAGACCAATTCAGTACTATTCATCTGCATATTCCCAGCTAATAACCTTCTCACAGCCATTTATCATCGGCAGAACTCCCTTTATCTCCCTTCATCGTCCGCCAGGTCCACTCTATTATTCTATTTTCATAGCATAAAACATTCTCTCATTATCCTCCCGGCTACTAGCATCTGCTAGCGGACATCTTTCATTCACTGGAAGACCATTGTGGAAAAGGAAAAACAATTCCGGATTGATCAACCACCCCTCCGCCCCAACCGCTATTACAATGGCAGTCTCAAAAGTTGTACTTCAATACCAAATGTGCGATCCCTTCAAAGATGATCGTGAGGTTACTTGGTGTAAGTACGTCTGCTGCTTGCCCGAACTGAGAACTTAAGGTGAGCAGTATAAAGACTGGCAGAATGCTATGAAACGTAAGATGGAGCAAGAAAGGATTTCAGGCTGGAAGGGGGGTACGGCTGCCCAATGGGCTGCCATTCAGGCATATGCCCAGGCCCCCCCGCCTGTTACAATTAGGGCGGCACTCTGGCAGACGGATAAAGCCGGGGCGAACATTTTGCTGAATGCCTTGGTTTTTTGCCAAAGGAGATAGCAAAAAAAGCATAAGCCCAGCTTAACACGATTGTTGGCACCACAACCAGTTCCTCCTGTTGCCCCTGTTACAGTTTCCGTTGCAGCCCCAGTGGCCTTCTGAAATGAGCGTAAGTTACCTCAAACCATCTGCATTGAATGTGCACAGTATATGCTAAGATGGCTGCTGCAGGTCTCATCGGCCGGGACACCGTCCGTCTCTGGATAGATCAACCGTCCGTGGTCCGCCCAGACAGCCCCCTCCCTGCCGGCCTGGACAAGATCCAATGGCCAACCCATAGACCTGTTTACTGAAAGGAGAGATGGCCGAACCCACCATGCGGAGCCTGTTTGTGTGTATAGCCAGAGTCCTTGCACGTGGATCCAGATATCGTCTCCCCGTTGGTGTGACCAGACACCGTACATGCATACTGCTAGATCATCCTGAAGAGCCGCTGCCGGTTGCTGAAATCATCTCAATCAGAAACAGTGGGCAGGTCTGGATGTGGAGGCCAATGAATTCGCCGAGCCAACGGATGGATCTGCTCTGTTCTGGCCATCGCACCCGTGGAGAAGATGGGATTCCCCCTCTTGGCACCCTGAATTTTGGCCCTCATAGTAATAGGGGCCAAACTCCCAATCCGTCCGCTCATAGTGATGAGTCAGACTCAGACAGCCACCAGCACGAGTCGTCGGCTGGAGCCACAAAGAGAATTACTAGGTTGAGTATGAAAAAAACGGGAGCAGCATGCGAAGGACTGGACAAAGGGGGTGCAGCCGTCCGGCGGACGGCGATGAACCGGAGCCTGACTCAAATCACACTTTGGCCACCAAGGTCATGCGAGCCTTGGATTCTGGTTTCCCACTATCTCCTGGTAAGGAACCCTCTGCCCCTCCTACTGACTTGGCGATACGTGCCTTCCGGTCTGGCCGACCTATAGGAAGGGCGACTGATATAAGGAAAGTATTCCGGCTATCTACCCGGACGGCATTCAATAGTAGTGGCCAAGGAGACCTAGCAGCCATGGCTGTGGATGACGAACCGAACGGTCCGGCTGACACTGCAGAACCATCAGCAAAAATAATACTCTGCGCCAGGGGCGCCCCATGCGTGTGGCGCAACGAGCGCACATAACGTCAATCGCAAATCAGGACGCAACGTCGATCTGACCTTGGGTCCTGATTTTGCGTCACCTGACGTGCCGCACCCTAACGCTATCCTGACACGGACCCAACGTTCTCTGCGCCCTGACCGCGCCTGGCCCTCTCCTCTTGCGTCATGAAGACCTCTGATTCTCGGTTGCTGCACCAGGGCGACGCCTGATGATCCGCCGCTCCATCCTGATCACCAGGGATCCTGGCGTCTTCTGTCCTGACGTCCGATCTTTATCTTCCGCGCCTGGGCTTCTGTCGTTCCGACGCCTCACATCAGGATTGCATGATCCTGAGCTCTCTAGTCCTGGTATCTCCCTCCTTTGGCTTCTACCTCCAGACAGTCTCTGCCGGCGCACCATTAGCCTGATTTCACCCTCTCTACGTGCTGTGTGTCCTGATCGTGGCTTGACTTTTTCTATTCTATCTGTACGCTCCTACGTAATATCTAGATGCCCTCATGATGCCTACCAGACGGGTGGGGAACTCTCTCAACTCTGGCTGACACAATCCCGATCTTGCTCACGCTCTATCCTCTTCTTTCCGACGTCACCCCGTGACCTTTACTATAAGATCGCCCAGACGACCCCCGTGGCGTGTCCCTTTGATTGATTCTACTACTCGTACTCCGAACGCCCAGATTACCCTTTACGTTCTCATATCAACACATCGCTATCAAACAAATAGTATTAATCCATTAAGCTACTCGACACAGACACAACATATTCGACACATCATTTCTTAATTACCCTCACCAACGCTCCCATTGCGTCCCTGTTCCACATCCCCCCGCTCACTATCACTTGTCTCCTGTTGTGCTGGCTCTATTCCGTCAAGGCTCAGCGAGAGGCGTCGCGATGGAGTAGGACTCACAGTCCTGTCCAACGATAGTTCCCTGGTCACCTCACATGAACCATCTGCGCTCGGCAGAGAAGAATCGAGCAATCTGAGAACCCGGGCAGCTGACCTCTGGAGAATATCAAAAGACAAATCAGTGTCCTGCGAATCGTTTTGACAATCCTGGTGCCCCACTGGGATCCCAATGCGCCAGCTGCTCGGAGTTTCACTTCGGTGGGCTGGCCGTTGCGTAGCCTGGCTGGATGGTTGACTCTGCAGCTCGGCGGCTACCACGACCCAATCGCCGGGAGTTGGGCTTTGGTGGGCTGGCCGTCGCGTAGTCTGGCGGGATGCCTGTCTCGGCAGCTCAGCGGCTACCGCTGCCCAATCGTCGGTATACCCGTCACGGCAGTCTTGTCGCACGCTGTGCTCCTTCTCCATCTTTCCCCGGATCATCCCGCGAATCTTGTCCAGAATTATCGCCTGTACCCAGTCGGGGCAATCGGCCAACATCTGACTCTGCCGGGCAACATGGTCTTTAGTGGTTCGGATCATCCTAGCGTCCTGGAGAAAACGAGGTGGGTTCGGGTTCTGGCTGACCTCCTACCGCGTCAGGCTTGAACTCGCCTCATTTCTCATATACTCCTGTTTGCCATGCTCGTAGGGTATGACAGAGGATTGCACACGTTAAGCAAATCATTGTGCCGTTGATACGCCCAAGAAAATCGGGTTCGACAATCCCACGCATTTTCCTGCCTCTGAAGTACTTACCCCATTTGGCCTCGGGAATCTAGGGCGCCCCAAATCGAAATGTCAATTTCTAAGCCAAGTGTAATACCTGTTCGTTATGAGAAGAAAGTTGTCCAACTAAGGAGCACAAACCTCATATCCTTTCGAGGAGCACATAAATCTAACCTTTTCCAGCAGGTAGTGCAACCTGCGCGCAATCGCCGTGGGATCTTCCGGGGGATCGTATACTTTTCCGATCTCATCTTTAATGTGGGAAACAAACTGGGATCTTACCCCACAGTGTCTATTGCGTATCTTTCAGAATTAGTACTATACCCGGCTTCAGGAGGGCGTTATCCCTGTGTATCTGGGTCCACTTACTATCTTTATGTTTTCCTCTGACGCTTCCATATTTCCTGCATCAGCTATATAATCAAGCGCCTTAAGCCAAGCACTGTGTACCTCTGACGTCAAATTAATTGGGCCTGGGAGTGGGTCAACAAACAGGGTGTACCAGAGAATGAGAGCTTTGGCCCGCGTTACGACAGCCGCCTTTACTCCTCTCGCTGTATTTCGCCGTGACTGGGTACCCGGCCAGATGTCCTCAGAGTGTGGCGTACTGGATTCACCGGCTGGACTCGAACTTCTAACTCCCGACGTAGTGGCACTGTGAGTGGCCAGTGGGGATGAATATCGTGCTACACTGGATGACGGGAGCACTGGCGGCTTATACGCTCTACCGGGCGTTATACGTCCTCGAGCTGCTGGCGTCCACCTAACGAGTGCTGCCTCCTGTGATCCGGAGGTGGTTGAAATTCCCACAGTCGATACCCACGTGTTTGTTTGTTCATCCGCTGTTCGTGACCGGTGAGGCAGCCCTGCTCCAGTAGCATCTGGAATATCATCGTCTTCCGCCTCTGGCTCAGTGTCCGATTCAGTCTCATCCGATCCGCGAGAGTCTTAGTACCCATCACTGCTATCATCGCTTAGACGAACTGTTTCCGTTGGTACCTGTGTGTCAGGTTCCGTCTCAATATCCGTATACGTCGTGCGCTGTATCGTCCTTCTCTGGGGGCGCTGTGGTGGTCTTTCGAGTGCTCCGGTTGCGTTTGGTGGTGTAGGGCGCACAGGCGATGGCTGCTCGTTCGGCAGTGTGCTCGGCAAGCTGCCGGATTGGTTTTGTTGCGTTCCCAACCTCGATCTCGCTGATCGAATGCCATCGGGTACGACTTAGCGTCTACCTCCGTTCAGATTTCCTACTTGGGGGGTTGGCTGGCTATGTCAATTGGCTTGCGGTTGGCTAGACATGGTGGAATGCTGAACGGTTGATCAACGTTAGGCAAAATAGGAATTAGGACGTAGAACAATGGGATATATCTTTCATGTCGCGAAGATGAGGAATCTGTGGTTATATTCAATGGACGCGTCAGGGCTTATATGCTAGGACTTAGGGGGGGGGGTTGGGAGAATCACACACTACCACTCGGTATTGAAAGAAAATATTCGCCACTCAAAAGGGGTTTTCTGCAAGTTCAACACTATGATTATGATCTCGACGTCGTCAGGTATAATGGTCGTCCCGACTCTAGTGGAAAAGGTTCAGCGAGATGGGCGTCGCTAACGTAGGAGGTTAAGCCAAATCTAGCCACAAGGAGTATCACTTAGCGACACTAATTCTAGCAAGACACTCGCCACGCCTAAAGCAGATTAGGATTATCGAACCTCATCTCCTGACGTCAAATCAACACCACTGAAAGTCTGGAATTCTGTATTCACGCTATGCTCTCAACGTCCTCAGGTATCATGGTCGTCCCAACCCTGGTTGAAAAGGTTTGATGAAATGGGCGTCGCTAATGTAGGAGGCTAAGCAAAATCTAGCCACAACAAGTATCTGTTAGCGACACTAATTCTAGGAAGACAATCACTACTCCTAAAGCAGATTAGGATTATCGAACCTCATCTCCTAACGTCGAATCAACACCACTAAACGGCTAGAATTCTGTATTGACGCCATGTGCTCATGTGTTTGACTAGTTTAGTCCGCCGACCCCAGCCCTGTTAAGGACAGAATGCACGGCGTGCTTGATCAAGGAAAAAAAAATTTGTATCTTAACGCAAGGAGGCGTAAGGACTAGCAATACAGGATACGACAAGCTGAAGCAAGGGCGCCCAATGATATGTTTACTATCACATACCAGCTAACGAACCACAAACTGAGATTTCTGACTAAAGCGAAATAAGATCTAGGGAAAAAAAGAAAAAGAAAAAAGAATACCTGAGAAACTAGGAAATCCCAAATTAATTTTTTCCAGCCCCGCGGCTTTTTGAACGGCGCGGTTGGGGCGATGGCGATTTAGTGTTGTTTGGGGCACTACTCAAACTGGAGGTTGAAGAAACCCTGGGCGCCGGGGGTGTCACGGGGGCTGCTGGCTCTGTCGGGGCTGGGAGCGTGGTGGGCGGCGGTTCATTTGTGCGAGCTGCTTGTTCTGTCGCTCTCACTGAAGTTGTGTAAACCTGCAGATCAATCGGAGCAATGGCGGAGGAGGCTGGACGTTCGTCGCAGATTACGGGCAGGCTAGAAGGAGGGGTGTCCTTGGCACCATCATGTTCTGAACGCAGCGCGGCTGCCGGTTCAATTGTCCGAGCTGCTTGTTCGGTAGCTCTCACTGGAGTTGTGTGAACCTGCGCCTCAATCGGAGCAACGGCGGGGGAGACTGGACGTTCGTCGCAGAATCCGGGTAGGCTAGAAGGAGGGGTGTCCTGGGCACCATCGAGTCCCGAACGCAGCACAGCTGCCAGTCCGGTATCTGTGATGTAGTCTGCCATCCAGGGCATCTCCCGTAGAACCTTCCGGATGTCTTGGAGTTTCGTTTGCGTAGATGGCGCAGAAGGCCTAGAGGCCGACTCCCGCGAGAGCGGGGCGAACAAATTATCGCTTGGGGCGTCCTCTACTTCTTGTGGGGTAGCCCTCCGTCGTGTCGAGGGGCCCCCAGGGCCCCCAATTCCTCGTCCTATGTCGTCAATTAGCCATCGTGTTTTGATCTTCATGTTAACGTTAGGTGTCGATACTTACGTCATCCAAAACAATCGCCCCCCGTCAGCAGTCGCCTGAGGTTCAACCTCCCTCTCGGCCTCTAGCCATTCCTCCTCCTCCTCATCCTCATCCTCATCCACGGCCTCATCCGCTTGCATGATCCCCACGGCATCTTCCCAGACGTTGCGATTGAGAAACGGGTATCTCCCTTTGGCAGGCTCGGGCGTCTGGGCTCTATCTACTCTATTCTTGCGACGTGACTCGACGACCAAGAGATCGAGGGAATCTTGGCCATGGTTTGCAAGGAGCCAGGCTAGAATGTCATTATTGCTATGGAGAAAGATGAGCAGTCGCAGGGGGAGAGGTTTTTCGGGCTCTTGACGTAGCCTGACGGCACCGACACCAGTCGCCCCGATCAGATATGGTGGGCATCCGATTTCCTCCTCCACACGCTGCCCTCTAACCACCCGACCAGATTTTTCATGCTCGGTGTTGTCAACACACCCCATGCGATTCCCCAGTCCGAGTCGCTAGCACACCAGGGATGGTCGAGGAACGGATGTCCCGCTTCTGGGGCTCCCGTTCGGCGAACGATATGGATTCTTACTGCCCATGGGCAATAAGTTGACGATTGAGACTCTGTCAAAATAAG
>Ga0307507_10010104_pt1 | contig 12330 bp, 12 predicted proteins | sample 7_EM_MG_FD_207223 | JGI IMG/M metagenome (GOLD analysis project Ga0307507, IMG submission 207223) | Populus trichocarpa ectomycorrhiza microbial communities from riparian zone in the Pacific Northwest, United States - 7_EM | ecosystem: Host-associated > Plants > Roots > Unclassified | place... | reverse complement strand
GGGAGGACGTTAACCCTAATATTCGAGATAATAATCGTAGAACACCGCTCTCGTGGGCTGCCTCGAATGGACGTGATGGAGTAGTGAAACTACTATTGGGACGGGAAGATGTCAACCCCAATATTCCAGACAATGGTGGCCAAACACCGCTCTTGTGTGCTGCCGCGACTAGACATGATGGAGTAATGAAGCTACTGTTGGGACGGGAAGACGTCAACCCCAATATGCCAGACAATCATGGCTGGACACCGCTCTCATGGGCTGCCTCGAATGGACGTGATGGAGTAGTTAAGCTACTGTTGGGACGGGAAGACGTCAACCCCAACATGCCAGACAATCATGGCCAAACACCGCTCTTGTGGGCTGCCTCGAATGGACGTGATGGAGTAGTTAAGCTACTGTTGGGACGGGAAGACGTCAACCCCAACATGCCAGACAATCATGGCTGGACACCGCTCTCATGGGCTGCCTCGAATGGACGTGATGGAGTAGTTAAGCTACTGTTGGGACGGGAAGACGTCAACCCCAATATGCCAGGCGATTATGGCTGGGCACCGCTCTCGTGGGCTGCCAGGAATGGGCATGATGGAGTAGTGAAGCTACTATTGGGACGGGAAGACGTCAACCCCGATATTCCAGACAACGGTGGCCAAACACCGCTCTCGTGGGCTGCCTCGAATGGACATGATGGAGTAGTGAAGCTACTATTGGAACGGGAAGACGCCAACCCCAATATGCCAGACAATGGTGGCCGAACACCGCTCTCGTTGGCCGAACACCGCTCTCGTTGGCCGAACACCGCTCTCGTTGGCTTCTAAGAAGCGGCACAAAGGAGTAGTGAAGCTACTACAATTGAAATTGAATACTACAAGCCCATAAATCTGCAAACCCCAACACGACTTAACCCCAGCTATACCAAATCCTCCCTCTAATCCTCAAAACCCTCCATGCATCGCTTTCTCCACATTTCAATAAACACCCCAATATATACCGCCGGCTACCCCCTCCCCAACACCACTTTCGCCTCCCTCCCAAGAGTCCAAAATAGCCCCCTGGGCGTCGCTGTCTTCCCTTTACTTTCTTTCCTTTCCCTCTGGAACCCCCGATCCTGTGGTAGCACAGCTCGGTGCCGTGTCTAGATATACTATTCCTGCAGTTGTAGTGGCAATATCCACTCTACCTTTTAATTTTTATTTCCCCCTTCTGTGTAACAGTAACCTACTACATTTAGATATAGATTAATCCCAATTTCCTGCTTGTGCATTCCGACTTTTTACCCATTTTTTCTTCTTCCTCAGCTACCCTTCTCTCCATTGTAGCAATCCATGTATAGTAACTTACTGTGATTATTCCTTTACCCTTCCATGATTATTATTGAAGAAAGGCGATTTCAATCACAACCCAGCGAGACTTACCGAGACTAGGTAGATGCAACTTAAGATGGCCGGTCCTCTAGGCTCGCTCTGAGACTGGGGCCAACTAGACACAAAAACAGCGCCTATATTTGTCATTCTCATACAATAATTGGCCGTTGTAACCTAAGGTATTATAATATTCTTACCCTCCTACATATGTCCGCCCTCTCCATCCATCGCCCCACCCGGGCTTAATAATCACTTACACTAGAGCTTACAAAAGCCCCTGTTATCCGTTAGGTACTTCGGCAATCGCACTAGACTCCCCACAGTCCCCACTTATAATATTACCATGTCCTATTTAGCATTTCTCTTCCTGTATTTTACCCCTAGCCCCTTTCTTCATTAAAGAGTTTCCCCCTCTTCACATTTGTCTTGCTTTCATCCCGGGCCTCTGAAATGAGTGTACATACTGTAGTTATGTTGCAAAAAGGCGTCTTTGGACGGGATAGACAACCTTAGGCCCTCCGAGGTTAGATAGGCGGCAGTCTTACGGCACCCGGGCTACCCGTAGTCTAAGTTAATCTGCTGCTTTGTTTCTACGAATCACAGGATTAGGGACCGGAGCTTGAAAAAGATTGAAAACAAGAAGCTTGTGTTTCTATGAGCACAATGGCAGATTAAACTTTCTTTTTTGAGCATCCCCCATACCTTCTCGTCAGTTAGATTGACTATCCCGTGGGCCAGGGCCAGTGCAGTCGGATGGCAGTCGACGGCCGTCTGACTAGACGGTTAGAAGTACTATGCATTTTTAGTGCTGGAACCTAGGTAAATTCACGAGTGATCTTCCATGACTGTGCTCTCGCGTTAGCTAAGAGCAAGCACTTTAGAGGTGAACACTGGCATCACGGAAGCCCGTATGGGTTAAAGAGAGCTGGGTCTTGCGTTCTGTGGACAAAGGAAATTATGTCATAACATTTGTGCTAGCCTAACCGAAAAACAGCGAGCCCAAAGCAGGGGACTTTCTAAGGCACCCGGCCTATACCGGCTTTGACAAGCGGACTCCGGGGAAATTGTTCAGGAAATTCACTCTCCCCATTTGATTCCCGATCTCGCCTCACTACCCAATCACCAAGCATCACTCGAGGATGTATTTCCCCCAACCTGCTCGTTAAATTAGCGCAACCCCATGTCAATGCAGCAGCCACACCTTAAGACCGGGTGAGTCTCAGATCAGAGCATCGGGACACGGGAAGATAAGGGTCGGTGAGAATAAAATACCCTTCCTTATTGACCCAAGAAGTGTTAGAAACGATATGCGGCCAGAGGGGCCTGATAAGCAGCGGGAGGAACTGAGTGTTTGCACAACAGGTAATTAGATATAGAAGGTACTAGGAGTAGCTTTATCGAAGGTAAGAACAAGAGAGAAAAGAAAGGCAGATAAGAGTTTTGGTAAGACCAATTTGATTGATTTAGCTTGCCGGAAGAAAAAGACTTGTGTGTGTACTCGAGTATAAGGGAAGCGAGTGAACATTTGAAAATACGCAAGATACCCGCTATCAATGAAAACCAAGACAGCTCCATGACTAAGCAACCGCTCTCTGGCGTGCAACCCATGATATCTAACGAGAAGTGCTATTGACCCTTGCTTCTTCTTCCCCTCCCTTTCTCCCCAGCCGGCTTCTTGGAAGCAACCACGTGGGATAGGCTGCGATTCTGTGCCTGTCCCAGGCATGAAGTGCCCGAAAACAAGGGTGGTAGATTTTGTATTGGGGCTCGGTTAGGCACGATTTTCTTTACCATATATTTTTATCCCTGGTTTGGGCACTTCCTGCCTGGGACAAACAGTGACCGGGGCATTTGTTCCCATTTCTAGCAGTATCCACGCTGTAGGGATGGGAGGGGGGCTAAGGTGCTCGTGAGGTTCATTAGTGTTCAGACACCTTAATGCTAAGCCCCACCAAAAATGCAAATCCTTGCTCCCAATGTGTATATCGGGGGCTCCTATCTTTGAAACTCATCAGTGGAGCAGGTGAAGGTCGGGATCGGATAGAAGAGGCAGGGAGACTAAGGCCATTAAAGGCCGAAGTGCTAAGTTTCGGTTTTTTTTCCTATCTATCAGGCACCTTGGGGTGCAATAGTATCTTCCCCGCCATCCATAGCGCAGTTGTGGGTTTTTGATATGATAGTTGTTGGGGACAGACGGGAGGTGATTGGTCCTCAGGGCTGTGGCGATGTTATGTGCATAGAGTCTCACTCGGTTTTTAAGTTCAGCTGCGCCCCGGGGCAGCGTTCACAGGCGGTCAGGCCTGTCTGCGGATAGCTGGCCAAGATACAGTCCGGCCGGCCAGGCCAGGCTTTGGGGATGTCTACGGGCTTCATAGATACCTAGCGGCGCAGGTAGGCTTTCGGTGTATACCATCAGCGTAGTAAATATTCCGTTGAGTGGTGGCTGACATCTGACATCCCCAGATGCTCACAAATATCTGTAGATATCTGAAGATGTCTTCTACTAATTCCATCTTTGGATACTGTAATACTTTTAATGTGCTCCGAGTAGTATAGACACCAGGCAATTAATTATCACTTGGTATATTCACAGCATAGAAATAAATTACTTTTCACTACGCTCTTTACTCTCTCACTAGTATCCTATCACCTCATCCACTTTTCATAATAGCCTCTTCTCCACCACATGGGTCTCCAATATATAATAAGATTTATGAGCAAAAATAAGACATTTCTCAAGAATATCAGGCCAGGGTCGAGAATGCCAATTTAGATTTCTTTTACCATGCCTCTCTTAAGTGATGAAGTTGAGATCCGCAATTACCCTTTTTCCAATATTCGAAGTCGCACGCAGTCAAGTGTACCCAACCAATATCAGTGTTGACAAGGCCCAGAATATATTTCCCAAACTCTATTTCATCATGCTCGATCACTCGGAAGCCTGCAGATACCTAGATATCTGCAGCCCACAGTCCGGCCAGGCCCGGCCAAGCCAAGCCAGAAGCCTGACCAGACCAGACCAGCCGCTTGCCAACAGCTGCTCCGAGGTGAGACCGTTAATAATGAATTAGTGTCCGGTGCGTGCGTTCCCGAAACGTGTTAGAGGGTGGTAAGGTAGACAGAATAATGCCATAACATACGGGTATGCACATCATTGAGCACAGGGATTCACCTTGTCAGCGGGCTGACTAGTCCCCAGCCCTAGCGCCTGTCACGCTAAGATCGGGGTATCTCCCCAAATGTTTGGATACCCTACTACCTGCCAAAAAAAAAAACAGAGAGGCTCCCTCAAGCACACTGGGCTGATAGCGAAAATATAGTTGTGGTCACATATGATCACTCTTTATTGGATGCCAGCTGCTTCATGAAACAGTCTGAGAGTTGCCTACTGTTGAGTCTTCGTGAGAGGAGAGTTCAGTCATGCAGTAAGCCGGTACCTGAGAAGTGGGAAAAACGTGCGCCTGTCAGATTAGGGTCAGCTAGGCGTAGCCTAGGCAGCACCTTGTTATTGGTAAAACCAGTTCTTGTGCGAAAAGGCGGATGAGGCAAGATCGATATCTTATCCAATGGGGAAAGGCCTTGTAGTAGACACCTCGAGATTGCTCCTCTCGGTGCTTCCCCGCATACCTTCGGGTATTTAGCACAAGGCCTTCACTATCGATTCACAAGGGATACAAGTCTTGGATTCAGGAAGGTGACAAAGGCCACTGAGGGGCAACCTGGCCACGGGTCCCCATATTATCGCGATAACTCCTATGTTGTCTAATTTCGAGATAACGCGATCATTCACTATCCCAAGGACCATTTCCACAACGTCAGCATTGACTTATCATGAATCTAGAACCTCTTATTTCTCTTTCTCTCACTCTTTCCCGTTCTTCCCGCATTTACTATCTAGTACACTCCCCAAAGCCCTAAAACATGCAATCTCACTGCCGATCACCCGCTCCAATCGAATCTGTGTCCCGGTACCTTGATCCACACGCCCTTTCAAGGCACACTATGATAATATTATATTAAACTTCAGCCGTGGCATCCAAACCACCCCACCTAAACCCCCTCCTCCTCCGCCACCCCTCCCTTTCTCAAACTTCTCAAACGTGCCTGAAATTCCCACCCGTACCATACAACCTCACCACCATACTACAACCCCCCCCCCAATCATACACACCCCATCCAAAGCATCCACAGTATACCAAAGCCCTACTCCACTCCACCAACCCAGCAACAGCCCCACACGCATACAAAATCACTCACTCACACCCGAGCCCTCCTCACACGCCCCATATGCGCGTACCCTAGGACTTTCTCATGCGCACGGCACGCGAGCGTTGTTGTGGGGCCGGGTCGACCGCGTGAATAGCACACACGAGATTGATGGCATAGATAGTCACTCGCTCGCGAAGCAAAGCAGGCACCGATTTCCAATGATGCACACCCAACGACCAGGTACCAGTACAGTACTTTCTTTCTTTCCTTCTCACCTGCTGCCGCCGCGCGGGATCAGTAGTAGGCGGCTGACATCACCAGGACAGGCAGGTGCAACCTAGTTATGATTGTTTGCGCTTTAGTTTAGGCAGGCATGTATTTACCAGTACAGTTTAAGAGAAAAGAAGAAAAGAAGAGAAAAGAAAAGTTTCACAGCATCGTCCTTCCTTCTAGCGAAATGGAATGCTGGATGGGGGTGGGGGTGGGGCGGAAGTACAGATGTGTGGTAGCGCAAAAATGGCTTCTTGAAATCTACGGAAGTTATTGCCTCCGCAAGCCCTGTCAATCACGGGATTCGGAAGAGGAAAATGGTTCATGAGAAGAGTTTAGACTAAACATTCATATCTTGTGGGTAGCGAAGGGAGCTGTTCCGATCCGGCGGCTATTGCAGGGCATTTCATTCGGTGGGGTAAGTCAACCTGATACAAAAATTTGTCTATCACTACAGGAGATCTGCAAAAAGGGTCTGCTTATCTGGGTGCGCATCCGCAATGCATCCCACGCGTGCTTTGAAGACTATGTCTGGAGACAAAAATCCTGAAAGGTCAAAAGTGCTGAGTTCAAGCTGGTGGTTTGCCCTTATGGGTAGTCTATCGCCGTCGGATTAGTCTTTTGTCCGCATGGGGGACTCAAAGTCAGGTGGTTGTTTTTTTTTAAAAAAAACAACTGCAATTTGAATAAATGAAAATAGATAAGCAAATAATACCTATTTCTGCTTACAAACGTTCTGGCAGGAATGTAAGAGGATTATAGGATTTTGCCTACTTTATACGTAACGGTTTTATTATAAAGGTCTATTCGAATAACCCGAATAGGTATTGAATGGATAGAATAGAACTTGAATGTAATCTAAATTCATGTTTTTAACTAGCACTAGTGCATCCTCTATTAGAAGTCAAGGGACTATTATGGTTGAATTTGTAATATTTGTAATTTAGCTACCAAAGAATGATGGAACTAGAGTCTGAGTACTATCATATATTGAAATTATTTGAGTCTCTAATTAGTTGACTGCCTATACTAGCATAATGAAAGCATTATTTTAAATATTATATAACAATACCAATTCTATGTAATAACTTCCCTTTTAAGATACTTGATTAGCAATTCTGATCTTCCTTTTTTGCTATCAGATACCGGTAGGCTTAAGTCCTTGACTAGTCTCATAATCATACTGGCTATATTCTTATAATAAAGAGGAGCTATGTCAATATCCTTAGAAATTATAGGTCCTCCAAGCCTAATAGAACAGGTAAACTTAGACCTTCAGGAACGTAATTAAGATAATAAAATAATATCCTAGAAACCAAACCAGAACTAAAGCAAGCAAACATATCCTATATAAAGACTATAGGGTATCACCGGATAGAACCAAGCATTCCAATTGGCAGTAGAGAGGGATGAAGAAACGTAATTTCCGTCTCAAAATGTAGAATTAAAAGGATTAGCATTTCCCCAACATATAATAGTACAAGATCGCCCTACTCAGCTTACGAGTATTAGATCCCCATCAACTTTGTCTCTCGCAACTCTCTCTCCCAACCTATCAATCAAAACGAAACCTATCCCGAACCGACACACTCACTGCTTCCTACCAACAATCCGATATGCAATTCGATCCCAAAGGACTTCAGCGCACCGCAAACTACGTATGCTACCGGTACCATCGCCGGAACAAAAAATCAAAAAAAAAATCAAATGATCAACGCTTTTCAGCGGGAGCTGGCTCTCCCCGGCGTGGAGGGAGGGGGGTGACGAGATCGTAATTGGCTCTACGGTATGATGCTAACCGTATTACGAAACGGCAGCAACCACCACTAAGAAAAGCTGCTAGTGCTCGAGGTACGGTACTGGACTCTAGTTGCTACCATTCTTTCATTCATTCACTCACTCATTCGTTCGTGTGTCCTCTGGAACAACAAAAACAACTCATCAGTGGCGATTGATTGTGCTGGCGGTGATCTACAGATTAACGGTACGGTAAGTCCTGTTCTTTCTTCAACTGGAAATTAGAAAGAAATGTGTGGGGTGCGCCAGTTCCGCCTCGTGGCAGCCTTGTTTGTCCGTATGAAGATTCTGCACATTTTTCGAAACGAAAAAAAGAAAGAAAAAGGAGTGATGGTGCTTCCGGACTTCGAGCCCCACGGACACGATCAACCACGAGGGCGTGAATTGAATAGTTCCAGGCGCTCCTTATCCGTCAGATGTATGGGAGGTTGAAAATAAAGTAGAGCAAAGCGAATCGGAAAACGATAAGAATAAGGCTGTGGTGGGGTGGATGGGTGGAATTGGGCTAGGATACCGCACCTTTATAGGATAGTTCGCCGATTTTTTGATAAGTTGGAGGTTTTTTCTCGTCATATCGGAATGAAACGTCTTGCGTCATTACTGGCAGTTTCTGCGGTACTCGTACTCAGGAAGGGTGTGAAAAATGGGGAAAAGGGATCAACGAGATTCTGTGGGGTAGCAAGCAGATAGACAGTCATTTGGGCCGGGAAATAAAGAGCTCTAGTATGTACCGTATATACCAGTATACGAATAACTCGGGGTGGATACCAAACAAGGGACCGGTGTCTCGCTGATGGACAATATTGTTCTTGGCACGCAATGCACTTAGTCCACCGGTAGCGCAACAGAGCCCATTGCATATCAAGGTTTGACGGTCTTTAAATTTATCATTACTCGTATATACTTGCACCCAAATTAAGTCATGGTGCAACGGGCCTCGGATTTTGGTGAGTTTTTTCGTTGATCAGCATCATAACTTAATCTGCGCGCAAGTACTGGTACTCGGGGGTGTCAGTAAATTTAAAAATCCGAAAGACTACAATTGCGGAATACCCAAATATACACACGCCCCGTCCAACTAGACGGTTCGCCGCTGATTGGTCGAATGTCGGCAATGCTGGCCTACAAGCCAATCAGTGGGGATTGTGTATTCGGGTAGGTCGTGTGTTTGGGTGTTCCGCCATTGCATTTCTGCTAATCCCATACAAATCTCTATGGGGACAAGAACTACTGTATCTTCCAATTTTTATAGACACACCCGCGTATAAAATTTCCTCAATATCCGCCGTGCGCGCGAGCGCTGTGTGGTACTGAGATGCCGGCGCTCGTACCCGTTGATCAACATAATCCCTACATTGCCACGACAAGGTATCCGATTTTTTCGTCTCCCGGAGTACAGTACCGTGCGGCTTAATCCTCTGGCTATGGTACCTACCATTTAGCGGAGGACCGGCGTCGGCTCTGGAAGCATTCGAAATAAACAGGCATCGGGAAAGGAATCCGGCGAGATCACAATTTCTTTGGGACATACTTTGTCTGGAAAAAGAGTTTGAGAAACATCGACTGGTCTGCTTGCTTGTTTGTCATCACTGGAATCTTGGAAGGGGTTTTGAATTCCACGAATCTTTGGTTTGCCAGGTAGGAATTACCAGCACCCGGTAACAGGGATTCACAAAATATATGGCGAAAAATTCGTGCCTACTTGAGTAGTCTATCCAAGCACCATACAAATTCACGACCCCTGGCATCGAATACCTCTTGCCTGCCACGAGCATTGAAGGAGGTTGGTAGGTTATCGTGCTCTAGTACCAGTACAAGTACTGCAGGTGGAGAATGGAGTGCCCGAGTATGGGAGACCCGGAGGGGGAGAGATAGAAAACCAGTTGCGCGAATGACGCTCCTTTTGTCTCCCCCTTCCTGCAGTGTGCTGTGGGCAAACCCGAGGGCCGAAAAGAGGTCACGATGTCAACCAGAGGGCGTACCCTTGCAGCGCCCATACATGCTGCAGCTTGACTTGCGGCTTAAAATCAGAGATGCACCGACAATTCAGCTCTGGTGAGTCAGAGTCACTGTGGAAAGTTTATAATAATTGACCTGGCTTCAAAAGCGGTGTTGGTGTCTTGTTTAACTTTATCTTGCGGCAAGACCTGGTAGTTTGGTGGTGGAATAAAACCCCTTCAAGATTTCAAGGTGGGAGGTGCCGGCATCGTTTTTTGGCCCCGGAATTTTGGAGCTTCTTGCCGGCTACTTCCGGACGGGGGCAGATCACCCCTCTCTGTTTGACTTTCATACCACGATCTGCTCTCATTTTTTTTTTTTTTTTCCCCCTTCTTTCCCTCTCAAATTCGCCATCGGAGCCATTTTAGCATGGTACCCTTCACTAAGTCCCTTCTTTTTGCCTTTTTAGGGGTTGCTTCAGGGCTTTTTCTAACGGGAGCTAAACCGCGGGAAGCGGGGTGGGTATCAGAAGGTGAACCATAGGCTTTCGAAAGTAAAGTATCATGCATGGCAAAATCTAACTTTTCGCTTCAAGCTAAAGAGTTAGGATCATAGTGGAGGGAATCGTAGCGGAGGGATTAGGGTCGGATAGAGGAGGGGAAGAGCAGGAGCCATTGTGGGTCGGCTGAAGGGTTAGATTTTAGCAAGTTCTTCTCCACTTTGACCTCGGCTTGTGGCTGTCTATGATAGCCACCGCAGGAGTCGGAACACAGAGATGTAGGAGTACTGCACGATCACACGTGGCCTGGAGCGAGGGTTCGGTCCAAGATCGTGAGTTAATCAATGTAAAATTCTAATCAACACAACATGTTGAGGGCAGGAGCATCTCCAGGCACAAGTGACGGAGGAGGGAGATGACGGGGGAAATGGAAAGTGGTTGGAAAGTACCGGTAGTAAGGGGATTGAGCGGGTAATGAGGGGTGAGCATCAGGGGATGGGGGGTTAGGAAGGTTGAAGTGAGGAGCGGTGAATGAGAGAACGAACGGTCAACACCAATGGTTGTGGGGGGACCCAAGCATGTATTAGCGATCAGACATTAGTGAGACATCGACCCAAGAGGGTAAATCGCCACAGTAATCCCTTGGCTGACATCGTCATCGTGCGGAGTGTGAGTCCACAGCGAGACTGCAAGAAGACTCGAGCACGGTACCGGCGGGAGGTGGAAGGGGGACAGTATGATAAATACCCAGCATAGATGGGGGGGGGGGGGGGGGGGTGGTGTGCCTTTAGAGGGTGGATTCTCTCACCTGCCGCTTTACTGTGGTCCCACAGTTGGAGTGTTCCATGGATGAAGTGTTGGTTGGTTGCAGCTGGCAGGTTAGTTGCCTCGCAGTCGCTGGGTTGGCGGCGTGCATGCTTACACTCGCGCTGTACCGGTACATGAAGACAGCCAGACAGGACAAACGTACCGTATGAAAGCGCGCATTTGTACCGACCCAAACTCCAATGGTACAGTACAAGCCCTGCCATCTAGCGAGTCTCTTTAGCATCACACGGTACCGTATGGTAGACTCGCCATCGTTGGTAGAAAGCGGCGCTCATTTTTTGTTTCTCTCACTCTCTCACTCTCTCACTCACCGCTCCCTCTATGTCCTAGTCTAACTGAGGAGAGGAACACATTGTTTACCATAGAAAATAGGTTAGGGTCACTGTCGGTAGTGTCTTGGTGAGGTAAAACTGGGATCCTTGCACCTTTAGATACTTCCTAACTCACTCGCCGGACTCTTTTTTAGTCCCGTTTTGAATTTTAGTGCCGTTGGGTTCCCTTTCTCCTTCTTTATTGTGTGCTGTGGGCTGTCACTCCTTGTTTCTTTCTAAAACAAAATGTCCGCCTGGAAGCCTACAAGTTTGGCATTCTATCCTGCCCGTATTTGGAGAGGGAAAAATCAGTGAATAAAAGTGAGTTATGATACCGGTAGCAGAAGACTGAGCAAGAGGTCTCACTTTTCTGAGCCCAGGCTTCCTCCCCGCCCTGTTCCCCTTGCCTGTCTCGCGGGCTATCCTTGTCGTTCGGCTTCTCCCCTCGTTCTGCCTGCCTACTTGCACATTTTACTCTTCGAGTCGGTCGCTGCCCTCTGCCCTCCCTTTTCGCTCCTTGATCAACTTGTCCGCAAGTCGGTCTTTTCCTACTGCTTGCTGCTATTGCCCTGGCTCCCCACACATCCCTCTACCCCTGCCCCATTCTCGCACTCGTAGCTCTCTCTCTCTAGAAGCAGCCTTCTCCTCCTCCTTCTCGCTCCCCTCCTTCCTTGTCAAATCCTTTGCCAATAGACCGCCCGCCCCGTCAGTCTGTCAGCTCCAATACCGGTCCTGGTTCCCACTGCCTTTCGCTGTCCCCCCTCCTGCCCGCCTCCCTCTTTTCTTTTCCTTCACTTTCCTTCCTACCCACCCCTCTGCCCCCCCATTCCCTCATAACCCTCTTCGGCCGCATCTTTTTTACCCTATCGCTGCAAAGAAAATCTCTGGGACCTTAGCAGTAACGGCTTTCGAGGCCAGGGCAACTATCGCCCTTATCCTCGCCCCCCTCACACCCCGCCTCCGTCTGACCTCTAAATAGCAACACATCTTTGATAACCATTCTTCAACTCTTGTCTTCCCCATCTTCTGGTTGACTTTACAACACGTTTACGCCCCCCCCCCCCCCCCCCCCCCCCCCCCCACCCCCCCCCCCCCCCCCCCCCCCCCCCCACCC
>Ga0307507_10010102_pt1 | contig 12332 bp, 9 predicted proteins | sample 7_EM_MG_FD_207223 | JGI IMG/M metagenome (GOLD analysis project Ga0307507, IMG submission 207223) | Populus trichocarpa ectomycorrhiza microbial communities from riparian zone in the Pacific Northwest, United States - 7_EM | ecosystem: Host-associated > Plants > Roots > Unclassified | place... | reverse complement strand
CCAAACAATAATTATTGATGCATCTACATTATTTATTTTATATATATATATATATTATTTTTGAAATAGATCAACACTTCATCTAAATAATGGCAATGCCTTCTGCCTTTTATTAAGACAGTTGACGAAAAATGGTGATGCCAAAATAATATTGCTCGGTTATTGATAGACTTGGATGAATTTATAATATATATAAAAAAAAACATATAAATGCAAAAATAAAAAATAAAACAGCCCGTTTGACTTGTGCTCCAAAGCATTAGCGTCCCACAATAGAGGGAGGCAAAGGCAGCAAGCACCGCCAAAGGGTCATCGCATGTGCCTTGACATCCAGAGGATAGAAAAGAAAAGAAGATAAGGAGCCCACATCACTGCAGTCTAAAGGTCTATCTAGTGTCAACAACCAAAAAAACAGAACTTCGTATTCCACGACTACAAATAAAATCTCTTCTTTCTGTTTCAACGGAGCTCAGGTACATCAATCTCCATCCACCCTCTCATATCCAACAGCTATGATCTTGTCATGCCATTGATCACATCCATCATCCAATCAGATTCTAGTCCTCGTGTATAAAAGTAAAAACCTCAAAAGAAGGACTAAAATACTTTTGTTGGTAGAGAGAATATTATTGGACAGAATTTGTTAGTTGACGTAAGCGTCCTCATCTTCTTCGCCTTTTAAGAATCAGTCAGCTCCAAGGTTTCTTGTGCTTTATACCGACCCGTTCGCTCCCAGAAGTTCTTCATCTTAGTTGGGTTAATTTCTCTCTGGTTTTTGATTAAGAGGGGAGAAGGGAAAAGATGATGGAGCTGCTTTTGTTGGGTTGCACAGGAGTTGTGGTGTTTCTCCATGGAGCTAATTTCTTCTTCCATATTCTCTTCCATCACTTTGCCTCTCGTTCCCTCAGGTACTCAATTTTCTCTCCAATTTAACCTTTCTCGTTCATTTCTTTCCTCAATCCAGCCGGATTGAAGTTTGAAAGGGCTGCTTTGCATGATCAGAACATTACTTCGTTTGTATTTAATTCTGCTTATAATCCAAATCCAAGAAAGCTTTTGGGGATTCAAGACTGGTTGGTTCTTCTTTAATTGACCAGTGATCTTGATCTTTTCTTGCTTTTTAGGGTTTCCAAGTTCTTTCAGATTGTACTGATCATTTTTTATTTTGGGTTGGTGTTACAGTTTCCTGGGATTTGCTGGATGATAAAGCAAACAAGAAAGAAAGTAGAGATGACTTGTTAATTTCGTCAAGCAAACTTCTAATGGTAGCTCGCACCTGCAGTCACTTTCGTTCTGTGGATTTCTTTTTTTATCAGTAGCAAGAGATAGGTTGTATATATTGTTTAAGAGCCATTTATAGTCCTTGAAATAAATGGAGAATTGTATTTGTATCAAATTCAGATCTAAATTTATTTCCAATGGTCAGACATTGTCATATGTACGAACCTTGACTTGTCTTTAATCAATTTCTTGTTTAGTTTTACTCTTGACTTGTCTTTTTTATTGTTTAGATAAAACTAGTTAGTGCACATTGCTAGTTAATTTTTAACCTAAAAATAAAAGGGCGATGGCAATGTCACCCCATTTTCTGTATCATAAGTAATAAATAAACTATGTAAATAAACTTATGAGATGAATACTTTTTAAAAAGTATTAAGAAATTATAGAAATAATTTAAGAGATTAATTAATGTTTAAAAAACATTAAACTAAATAATTTAAACGATGAGAGAGAATATTAATTAAATTTTTCTTTTTTAAAAAAAGAAGAGGCCGAGTGTTGTTGGCTGATAAGAAAAAGTTTATGCTCGTGTAATTGGCTTTTTAATTTATTTATTTTTAAAAAGAGGATGACTTGTTGTTTGTCATCCACTTTATTGTTTTTTTTTTTTAATTTTAAAAGATATCAGGTTATCTGATGTTAAAGTTAACGTGTTGTCTATTTATGTATTTTTTATGATTGAGAAATCAAGTCTATTGATGCATTTTTTATGACTAAGAAATTAAGATTCGAGTATTCAGGATTTAAAAGCTTAATTTTTAACTTTTTTTTTCTAAAATCATATCAAAAACATTATAGAAATCACGAAAAACATATTTGGAATTAATAAGATGGTCAAAACATGATCAACCAATCACTTTTTGTGTCCTTGTTGTTTTTCTGTTACTTTCCTTTTTATTTCTTAGCATATTCATTAAAATGAAGTTTTGGATTAAAAAAATCTAAAACAATAAGGATTAAAAGTGTATAATTTAAAACTCCATAGATGAAATTGAGTTTTTTTGCACTTTTTGTAAGAACAATTATGTTTTTATCGGTGTTAATTTTGATCCTTGTTTTATTAATATTTTTTACAAAAAAAAAAAAAGAAGTTAAATTGCATTATGTGAAATGGATTTTAACATTATAAAATTCTTTGATATATGTGAAGGAATATAAATAGAAATAAATAAAAACATAAATTCATGAGTAAATGTGTGTGTGTGTGTAAAAGACCATAAACATGGGTGAACAGGTTAATGTGTCATGCACAGCAAAAGTCCATTTTCTTTTAGCTCACAGTGCTAATGTTAATAATAAAGAATGCTAGCTGTAGATGAGTGGTGTCCCTTCGGAACAGGCAATTCATGTAGGTAGGAGGTGGGCGTGGTGCTGTGTAAGTTGGCATATGACAACAATATGCCAACAGCTAGAATAATGAATTCTTTTATGGAAAAGAAATATAATTACATAGGAAACAGAAAGATTAGACTTTGCAATTGTTTGGTTGGAGCTGTTGTCTTGATGGTTGGATGACTGATTAAGAGGAATTGCAAGTTTTGCAAGCTACGTTCTCCTGTTAGTTGAGGAAAGGGAAACGAAATGCATGGTGTGCCACATGGATCATGACCAATCATGCTGTCTGTCGCCCTTATGATGAACCTGCTTGCATTGCATAATAAATTTTCTGATCGTTACTTACTACTACTTCCCTATCGAGCTAAAGTTTCCCTGTAGAGCTAAACTTTAAAACCGAAGAGATTACGGCGCTGATTTTGTCAACGATATAGCCATCGTCGAGAATGATGCCTTGCATTGCAGCCTTTAGCTCTGCATTTTTAGACCCTCTAATTTTGAAGTTCATTAGTGGGTTTCGAAGCAGAAATATGCAGAAAAGGGCCCAATTACACGTTCATCAAATGCACTTTGGATCCCCAAAAAGAACCTAAAACCAGAACTCCTGCTTCAAAAGGGTGCTCTAAAAAAAAGAAGAAGAAGAAAAAAGGCACGTACCATAGTGCAAGCCTTGGTACCTTACTGAAGGACTAGGACAAAACCTCTCGTTGTTAATGATCAGATGGAGAATGTATCTTTGCTGTTTTCACTTCCAGAAACCTCGTCACCAACAGCATTGGTACCTATCTTTGAAACCCTTCACTTTCCAAAACCCATATCTCTATTTCACTAAATTTATCAATACCTCTATTGAATTTAGCCAAAACCCAAAACCCACTACTACTCCCTCAAACTTGACAACTCAAAAGACCAATTTTTACTCTACACCCACCATAATATCATGCTCGAAGCTCCTTTCTAAATGCACTGCCTCGAAATCCTTAACTCCAGGCATGGAAATTCATGCCCGTGTAATCAAATTTGGTTTATCTCAGGACCCAAAAATAAGGAACTATTTGGTTAACCTCTACTCAAAATGTCAACTTTTTGGGTATGCAAGGAAACTGCTTGATAGAAGTACTGAACCAGACTTGGTTTCTTGGTCTGCTTTGATTTCTGGATATTCACAGAATGGGTTTTGTCAAGAAGCAGTTTTGGCCTTCTATGAGATGCATTTGTTAGGTATCAAGTGTAATGAGTTTGCTTTTCCAAGTGTACTCAAGGCTTGTACGGTCACTAAGGATTTAGTGTTAGGAAAGCAAGTTCATGGGATTGTGGTGGTTACAGGGTTTGATAGTGATGAGTTTGTTGCAAACAGTTTGGTTATTTTGTATGCCAAATGCGGAGGATTCGGGGATGCGAGGAGTCTTTTTGACGCGATTCCTGATCGAAGTGTTGTTTCATGGAACGCTCTGTTTTCTTGTTATGTCCACAGTGATATGCATGGAGAAGCAGTTAGTTTGTTTCATGATATGGTTTTGAGTGGAATAAGGCCTAATGAGTTTAGTTTATCTAGTATGATAAATGTGTGCACAGGTTTGGAGGATAGTGTTCAGGGAAGAAAAATTCATGGGTATTTGATAAAGCTTGGCTATGATTCTGATGCGTTCTCAGCGAATGCTCTTGTTGACATGTATGCAAAAGTGGGGATTCTTGAAGATGCTAGCAGTGTTTTTGATGAAATTGCAAAACCTGATATTGTTTCTTGGAATGCTATTATTGCTGGTTGTGTTCTTCATGAGTACCATCATCGGGCTTTAGAATTGTTGAGGGAAATGAATAAGTCTGGGATGTGTCCAAATATGTTTACCTTATCAAGTGCTCTAAAAGCTTGTGCTGGAATGGCCCTAAGAGAATTGGGAAGACAGTTGCACTCTAGCTTGATAAAGATGGATATGGGATCGGATTCTTTTCTGGGTGTTGGACTAATAGATATGTATTCCAAGTGCAACTCAATGGATGATGCTAGGTTGGTTTTTAAGTTAATGCCAGAGAGAGACATGATTGCATGGAATGCTGTTATCTCAGGACATTCACAAAATGAGGAAGATGAAGAAGCTGCATCTCTTTTTCCTTTGATGCACACGGAGGGAATAGGATTCAACCAGACAACTTTATCAACAGTTCTTAAATCTATAGCTGCCTTGCAGGCTAACTATATGTGCAGGCAAATTCATGCACTTTCCTTGAAATCAGGGTTTGAATTTGACAATTATGTTGTGAATAGCCTTATCGATACCTATGGAAAATGTGGCCACGTAGAAGATGCAACAAGAGTATTCGAGGAAAGCCCAACTGTAGATTTGGTGTTATTCACCTCTCTTGTAACAGCTTATGCTCAAGACGGACAGGGTGAAGAGGCTCTAAGGCTCTATTTGGAAATGCAAGATAGGGGAATCAAGCCCGATTCATTTGTTTGTAGTTCTCTCCTGAATGCATGTGCAAGTTTATCAGCATATGAACAAGGGAAACAAGTTCATGTTCACATCTTGAAGTTTGGATTCATGTCAGACATTTTTGCTGGAAATTCTCTTGTTAACATGTATGCCAAATGTGGAAGCATAGAAGACGCAAGTTGTGCGTTCTCTAGAATACCTGTGAGAGGGATAGTCTCATGGTCTGCTATGATCGGAGGACTTGCTCAACATGGGTATGGGAAAGAGGCCCTCCAGCTGTTCAAGCAGATGCTTAAAGTCGGCGTTCCTCCTAATCATATAACACTAGTTAGCGTTCTTTGTGCATGCAATCATGCAGGTTTGGTTGCCGAAGCCAAACATTATTTTAATTCAATGAAAATTTTGTTTGGTATTGAACCAATGCAAGAGCATTATGCTTGCATGATTGATCTCCTTGGCCGAGCAGGGAAATTAGAGGCGGCAATGGAACTTGTAAATAAAATGCCATTTCAAGCGAATGCCTTGGTGTGGGGTGCGCTTCTTGGTGCTGCAAGAATCCATAAGAATATTGATCTTGGAGAACAAGCTGCTGAGATGCTTCTTGCCTTGGAACCTGAGAAGTCAGGCACCCATGTTCTTCTTGCAAACATTTACGCATCAGTTGGCATGTGGGATAAAGTAGCACGCGTAAGAAGACTTATGAAAGACGGCAAGGTGAAGAAGGAGCCTGGAATGAGTTGGCTTGAGGTGAAAGACAAGGTATACACCTTCATAGTAGGAGACAGAAGCCATTCCAGAAGTACAGAAATATATGCAAAGCTTGATGAACTGAGTGACCTATTGAAGAAAGCTGGATATGTTCCTATGGTTGAGATTGACCTCCATGACGTTGAACGAAGTGAAAAGGAGCAGCTTCTATACCACCACAGCGAGAAACTAGCAGTGGCTTTTGGTTTAATTGCTACCCCACCAGGTGCTCCAATTAGAGTGAAAAAGAATCTTCGAATTTGTTTTGACTGCCATACTGTGCTCAAGTTCATTTCTAAAATAGTCTCCAGGGAGATAATTGTCAGAGATACCAACAGATTCCACCATTTTAGAGAGGGTTCGTGTTCTTGCGGGGATTATTGGTAACATTCAAGGATTAGTGTTGTTATCGTTGTACTAACTGTGTACAAACTCCTGTAACATTTTGCAAACATTCTTTTTCAAGTAAGGGCATGTTAAGATCTGTTGTAAACCCTCATTTTTTTTCTACCTCTTTTTACTTGACTAATCGAAACATTAATGTTATTCAAATGCAACAATAAATAAAATTTCATAGTTTCAGATTGTTACTTTCTTACTCTTCAATCCCACATTTGTAAGAAATCGACTTTCCTTGGCTGTCTGTCTACCATCAATGCATTTTAGCTTCTACTTTGAGAACTTGTTTGTGCTTCTGAGCTGATGAAAATAGTGTTTATAAATTGGATGTGTTAAAAAGCAGAATTTACAATTTCAGATCCTACTTGTACAGAAGAGAAGGCACAAGAAAGTGATAAATTTTTTCATAATTAAACTGGGAAAACCACTTTAATTAGTAAAAATTCAATCACTTAAAAATTATACTTCGATATCATAACAATTCAATGTTGTGTTGCTGTTGATTCACATAAGCTTCCAAGTCCCTACATCTCCCTGTCTCAACATACTTCCATTCTTTCTGGCATGTTGTTATTATGAATTTCATCATGTTTCAATATTTTTTTTTATATATTTCTGATAATCAGACAGCAAAGTCCCCTTACTCAGAACCAAATGCCAACTGCCAAGCAGACCAAGAAAAAATTAGAAGTTATTTTGCTATCCTAGTTTTGGACCAATTGACATTTAATGAATCTGATTTCCTTCGGAATAGTATTTTAAGAAAATTACATTGTTATCATTTACAGTTACAACTGTACGAATGAACGCGTTCGTTCCCTTCTGCATGTTCTTACATGAACATCATCGACTCCTCCGACATTATGGCTAACAATGAATACTTGACTTTAATTGAGATTCTACCACCGTCCACACAGAGCTTAGCTCCAGTGATCACCCAATATCCAGGCGGGTCCTCTGGACCCCTCACCATTTCCTTTGTGTCCACGAAGTTTGACATTTTCGGTGCTCTAGATGGTAAAGGGGGGCCTCCAGGAAAAACTGCAGAATTTAAGTCCACTTTCACTGGCTTCTCAGGTGGATTCAATCCTGCACTGAACCTTGTGCTAATCAACATCGAGAAGACCCCTGATTTTCGTGACAAGGTTGAAGGTCCATCCCATTCTGACCTGCGGAGTCTTGCAGATGCCACCATTGAGAATCCAAGCCTCAGGAACAGAACTTTCTTCATCCCAACAACCTTAACCTCAAACCAGGCTTTTGTTACAATAGAAGCAGAGTCATCAATGCGGGCATCATTGTACTCCACAGGAGCAGTGCAGACATGTGAGAAGATGCTCCAATTAACTGGTTCAAAGTAGCCTCGTTCTACAGGTTCATGAGTAGGCTCTTGCCTAAGATCATCTGAGAGTTGGACCATATTGGGAAGAGAGGAAAGATGCTGGAGATGGATGGCCAAATGGTCACTTCTCTTACCCTCCAAATATAAACGGATTCCTGTTACTGGCCGATTTCCAGAATCAACCTGCAATGCATGGATTTAGAATCTTTAAGAACAGTAAAACTACAATGATGATTATCTGCTAAATTCTGGAAAAGCATAATCACACTCTGGTGATTAATTATATTATGCTGACTATGGACATATACTAATGATGTTTATCTTATCTGGTTTTTAAGAAAGGACACCTAGGCTTATAAGTTACACCTTTATGGATCCAGGTACAGGTGTCAGCAGCAGTCACATGCCATTTTAAGATCTTGGAATCAATGCTATGAGTAATTCTAACGAGCTGCAGTTCAAGAAATCACCTGTGTGGTATTGACATAAAGCTTAGGGCCCATGATGGTGAACCTGAGCGATGGAGTTGCTTGTTTTCTGCGCTTGAGAGTAAGAGGCAGATCACCATATATTGGAGCCCATTGCCGAGGCAACTGAAATTCTAAAAACTGGTGGAGTTCCTCTATTGGAGGTTTGTCTGCATGATTGATGATGAAACATGAGCACAGGTGCCAAAACTAATGGAGACATGAAGGATATGATGAAATTCAAGGGAAATAATTTCTCAAACATAAATGAAGGAAATTCAAGTGTGATCATTTATCAAATATAAATGAACTGGATGCATCCAAACGATGAGAATCACCGAGCATCAAATCTACTAAATGTATGCATGCATTGACCTCCACGACATCTGCAATAGTTCACAAACCAATTGCATATCCTCTGACATCCAGTTGAATCTATGCAAGGAGTGATCAGGAAATGGTTACCACACAAACAAAAAGTCAACCAAGCACAAAACTGCAATTAGGCTAAATGTGCCAATCAGATTCAAACTCAAAAGTGTGGCTAGAAAACATGCAAAGTTTTGTGTCAAAGCCATTATGTCATGGAATGCAGTTCATTTGTTTTTTAAACTCCTACATATTCATTGAATGAAGGGTTGCAGCATGCTCGAAACATTAATGCCATGGAGAGACCAAAATATAGAGGAGAGGTAGGCACACACATCGAAGGTAGAGATTCACTGCATGGCTTAAAAATCCACTGCCTCGAATACCACTCAAAAGAGAAGTTATAGGCACAAAGGACATTGAAATAACATTTGGCGACTGTGATATAGTTGAAAGCCATTGGTTATGGCTTTGGCCAACATCCACACCTCCCCTTCGGATACAAATGCTCGTTATATGCTGCATAAGAATTAAATTCATCAAATAAATATCTTGACCTGTTTGGGGCAGGTTGCCTCAAACATCTGTTACAGCATATACCAAGAAGCTCACCCCATTCTTTATGGAAGTAATGACAGGTGGCCTAATCGAATGGGCAAATACTCCATGGAAATCCCAATGCATAATGTGTTCATCCTGAAACAGTAAACATGAATCCCTTATTCAAAAAAGTTAATCACCATCATGTCTTCTTATATATTACAAGCCCCGTGATAATTACTGGCAATTCGAAAGAAAAAATCATTCAGTCATTTCTCACCCTTGGAATTGTGATGCACCATGCATTGTATATCCTCTCTAATAAGTTTTTAGAGGGAGACCACGACAATGATGGGTTTGTAAGATTTAATGTACCTTTGGTTTTCCTGATAATTCAGCAGGGTTTGCATCTCCTGAAAACCTCTTATCAGCATATTCCCTTAACAATTTCTGCACTTCAGGGGGCTCAAGATTTGATTTTTGTAGCTGCTTTATGTGCATCACATCTTTACCTCCCATCTTTACCCCAACAACAATATGAGTACCATATTTCTCAATGAACCTGGAAAATCATGTTATTCAAGAACAACATTAATTCAATCTCAATAAGTTGATTGAGGTTTCATTTCATCAAAATCACAGGTTTTATTTTTGTATTATTAAAATCAAACATGGCAAATTGAAGCAAATTGCTTCCACCTCAGGATATGTCTATATCGTAAAAAGTTTCCTATTCAATAATCTCTTCTACTTGAATATCGTCATGTATCTAATGTTTGAGTCTTCTAAACCTATCATCTAATTTTAAACATCAAAACGAGCTATTTTTGGGAGCTAAAATAGATTCTACAGAAGGAAAAAAAATTGCCATGTTGGACGTGCGGGTTAAATTGAAATCTAGTATAGTAGTACTCTTTAAGTTGTATTTTAGTATGAACCATCTACTTCCCTGTAACCCTTTTTTTATTCATAACAAGAAAAAAGTCGAGTCAAAATCATTTTTCTGCAGGTTATTCCAATTAATAAGTAGAGCAGTTTAAAACAAGTTGATCAGCTTTGAGTTTAAAAGAACATACTCAGCCAGGGCAACAGGATCCCATGTTGCAGGCACTTCATACTTCACCTCTTCAGACAACGTTATATGGGACCTTTCCAACTCAACATTATATAGTGTTATGAACCAACCATCAAAGGCAAGATTTTTTGCAGAAGCCGCATCCTTCTGCCAACAACCCCTCAAGTCAAACATGGCATTGAACAGTCCCGAGGGAATTTTACCTGATAAACACATTTCCTGATTGAATTTCTCCGACATCTACAATGAAATTAACAATACACAAAATTAGAATCACTCTAAAGATTACTCCAGACATTGTTTTGATCAAACTCGTAAAATTTGGAATAATGGGTAGTCTCTTATTAATCCAAATTCAGTCACTGTCCTAATTTAGCACCGTTGATCTAATGGTCAGCACTCAGCACACACCAAATACTAGAAAAAGAACAAGAAAAAAGCAACCGTTCCATTCTTGAAAAAACAATTGCCATATATATGTTTCCAATTTCATCTAAATATATGCTCCCAAATCACACAAAATCTTTAATATCCGAATTAATGGCATACCTGATTGAAAGAGAGAACATCAGAGAGAAACCTAGTCCGCTCCCCTTTATCACACTTGATACCATTAGGCACGTTCTGAACAATAACCCCACCAGGAACAAAAAGCTCTTGGTTTCGAGCCAGGTCTAGCTCGATCAATCTCGACCCAAAAGGACCTGGCTTGCAAGATGACAATCGAATATCTTTAGTCAAATCATATCCAAATCCAATCACAGACACCGCCTTCTCCGCTGCTGATTGAGCATCAAGCCGATTATTTTCCATCAAAAGAGTCCAATTAGATAGCTTTGTCGAGTGAAAAAACTAACTTGTGGGGTTTTAGGACGTAGTATTGGAGTAGTTGGAGAGGGTTTTTGGAGTTGAATACCGATCATTGAATTGGTCTTTGATTTGCTTTTCTTTCTCTGCTAGTAAGCATTTAAAAACGTCACTCTTCTTGGAGAGCGACTAGAGGTAAAGTGAGGGTTCAAGGCAGTTGATTTTTGAAATTTTGACGGGTAAATTACATTTTAGTCCTTATAGATTCATAAGTATTCTATTTCTACTCCTGTATTTAATAGTCTTAAATTTCATCCTTCTAGTTTCCAAGAGGTTCCCATGTTGGTCGTAACCATTAAATAATCTACCTTTAAACTTGTTTTCTTTTAGGTTTTTTATTCAGATTCTTAAGTGTTTTAGTCGGATACTGCAATATATATGAGATGAAAATTAAAAAAAAAATTTGAAAAGGTTACTGTATTTGGTAGAAAAGGCAAAATTAAAATTTAAAATATATAGGAATATAGATCAGAGATAGGGTAATAAAGGAAACATTTAAACTATGAGGTTGAAGTGGAACATTGATGAATATTCAGGGCAAGACTGTAGTTTTTTACCCTTTGGTTTTTTACTTTGCCTAATGGGAACACGCGGCAAAAGGGCGGCTATTCCTTTCTTGACACGTGGCGTGATTTTATTGAAGGCTCTTTTCTTCCTTATGGCGCCAAAGACTGGGACCAATGAGACTGCCGGTTGATTTTAACGTGGACGACGTCTTCTAACGATGATTGTGTGTCTGTATACTTATCGTTAGAAGTACATGTCTTTTGGAGAATGCAAAAGCGTAGCCACATCATATTACTATTTATTATAATAATATTTTGTATTTTTTTTTAATTTAATTATTCAAACGTTTTTTTTTAATATTTTTTTTTAATATTAAATTATTATAAAAATTATGCTTTATAATTGTTTTTATTAGAAGAGCAATAATCAACGGTGTAAATGCACTACTTATAATTAATGTTCTTGCCTGTGTTTCGTGTAACAATTGAGAATTTTTGTAGCCATGGATTGGGGCTGTTGGTGGTAGGAAGGGGTTTCACTTTTTATGCCTTCGTGACTAATTAAATGGTTAATAAGGTTTTGGTATTGTGATATCCCATGTTTTACTAAAAGTTTTTAAGATGAATAATTATTAAATTAAAAATACCTAAAATAATATAGATTTTATATCAATGATGATTGGTTCAAATGATTCGGTAATTATTTTTCTTAAACAAGGTTTTGAGTTCGAGTTTTGTGAATAAAACACATTATTATTGAGAGAGTTTTACCGCTTAATAAGTCGACTCGGCTCGACTGAATTAGTCAAGATCCATTGAACTTTCATATACTAAAGCATAGATAAAAAAAAAAGATATTTCATGATTTTTCATGTGTTTATTTGATAATATATGTTTTTAAAATATAGGTTTTTTTTTTTACAAATAGTTTTCGGTTAATATCTGTTTTATTTTGAAACCAAAACATTT
>Ga0307507_10010101_pt1 | contig 12332 bp, 13 predicted proteins | sample 7_EM_MG_FD_207223 | JGI IMG/M metagenome (GOLD analysis project Ga0307507, IMG submission 207223) | Populus trichocarpa ectomycorrhiza microbial communities from riparian zone in the Pacific Northwest, United States - 7_EM | ecosystem: Host-associated > Plants > Roots > Unclassified | place... | reverse complement strand
AGCCAGTCCAGCCCGGCCCACTCGCCCGGCACGGTGCCCCCGCCGAGCAGGGCGTGCGCGCTGACGTCGAGGACCTTGCCGGTGCGGGGCAGCTTGTCCATCAGGAGGGCGTCGCGCTCGTCGTCGCCGGGTGTCTGCACGTTGCAGGAGATCTCGGTCCCGCCGGACAGGATGTGCACCCAGAACGTGTCGGGCCGGGTGGCCAGCGCCGCGGCGATCGGCGCGGCCGCGTCGGGCGTGCACCGGATCCGGATCGTCCACGACGTGTATCCGAGCAACGGTCCGTTGACCGTGCCGACCACCCGCGCGACACCAGCTTCCCGGAGCCGCCGGTACCGCCGTGCGATCGTGTTCTCGGAGACGTCGAGAACGTCCGCGATCTTGGCGAACGGTGCCCGGCCGTCGATCCGCAGGGCGTGGAGGAGGCCGCGGTCGATGTCGTCCAACGTGACGGAATCCATCACTTCAGGCTATTCGATGACGAAAGTCGTCGCACTTAGCCTGCTGGCTGGGGTTTCAGGGTGTCGTTGCCGATCGTGGACCGGAACCACGAGCGAGGGAGATTCGATGACGATCCTGGTGACGGGCGCGACCGGCAACGTCGGCGGGCAGGTGATCGCGCAGGCGCCGGGCGCCGTCCGCGCGCTGTCCCGTACCCCGGGGCGGTTCCCGGCGCACGTCGAAACCGTGTCCGCGGACCTGTCCGATCCGGTGACGCTGATCCCGGCCCTGCGCGGGGTGGAGGCGGTGTTCCTGATGTGGCCGCTGCACACGGCCGCGGCCCTGCCGGGCGTGCTGGAGGTGATCGGGGCTCACGCCCGGCGGGTCGTGTACCTCGGTTCCGGCGGCGTCGCGGACCTCACCATGGACGAGCAGCTGAAGTTGTTTGCGCGGTCGGGTCTGGAGTGGACGGTCATCCGCCCGAGCACGTTCGCCGTCAACGCGTTGTGGTGGTCCCGGCAGATCCGCGCCGGCGACGTGGTCCGCGGGATCCACGGCGATCTCGCGATGGCGATGCTGCACGAGGCGGACATCGCGGCGGTGGCGGTCCGGGCGTTGACCGACACCGCTTGTGTGGGCGAGGTCTACGACTTGACGGGTCCGGCTGCGCTGACCCAGGCCGAGCAGGTCCGGGTCATCGGCGAGGTACTCGGCCGCCCGCTGCGCTGGGAGGAGGTTTCCCGCGCTGCGGCTCGCGAGCAGCTGCTGACGGACGACTTCCCGGAGTCCTTTGTGGACGTCCTGCTCGATGCCTACACCGCGATGTCGGCGTGGCCCGCGCCGGCGATCACGGCCACCGTGGCGCAGGTGACCGGCTCGTCCGCGCGCGACTTCCAGTGCTGGGTGGCCGATCATGCCGGGGAGTTCGCGGCCTAAACTGGGCGGATGGAAATCTGGGTCAACCCGGCGTGCTCGAAGTGCCGGTCGGCGGTCTCGATGCTGGACGAGGCGGGTGCCGAATACACCGTCCGCCGCTACCTCGACGACCCGCCGACGGCCTCGGAGCTCTCCGCCGTACTCGAGCGTCTCGGCCTCGAGCCCTGGGACATCGCCCGCACGGCGGAGCGGGTGGCCGGCGAGCTGGGCCTGAAGACCTGGGGCCGCACCCCGGCCGACCGCGCCCGCTGGATCGAGGCGATGGCGGCCCATCCGATCCTGATCCAGCGCCCGATCATCACCGCCGACGACGGGACGACGGTGCTGGGCCGCACCCCGGAGTCGGTCCGTTCGGTCCTGCCGGATTGATTCCCGCAATTCCCGAAGATATTGTCTTCGGCGCATGTTGATCTCCTTTTTGATCTTGGTCGGAATTCGGGTATTCATCACCCCGGTGCCGTGGGCTAGCCCGAACGGAGCAGTGAGGTGACTTTCCGCTGTTGACGATCACTGGCCCGATGAATTGCCGTTAATTCCCTCGCACTCTTACGCTCGGGATGTCACGTTTTCCGCTGCTGAGGAGTAACCATGATAAGGAAAACGGCGGGGTTGGCCATCTCCATTCTCTGTTCGCTCGGCCTGGTCGCCGCGCCAGCGTCCGCGTCGGCAGCCGCCGCGGACGTGTCACCGCCCGGTTGCCTCGGGCAGCTCTACAGCGTCTTCCTCGGCCAAGGGATAGCGGTGACCTGCGTCGTTCCCGAGGAGGGCAAGTCGGGGTACAGCGTCGTGGCCCATTGTTCGAACGGTGGCGCATTCTGGTTCGTGCTGGGCACCTACGTGCCTTACGGTTTCGCGCCGTCCGTCGCCGAATGCAACGGCGGGCTGCTGGCGCCGGCCTGGGTCGGCGGATACCACGTCGTCGAGATCTGAATTCCCGTGAATAGCCGTCGAAAGGGGTAGCCGCCGGAGCCGTCCTCCGCTCGCGCACGCGGGCGGAGGATTCCACGTCCGGAACAGGACGGGACGGGACGGATTAGTCACGGCCGTCCTGTTCTCGGTTTCGCGGGCCAGTAACTAGCCGCCGCCTCCTCGCCGCTCGGCGTAGCATGCCGTGCTGGGTGAAGGAGGCTTTCCCTTGGGCGGCCAGGACGAACGGTTTCCCCGCGGCAGCTTTCTCGCGAGCCTGCCGCCCGCGTCGAGGGCCGCCCTGCTGGAGCTGGGCACCGCGCGCGACTTCGAGGCCGAGCGGGTCCTGCTGCGCCAGGGTGAGCGAACCTCCCACGTCTACCTGCTCGTGGACGGCTGCGTGAAGGTGACCGCCACGACCCCGGACGGGCAGCTTTCCCTGCTGGCCATCCGGGTCGGCGGCGATCTCGTCGGCGAGCTGGCCAGTATCGACGACCAACCCCGGGTCGCCACGGTGACCACCGCCGGGCGGGTGCGGACGCGGCTGGTGACCCAGGCTGAATTCCACCGGTTCCTCACCCGGAACTCCGAGGCCGCGGTCGCGCTCAGCCGCAGTGTCGGTGCGAAGCTGCGTTGGGCGACGCGCCGCCGGATCGACTTCGGCAGTCACGAGGTACGGATCCGGCTCGCCCGCGTGCTGGTCGAACTGGCTTCGGGCTACGGAATCCAGCGCGGCACGCAGGTCGAAATCGGGGTCGCGCTGACCCAGCCGGAGCTCGCCGCACTCGTCGGCGCTGCTGAGCCCACGGTGCATCGCGCGCTGGCGGGGCTGCGCCGCGAAGGCGTCGTGTCCACCGGATACCGGCGGATCCTCCTGCTCGACCACGACCGGCTCGCGCGGCTCGCGGACGGCTGATCCCCTTTCCGGACAACGGGACTGTCCCTTCATCGTCCAGTTTCTGTCCTTCTGCCGGGGTGCTGGGCCGGGTAGAACGAATCCCGTTGTATGACGGGGTCTTCCCGATGGTGATGTGGCACCTGTTGAGCACCAGCGACGCGGGGAGGGCACCTGAACCAGAACTGGCCGGGGGACAGCCTGCTCGGACGGCTGTGCCCGCGCACGCGGAACGCGTTGCAGGAGCTGGGCACCGTGGTGACCTATGGTGCCCGGCAGACCGTCATCCGGCAGGGCGAGCGCAGCCACCACGTGCTGCTTCTGCTCTCAGGGCACCTGAAAGTCGTGGTGGACACCGACTTCGGCAGCCCGGTGCTGATCTCCCTGCGCGGGCGCGGCGAGTTGCTCGGGGAGATGTCCGTGCTGGAAGGGCTGCCGCGGTTCGCCAACGTCGTCACCTGCACCGCGGTGCGCGCCCGGCTGATCAAGAACGCCCAGCTGCGCGAGTTCCTCGACCGCAACCCGGACGCCTGGGCCGCACTGGCCGGCGCGTTGAGCGCGCGCCTGCGCTGGGCGAACGACCGGCGTGCCGAGTTCGTCGCGTGTCCCGCGCCGGTGCGGGTGGGCCGGGTGCTGGCGGAGATCGTCGAGCGGCACGGGGAATGCACGGCCGCCGGCTGGGACCTCGATGTCGCACTCACCCAGGCCGAGATCGCTTCGCTGGCGGGGGTCGCGCTCGCGACGTTCGAGAAGGCGCTGCAGCTGATGCAGCGTTCGGGGCTTGTGCGACGCCGTTATCGACGCATTGTGGTCGCGGACCTGGCCGGGTTGCGCCGATTCGGTGATACCGAACGGGAAAACCCGTACCAGTACGGGATGGACGGCGTCGATGTGGCTCAGAGTTAGTGGGTCGCGCGAAGTCGATCTTAGGAGGTCCACGTTGCCGGACACCAACGAGTTCTCGCGAGTGCTGTTCTTGGCGGTGGACGCGTGGCGCTACTCGTCACGCGACGGCCGGCAGCAGTACGACCTCCAGGAGGCGCTCGACGCGGCGTTGTCGTGGGCCGCCGAGGCGAGCGGGCTCGACCGGTCCCGCTGGCGGACCCAGCCCGCGGGGGACGGTCTGCTGGCGTTGCTGCCCGACAGCGGTGCGGAACCGAAGCTCGTCGACGCCTTCGTCCGCGAGCTCGACGTGCGGCTGGCCAGGCACAATCACGATCTCATTCCCGACGCGCGGCTGCGGCTGCGGCTGGCGGTGCACCATGGTGTGGCCGTCCCGGCGAAGCTGGGGTTCGCCGCGCCCGGCGCGGTGCACGTCAGGCGCCTGTGCGACGCCCAGGAGGTGCGAGCCGCGCTCGACGCGGCGCCGGAAGCGAACCTGGTGCTGGCCGTCTCCCAGCCGATCTACGAGGACCTGGTGTGCCAGCGGCTGACTTCGCTGTCCCCGGCGGACTTCACCCCGGTCGACGTGGCCGACGAGAGGAAAGGATTCCACGCCACGGCGTGGATCCGGGTGCCGGGCGCGCGGGTAAACCTCGCCCCGGTGGAGGTGCTGGCGCTGGGCCTGCGGTTCGAGGATTCCCCGCAGACCTGCCCGGGATTCTTCGACCGGGTGCTCAGTGGTTCCTTCGAAGCGGCGAGCCTGCCGGCACCCGAGGACGTCCGTTCGGTGGGTGACGAGCTCTCGATCCACCTGCCCGCCGGGACGCCGGGCACGCGGGTCCTCGGTGTCTGGCTTGACCAGCTGTACCAGGCCCTGCGCACGCACGCTCCGCAGTTGCGGATGGCGGTCGGCATCGCGCTCGGCCCCGACTCGGCGACGACGGGCCGGGAGGCCAGGGCACTGGCCGCGGCCGACCCCGCCACCGGCGTCCTGGCCGCCGCGCCCGCGGGCCGGCTGGTCGTGGTCGTCTCGGACCACGTCCACCAGACGCTTGTCAGCCCGGGTGGCCGCCTCGTCCTGCCGGAGAACTACCGCCGTGCGCCGGGCGTCCCGGCGGCATGGCTGCGCGTCCCGGGCTACGCGATCCCGCCAGATCCCGAACAGGCCCCTGCCGCCGAGCCGCCTCCGCGCGCTGAACGGGGCGGCGTGGTCAACTCCAACACCGGAACGGTGAACGGCCCCATCGTCCAGGCGGGAACGATCCACGTGGGCGGCAACTGGAACCAGAACTACGGGCAGCACCCGTGAGCGACGAAGCCACGTCAACTTCGGGGCCTTCGGGGCCGGAGGGCGCCAAGCCGTCAGGGACGACTGCGCCTGGAGCCGCCGGAGAAAACGACCAGGGCAAGAACCCGCTCGGCGACGAGCAACGCGCGTTCAGCGAGGCTTACCAGAACGGGCAGCGGTTCCTGTCCCAGGAGATCATGGCGCAGTACGGTCCGAGCGCCACGATCGGACAGGCCGACATCGGCGAGATGCAGGTCGGTGACAGGACCCAGATCTTCATCGGCCACACCCTGTCCCACACCGCCGGTGCGGTGCGTGAGGAGGTGCTGACCTGGATCAGGGCGCGGTATCTCGAAGTCGACCGGCACGACCTGATGCTGAAGACGCTGAGGAGCCGCCGGGTCATCGTCCTGCGTGGCCAGCCGGGGACCGGCCGGGTCACGACCGCGCTGCACCTGCTCGACACGGTCGCCGAGGGCCGTGTCTTCCGCCTCGACAGCGGCGAGACCATCACGTCCCTGACCGAAGCCGGGATCACCGAAGGGAACGGCTACGTCGCGGAACTGTCGAGGCGGCTGGGCAACGTTCTCACCGAGGCCCATCTGGACAAGATGCGCGACCTCTACGAAAAGGCCGAGGCCTTCTGCGTCCTGGTCGTGGATGCCGACTTTCGTCATGACGACCTCTTCGGTGGCTATGCCTTCACGTGCCTCGCACCTGACCCGGGCAGCCTGTTGCGCAGGCACGCCGACCACGAGGCGCGAGCGCAGGACATGCCGGATTTCGAGGACAGGGTGAGCGAGCTCCTCGAAACGAACTGGGTTTCGGACGCGCTCGGCCCGTGCCCGCGGCCGCTGGAGTCGGTACGGATGGCCGCGCTGCTAGCCGAGCACGTCCGGGGCAAGCTCACCGAAGAGGACGTCCGGTATCAGGCCGCGCAGGCCATTTCGTACCAGATCACCGAGTGGTTCGCCGCGCTCCAAGCGGCTCAGCGAGGGGACGAGCTCGATGAGGCCCTTCGGCTCGCCGCGTTCCGGATCGCGTTGGCGGTGCTGAACGAATCGTCCTACCACCTGGTGGCCGAGGCGGCCGGCCAGCTGAGCGCCAAGCTCATCGCGGCGATCGGGGGAAGGCACATTCCGCGCACACCACTGTTTTCCGACGACCCGGAGGGCAGGCTGCCCGCGCTGCGCGCGAAGATGATCGACGGTTACGCGATGTTCAGCCACGTGCGCGTGCCGATGCGGATGCTGGCCTTCCAGGACGAGCGCTATCCGATCGCGATCCTCAGGTACGTCTGGGAGAACCATCACCGCATGCGGGCCGTGATCGCCCTGTGGCTGAAGAAGCTGTGTAGGGACGACAAACCGGTGCTCTGGGTGCGAGCGGCACAGGCGACGGGCTATGTCTGCGGGCTGGACCCACTGCTGGCCTACCGGGAGATAATCCTGCCCGCCGCGGAAACCGCGGACACGAAGCGAGACTTCTGGGTACGGCGGATGTCCGCCGCCATCGCGCTCGGCCAGGCTGCCGACGGCGCCGACATGCGCCCCGCGATCCGTGAGCGGCTCCGCTACTGGCGCAGGTACGGCAGTCCGGCGTTGCGATGGAGTGCGGCGGCGGTCCATGGGCTCGCGACGGGACGGTGGCCCATCGAGGAGTCGCTGGACGAGTTGCGCATCCTGGGGACACCGTCCGAGCAGCGCCTGCCGATGGACCAGGACGACGACCTCGAGCTGGTCTGGATCTCCGCGTACAGCGTCGCGAGGTTGCTGGCCTTCGGTGAAGTGTGGCCGGTGCTCGACCGCCTGAAACTGTGGATCCACAGTGAGCGCAGCAGCGTGCGGCGCCTTGCGGTGTATGCCATGGCGCACCTGATCGGCTTCTACGGCTTCGAACTCGATTATCTGTGGGTGTCCGCGGGCAGCGCGAGACCGCTGCTGCCTGAGGGTGCTGATCGTTGGCCGCTCCTGCTGGCTCTGCAGGCGCAGGATCCGGGGCTCACGGAACCCATCGCCGATCTGCTGCGGCAACTGTTCCGGGTGCGTGAAGGCTCGATCGCCAGGGATTCTCTCGGCAAGTGGATCCGCGCCGGTGCGCGGGACGCGAAGTGCCTGGATGTGCTGGTCGGGTTGTTGCCGCACATCGTCGAGCTGGAGAGCGACGCGCATCGCCTCGGCAACCTTGTCGACCGGATGCGCCGGGACTGGGCGGACCCGCTGCGGGACGAGGTCGTCAAGCAGCTGGACGAAGCCATTCTCATGGCGAGCGTGAGGAGCGTGGTCTCATGAGCGAGGAAAAGCCTGAAACTCAGGCCGAATCCGAGCCATCGCCGGTGGAGAAGCCACGGAAACCGGAGGCGGGCTGGCAGGAGGACCTCGAGCAGGAATCCTCTGACGAGGAGAACAGCGAGGTCAGGGGCACCGACGAGTCGGCCTATGCCCCTATCGCCGACCATCGCCACTTCGGCAGGCTGGAGTTCGTCCGCAGGCGGTTGCCCGCGAAACCTTGGGTGGCCAGGGTTTTCGTGAAGGCGACCGGCGAGCTGGTCGGGTTCGACCGTGACAAGCAGCCGACGACCGGGGAACTGGTGTGGAGTGGCTTCCGGTCGGTGTACGAGGTGGATCTGTCGCTGCGGCGGCTCACCCTGGACATCACCTTGCCCAGCGTCGGCGACGCGTTCGTGTTCCGCGCGGAGGTGGACCTCCAGTGGCGGGTCGAGAAGCCCGAGCTGGTCGTGCGCCGGGGGATCACCGACATTCGCAAGGTGGTAGTCCCGCTCCTGCTCGACCGGCTCCGGCGGGAGACCCGATTCCGGCGCACCGACGAGGTGGAGGCCGCCGAGATAGCTGCGAACGGGTTGTTCGGCCACAGCTGGCTCACCGAGGAGTACGGGCTCTGGACGCAGGTGCTGGTACGGCTGCGGATGGACAAGCAGAAGGAGCACAACGTCCGGCTCAAGTCCGAGGTGGAGATGTTCAAGACCCTGATCAAGGGCGGCGACCTCGATCAGTTCGCGTTGCAGCTCGCCCAGAACCCGCACGAGGTCGGTCCGGTCGTGCAGGCCCTGTTCAAGGAGCGCGACTCACATCGCCGCGAGGTCTTCAGCTTCATCACGCGGCTGATCGAATCCGACGCACTCGATCGGTGGCAGATCGACGATCAGGTCCGCGTGACGCTTCAGTGGCTTCAGGCATCCATCCACCGGGTCCTTTCCGGCACCGATGACGCTCGCCAGTTGTCGTTCGACGGCGCCGCCAAGCCGGCGTCCAATGGGGCGGGGTCCTGATGTGGCCGCTGCTTCCGGCCAGCCTGCCGGGCCTGATCGTGGTCATCGGGCTCGCCTGCGTCGCTATGCGGTTCGTGGTGCCGGTGGCGTTGCGGGCGTTGATCGAGCCCCTGCGGGAGGTCGTCGGCGTGCTGGCCGCGCTGCTGGTGCTGCCGGAGTTCTGGATCAGCACCGCTCGCCGCCGTGACGGGGGCACGCCGCCGTACCTCGCCTACGTCTATGGCAACGGCGTCGGGCGGCTGGCGACCCTCGGGCATCAGGGCGTCGGGACGGCGCTGAGGAGTCTGGCGCGCGCTGCGACGACGGTGCATCCGCTGGTGGTAGGCATCATCGCCGCCGCGTGGCATGTGGCGGTGCACGTGGGATGAGCACGTCAGCAATCGGTCAGCGGGCCGTCAGTTCGCGTGCCTACGCTCGGTCACTGACCGAAATCGTGGTGGCCTGGACCTGGTTATGCTGGCGTCCTACCGCTGGGGAAAGGAACCGATCGTGACCGAAGGACCCACTGTCGACCATGGTCACCTGCAGCCGATTTTCGTCCACTTCGACGACCTCGACTCGATGGGCATGGTTCACAACACCCGCTACGGCCTCGTCGTCGAGCGGGCGCTGACGCTTTTCTGGGACGAGAAGGGCTACAGCTACCGCGATGGCAAGCTCGGCCACGCCGACGCGTCGGTGGGGGTGGCGGAGTTCGCGATCTCCTACAAAGCGCCGGTCTTCGGTACCGGCACGGTCTATGTCCACCTGGCGGTCGACCACATCGGCGAGACGAGCGTGGTCTACACGTTCAAGGTGCTCTCGGCCGAGGGCAAGCTCCACGCGGAAGGCCGCAGGGTCCATATCCGCCTCGACCCGAAGACGTTCCGCCCGACGCCGTGGGCGGAGGAAACCCGCGCGATCTACAAGGGACTCCAGGCATCCTGACCGGGCGCAACCCGGACGAGGCCCCCTCCGCCCCACACTGCGGAGGGGGTCTCCTTTGTTTCGGGGCCTGGAATCGCAAGGCCGTTGTGGTCTGCGGAGCTCAGCTGAATGTCCCGAATGACGCGTTGGGGACGTCCAGCGCCCCCAACACGTCATGGGGGACATGCGACACGCCCACTCGCGTTGCTTGGGACGCAAGGAAAGTCCCCCTCGCTCCACCGAACCCCAGAAGCAAGGAATGCGTCATTCACAACCTTCGAAAGACAACGCCACCTTTGACCTGCCCGTCAATGGATTCCCTCGCTGTGGCATTCACGGACATTGGTGGAGCGATTTTCCGTGCTGGCCAAGGGAAAGTGACAACTCGGCTTACCGCACTGCGCGCGTCTGATGATCACAATCCGGCGCGGTGGCAGGTCAATCGGTCACCCGTCGAATGAGCTGTCTGCCGTGCGAGAAGCTGCGTATGATGTGGCCGGGGTGCACGCTGACGATCGATCTTCTACGGCGGTGCAAATGGGGGAAAGTGAATGTCTGGGGAAACAAGAAGTCCGGCAAGGATCACCTTGCTCGGACCGATCACGGTGGAGATATCCGGCGGCCGGCATGCCGAGCTGCCCGCACAGCTGCGTAAGGTCCTCGCCGTCCTGGCGTTGACCAGGGACGTGCCGCTCTCGGGCGAGCAGCTCGTCAAACGGGTGTGGGACGGCGAGCCGCCGCGTAGTGCCACGCAGATGGTCCGCAACCAGATTCGCGCGCTGCGCCAGCTCTTCGGCGACGCGATGCAGCACACCCGGGCCGGTTACCGCCTCACCGGCGCCGGGCTCGAGATCGACGCGGAGCGCTTCCGGGCGCTGGTGCACGAAGGCCGTCGCCTGCGGGACGTGGGACGCGTCGGCGAGGCGGTACGCACGTGGGAGCGCGGGGTCGCGCTGTGGCGCGGGCCGGAGGCGCTCGTGGACGTCCAGGACGTGCCGGACCTGCAGGTCGCGGCCGTCGGGCTGGAGGAGCTGCGGTTCCAGGCCGAGGAGCTCATCACCGAGGGGCACCTCGCCCTCGGCAGCGCGGAGGAGGCCTTGCCGGTGCTGCAGGCGATGACCGCGAAGCACCCGTCACGCGAGCTGCCGTGGCTGCGGCTGATGGCCGCGCAGACGTTGATCGGGCGCCGGGTCGAGGCCTCCGGGGACACCTACCACCGGGCGCACCACCACCTGGTGGAGAAGACCGGGCTGGACGCGCCGCTGCTGACCAGGGTGCACCAGGCGCTGCTGAACGGCATCGACGGCCGGGACGTCATCGCGATGATCCATTGAAAATCGGGTGAAATGCTCGTGCCCGGGCTGACATGAACCAGATGTCACCCCACCGCGGAAGGAGAGGGGGCCGTGCGTGGACGACGAACGGACGGCTGGGTTCGAAGCGCTCTACACCGCGAATTTCAGCAGCATCCTCGGCTACGTCGTGCGCCGATGTGAGAACCCGGAAGACGCGGCCGACGTGGTGGCGGAGACCTTCGCCGTCGCGTGGCGCCGCAGCGACGCCGTCCCGGCGGGAGAGGAGGCCAGGCTCTGGCTCTACGGCGTCGCCCGCAAGGTGCTCGCCAACCACCGGCGCGGGCTGGCCGGACGCAGGGGGCTGACCGAGGCGCTCGCCGCCGACGTGGCCGAGCTGTACACGCCCAGCGCGGAGGACAGCGCCGAGACGGGCACCCTCGGCGCGGTGTTCCGCCGTCTGCCCGAAGACGACCGGGAGCTCCTCTCGCTCGTCGCGTGGGAGGGGCTCGACCACAGCGAACTCGCCGGGGTGCTCGGCTGTTCACGCAACGCGGTGCGGATCCGCTTGCACCGGGCGCGAAAAAGGCTGGCCTCGGCACTGGTCAAGGCCGGAGTGGCCGCGGACTGGCCGGCACTGTCAGGGAGGACGCGATGAACGAATCACTCGAGGCCCGCGTGTCCGGCCTGGCCCGGGTGCGGGACGAGGACCTGGCGGGCTGGCCGCACAGCGAGGGCGCGCGCACGCTCCTGGCGGGGTTGCTGGCCGATCCGCCATCGCGGCGGGTACCCCGGGCGCGGCGGCTGATCCTGGTGGCCGCGGCGGTCGTCGCCGTGACGGCCGGGGCGGTCGCGGTGCCGGGGATGCTCGGCACCGGAACGGTTCCCGCGGCTTCGTACACCGGATCCGCGATCGACATCGTGCGGGAGGGCGACTTCCTCGTCGCCCGCATCAAGGATCCACTCGCCGACAGCGGCCGTTACGCCGAAGCGTTCCGGGCACTCGGAAAGGACGTCGACATCGAGCTGGTGCCGGTCTCGCCGAAGCTGGTCGGCCGGGTGCTCCAGGCGAGTCTGGGCGGCGCCGGGCAGGCTTCGACCGACCTGGTGCCCACCGGTGCGGGCCCGGTCGACTGCGTGGCCCAGCCGGGGAGCTGCACGCTGGTGGTGCGGATCTCCGCGGACACCACGGGACCGGTGCGGTATCTGCTCGGCCGGGCGGCACGACCGGGTGAGTCCTATCAGGACGGTCGCGGCGGGAACTGACGCTGCGGAGTCCCATGGGTACTTGCCGCGCATTACGGATTACTTATGCCCGGAATTACAGCGATGTCCGATGCTTCCCTTGCCGCACAGAGTTCCGTGTGGTTACACGAAAGGGGAACGGATGTCGACCACGAACACCGGAAGCCGCACATCGGGGCTTCGCACCAAACTGGGGGCGGGACTGGCCACGGCCGGTCTGGTTGCCTCCGCGCTCGCCGTCAGCGTCGCGGT
>Ga0307507_10010100_pt1 | contig 12333 bp, 6 predicted proteins | sample 7_EM_MG_FD_207223 | JGI IMG/M metagenome (GOLD analysis project Ga0307507, IMG submission 207223) | Populus trichocarpa ectomycorrhiza microbial communities from riparian zone in the Pacific Northwest, United States - 7_EM | ecosystem: Host-associated > Plants > Roots > Unclassified | place... | reverse complement strand
TAGTAATTACTATTTATAATCAATTATCCTAAGAAAAAATGAATTCAATTCAAGATTGTAGCTGTATTAATGGAGTCTCCACAAACCAAGATCCCGAGATGAGAAAAACAATCAAAGTCAGAAAGGAAACGACCCTCATGCTACAACAAATCATAGTTATTCAACCCATTACATTAATTTGGATTCTGAATTTCAAGTTAAATTGATAACAGGGATACTTACAGGAACATGGGAGTCTCTAGCATTCCTCTTGGGATCAGTGGCGGAGAAGACAGTGTAGACAAGAACAAAAGTACCGATGATTTCAGCACCCAATCCAGTGCCCTTGTTGTACCCTTCCTGCAGCTCGTTGGCTCCGCCTCCATAGTGATTGTAATAAGACTTTTGGAAGGCCTTCACCAAACCACAGCCGCATATCGCACCCAAGCACTGTGCCACCATGTACAAAACAGCCCTGATGAGCGACACCTTCCTCGCCAGAAACAGACCAAAGGTCACTGCTGGGTTGATGTGTCCTCCTGCATGTGTAAAGTGCAAATTTATTACTATTAATCAATCAGGAATCTGTAATATTCATGCATGCTAGCTGTTAATGGTGATTCTGACGTAATTAAGTGTTAATTAATTATAATGAGTACATTAACTGACCAGAGATACCAGCAGTGCAGTAAACAAGGACAAAGATCATGCCACCGAAGGCCCAAGCAATACCAAGAATGCCAACACCACCACAAGCATCCAGACCCTTGTCTGGGTCTGTCTGGCTTTTGTATCCAATAACAGTCAAGACCGTGACATAAAGGAAGAGAAGGGTGGCGATGAATTCTGCAATAAGAGCCCTGTAAAAGGACCATTGTCCTAGCTCCTCAGCATCAATCAATGGAGCTGGAGGTGGGTCCTGGTAGTCCTTCACAGTCTCTCCATGCTCTGCAACCTCAATGTCCTTCGCCATACTTAGCTACCTCAACTTCAAATGTAGAGAAAGGCTATTACTAATGTGTCGCTGGGGATGTGAGTGGTGAAGGAGTATTTATGGTAGAGAAAAAGGAGTGGACAGATGAACAATGATTAATATAAGTGCATTTCGATTGATGACATAATTAACATAAATTTTAGCCGTCCATACCCCTTGAATTTGATTTCTCTGCTTGCATGGCCCCACCACTAATAATTTAGCTGCTACGACGCTCGAAGGTTAATTAATTCCGATGTTAAAAGGTGAAGGGATAAGTTTACTATTTTTAAAAATATTTTTAATTTAAGTTATTGAGTTGTTGTGTCAATTCATGAGTTATTGTATCAATCAGTTAAGTTATTATTATTAAAATTACATCATTTTATTTTAAAAAATCCTAATGTCGATACTATCAAATTTAAACATGTTTAACTAGATCCATCAGGCCACTAATCAATTTATTTAGTTAATTAAATTTTATCAAATCAATATCTTTTATGATTTAAATTGATATTCATCTAAATTTGAATCGCAAACTTTTCATATCAATCCCAGGAGACAAGACATGCTTAATACTATTCTTTTCTACACATTATTGATTATACCTTCTTATTTATAAATGAAAAGGGCTCATTATAACTAGCTTTGTAAATCAAAGTTTGTAAATATATATTAAACTAGTGAGTAAATATATTTAGTTTAACATTATAAAGATATGCTACATGAAAGATGTCCAACAAAAGCTTAGAACTTTGATGAATCAGTGTTCTTTACTCAATATTTTCATGCTTTGAAAAAGCCTAAACCCCTAACAAGGTGTTAATCCTAGTGAACATGAATCTAGCAAGATGCCAGACCCAATATACTTGCGTTTAACCATAAGCTAAGCCTAAATAACTATGAGTTTAGCAAGTTATCAAACTCAATATACTTGAGCACAACCATGAGTTGAGCCCAAGACACCGTGGGTCTAACAGCTTGTCAAGTCCCATATACCTAGGTTCAGCCATGAGCTGAGCTCAAAGTACCCTGTGTTTAACTACATGTTATACCCAATTGGTCTGAGTTTTATCTTAAGACTTATTAACATGAACTATTCATGTTTGGAATAATAATCTCTCTACATCTGTAGTTGTATAAAAGGTCTACCAATAGCCTACCATATTTTCATCTCAATAATAATCTGTAAGGGATATTTATCTCTTATTAATGATGTGTCAGATATTTTTATCCTTCATTAATTCCATCAAGATTAGATGACTCTCTAGTCCCTCAACTCCATCAAAACGACAAGGTTTACGGAGTATAAATACCCATCCCTGAACCATTTAGGTAAAAGGTTCATTTTTTTATACTCTCTAAAAATTCATACCTTAACCTTTATAGCATTTATCACACAAAAACAAGAACAAACGTTCTTGTTTTTGGAATTTAAAACTCTTTCTTTTATTTATTACAATCTCTATTTAAAGTTACTGATTTTTATCATTGGACGGTATCCAAATCCTATCAAAAAGGGATTTTTTTTAGGTACCAAGAAATCTACCATCCATTGTGTACTTTCTCAGCTACGGAGAAGAGGATATTAAGATGAACATTTGATTAACCACTATCCAAACATCAAATAACCTTGTTTCTAAGTGTATTAGATTTTTTAGCATCATCAATTGGCGCCGTCTGTGAGAAAGATAAAAAAGCCATTAATTATTTCTTCTTAAACTGGTTTATTGATATCCCTATTCATCATCCATGATAGAAAATTAAGACACCGCTGGAATAAGATGTGAGACATATCTCTTTGCTACAACAAACACTTCTGCCTAGCTAACCCTTTAACAACTCATTAACCAAGTGCAACTCCTCATCCAAGTAGTGTTGACAACCTAAGGGCCAAAAGAAATTGTGCCACCTCAACAGGTCTCAACACCACCTCAACAAGCAGTTACACCCTCCTTTACACCCCTACCATAGCAGGCCGTACCAAATGTTTATAGATAGTTACATCATTTAGAGGAATATATGATAAATGAAACTATGAAAGATGTTCGCCTTCAGAAGCCATCCAACCTTTCTAAAAAGCTTTCGTGTCATCATAATGCTTGTGTACATAATGAGTTTTCTATATGTCCATCTGGTCATCGTGGGAAAGAGGCTATCCATCGATCACGTCGTTCCACACCAAAAACCTCGAGCTTTTTAGAACTTTCCAGACATAGGAGTGAAAAACAACTTGTAGGGGAATATATATATATATATATATATATATATATATATATATATGGGGATGTCTACACCCCCATCAGATTCAGGATGATTTTCTTGTCCAAACAAGTGTTGCATACTTGTCTTTCCAAAGACTAAAAAATAACCTTGGATAATTATGATGATCTTATAGACCTAAAGTAACATATACAAAATGTGCGAAGTAGCTTAAAATTGGTCATCCAGGATAGCTATGCCAAGTGTAAGATCCTCCCCATAACCTTCAGGGGGTCGGTGCATGCATGGTATAATAATTTAGAGTCAGGATCCATCACAAGTTTCAATGACCTTCGTACCATACTAGTGGTAGGATTCAGTACAAAAATAATCCTAATAAAAAAGAGTTCCATGAAGCTTTATAGGATCGCATTGGGGGATGACAAGTCCACACAAGCATACATGAAAAGGATTAATGAGAAAATACTCAAGGTTGAAGAATTGTTAAAGACTATGGCTAAGAATCCCTTATAAATGGAGTAAAGGGAAAAGCTTTGTGGAAAAAGTTGTATGCCTTACCAAACAAGAGCTTGTTGAAAGTAAAACAAGCCATGAAAAAACATATTCGCGTAAAGAAAACGAGTGTGCCGCGTCACTGTCCTCCCTATTTCTCTAAAAAAAATTTGTCTGAGAGTTTTTCCAAGCAAGATTGTTCTCCTTGAAGGAACATAAAACCCTAGGAAAACTCAAAAGAGGTCGATCAAAGAATGCCTAAACTACCTTAAAATATATACTACTCCACTAAATGCTACCCTCACTGAAGTCTTCACGACCATCTAGGGTAAATAATTCATTTAATATCCTTAACCCATGAGATCATCACCTAGTACTTGCTCCTCTAAGACTAATTAGTATGCTAGAAAATAAGTGACATTGATAGTATGTTAGAAAATAAAGCGTTGTATGAAGATTTTTTATACCTAGAAGGCCATCTGCCTAATTATAGCCAAGTGACATTGATAACTAGGATATGTCAACGTACTGACATTAAATGGAAAGGTAAGCAACCTATCCAAGGTGTCGATCACCTCCAATCCTCTAGGCCTAAAGATGGGCCTCCCCTGAAGAATAGACACCATCACGCTTCTTTTCTCCTTGCTTAGGTTGGGAAAACAAAGAGGAGTGCAATCTAAATTTAGCATCGAGAAGAAGTCTTCCACCTTCGAGGTGTAAGGCACCTGGCTGGAAGACCAAGCGAGCATAAGGACTGGGATGGTTGGAACAAGATTACTGCTTAGAGGAGGAATCACTTCCATATAAAATTCAAAAGCTATAAATACTCTTATTCTCTTCTAACAAGAGGCAACATAAAAAATGATTAATGTGGGAGTAAGCACCTTGGGAGCCCCTAATATGGAGGATCGACTTCCCTTTGCAGTGCCTTGATGCCTAACCTCAGTTCAAGAAGCAATCACCAAAAGCTCCTCTACATCCATATGAGCTACTTTTGTACCGTGCCTCCTATATACTAGGAATTCCTTAGGAAGTGAGATAACAATGTCTTCAAATGAAGAGGCACAACTAGGTGTTAAGGTGGGCGCATGGCTGGGCATGAATGATGTAGATCCACTGAACTTTAATTCATCTACTCTTGAAGAAGATCATACACAAGAAAAAATCAGATGATAAATAACATATGAAATTAAAACAATGCAGTAAGCTAAAATTACCAAAAGTTTCCTGGCTGTTTTGAATTCACTAGGGTCACATGCTCATATGACATCATACCTTTTGCCTTATCCTATAACGTCCAAGGTAACCTTATTTGTCCTTTGAGGTTTGAAACCAATTGATGAACATTCTCTCTTTTCCAGTAGAAGAGGGTTGAGCATCACCACTGTTAGATTTATGGCCTATTCTAATAATCGTAGATCCCTGACAAGTATTTCCAGTTTAAGGCCTGAAACTAAAATCCTTTTTAGAAAAAAAATGATTTTCTTTCCTTTTCTAGAAGCTATTTTTCTAAAAGGTTTAAAACAAACGACAAAGAAAGGATGAAGTGCAATGTGTGTTTACCTAGAAGATGACTTTTCTGCAAAAAAAAAGAAACCTATTCTTCTAGTTTAAGGCTTCAATTGTAGGAAGAATAAAAGGAAATCTTGACAAAAGTACAGAAATGGGATTGAAAAAAATAAAGGTTTATATATGTCATCGCCTCTTGTTCTCATCAATACATGAAGGACATAAAACATCACATTATAACCCTAGGATGGCTAAACGCCTATTGAATTGATTATTTATAGCTGAATGGTCACTTAAAAGATTTGTTTCGCCTCCATCTGATAATATTTTAAATCAATATAGGAAGACACCCTTTTATAAGGAAGACGAGATAAACCTGATCAGTTGTCTCCCATAAGGCTTTTCAAGTCTTTTCGCAACGAATGCATAAAGACTTGGGGGAATTGATGAGTTAATATTTTCATGCACTGAAACAACCTAAACCCCTAACAGGATGATAACCCAAGCGAACGTGGGTTTTATAAGCTGTCAGACTTAAATATATTTAGGTTCATTCACGTGCTGAGCCCAACTTAACATGGGTCTAGCATTTTTCCAGACCCATTATACTTAGGCACAACCATGTGTTGAATTGAATGTAGGTCTAGCATGTAACATACTTAGGTTCATTCCTAAGTTGAGCCCAAGGCATCATGGGTCTAACAAATTGTCATACCCAATATACATGGGTTTAGCCATGAGCTGAGCTAGGGCACCATGGGTTTGGCAAGCTGACAGACTCAATATACATGGGTTCAGCCGTGAGTAGAGCCCAAGGCACTGTGAGTTTGGCAAGCTGCCAGATCAATATACTTGAATTCAACCATGAGTAGAGCCTAAGGCACTGTGGGTTTGACAAGCTGCAAAAGATAATATACTTGGGATCAATTATGAGCTGAGCTCAAGGAATCATGGGTATGATAAGCTGCTAGACCTAATATACTTGGGTTTAGCCATGAGCTGAGCCTAGGACACCGTGGTCTCCTATATAGTTATACCCAATATACATGAGCTGAGCCCAAGGCATCATGGGTCTAACAAGTTGTCAAACCCAATATATTTGTGTTCAGTCATGAGCTGGACACAAAGCACCGTGGATCTAATAAGTTACTAGACCCAATATACTTGGGTTCAACCTTGAGTTGAGCTCAAAACACCTTAAGTTTGACAAGTTGTCAGACTCAATATATTTGGGTTCTATGAACTAAGCCCAAGACACCGTGGGTCTAGCAAGTTGTCATACTTAATATTCTTAGGTTTAGTCATAAGTTGAGCCTAAAGAACTACGAGTTTGGCAAATTGTTGTACCTAATATACTCGGGTTCAACCATGAGCATATACTAAGACACCGTGGATTTGACAAGTAATTAGAGTCAAAATACCTTAGTTTTTCCATGAGTTAAGCCCAAGCAAGTTGTCAGACTCAATATACTTGAGTTTAATCATGAGTTAAGCCCAAGGCACCATAGGTCTGACAACTTGCTAGACCCAATATGCTTGGGTTCAGCCGTGAGTTGTACCCAAAGCATCATGGATCTAATGAACCGGTAGACCCATCTCCCCTAGGTTTGGTTATGCGCTGGACCTAATTGGTCTTAGAGATCCATGTTTGGACTATAGGGTTCTATCTTAAGATTTTAATGACATGACATATTCATGTTATGAATAATTATGTCCTTATATCTGTAGGTGTATAAAAGGTCAGAAATAATAATCTCCTAACATTTATTGGTGTATGAAAGGTGTTATAAGGACCTATCCTATTTTCATCTCATTAATGATGTGTAAGATATTTTTATTCATCATTAATGTTATATAGAGAAAACGACTCTCTAATCCCTGTACTCCATCAAAACGACAAGGTTCATGGAGTATATATACCCTCTTAATCACTTGAATAAAAGATTCACAATTTGTACCCTCCAAACATTCATAACTTAACTCTTAGAGCATTTATCATACAAAAAACAAGAATAAACATCATTATTCTTAGAATTTAAAGCTCTTTCTTTCATTTATTGTATTCTCATATTTAAAAGTCATTAATTATATCATTAAAGGTCCCTAAACTCCAACGATAGGGACTGTTTTGCAAGTATCAAAACTTTTACCAATAATCACATACTTCTTGTTAAGGGTGATCATTTTTTGTTCAGTTTGGTTTTTACTTATAAAAACAATCAAACTAAAATTTTGTAAAATTCAAAAAATAAAACTGAAACCGAACCAAAACTAATTCAAACTGATCGGTTTCGTTTCGGTTATTTTATACTAAAAAGCAAAACCCAACCGACCAGTTTTTGTTCGGTTCGGTTCAGTTCGGTTATTTTATATTAAAAACCAAAAACTATATTGTTTTTTTGGGTTTTTTGGGACTTTCTAATGGGCTTGATTTTGGTTTGGTTCGGTTTTTTTATTTTTTTCGATTCGGTTCGGTTTTTCGGTTTCAGGCTTATGAAACTGAATCAAACTGAATATTTTTTTTAAAATATTCTAATCAGTTTAATCGGTTTTTTTTATGTATCGATTTTTTCAGTTTTCTCAGTTTAATCGGTTTTGTAGTTTTTTTACTCACCTCTATTTCCTGTGTTATGGAGAAAGAAATATCAATATAAATAAGTAATTAACCACTATTCAACCGAACATAGGAGTGTAGTTAGTTTGTGATCTTGTCCATGTTGTCCCCTTATTCAAATATGTTTCCTTCAGACCTCGTATGACTTCAAATGCTTCTTGTCATGATCCAAAATCGTTTTAGTTTTCTTATAACACCACAGGAGAGCCTTGGTTTTCGAGGAGAACTGAAGGAATACAATTAAGAATTAATGTTCAACCTAATCAAAATCCTTCTGCAAGGGCTTTCTTTTAATTGTAATTAACTAGTAATCAAATGGCAAGTGCATGCCCTTTTTCAGTGGGTAACTAGTAATTAGGAAGCCCAGAGGAGGATAATCATCGACTGATTGTGATGGGTCCCGGGGGGGGGCACGAAATCCCATCTCAATATAAATCTCAAATAATATAGTAAAATTGTACTTGTTAACTGTAAATCTCTTTAAAGTTGATAAATGGATAAATGACATATATTCTATGTGAATATCATGATTGAATTGCCGGCCAATTATATTTTAAGTATCATGTAAATATGCATGTATAAAAAACTTATAAAATAATGTATATCTCATGTGTGTAAATAATATATATCATAAAAAAATAGAAATAAAGAATATATAGAAAAAGGTTTTAACTAAAAAAAATTGAGACCAAAGTTTATTGCAATATGTTTGTTGTTTTACCTAATCAATTAAAATATTATACTATAAGCTTTGATTTTAAGATATATAATAGATTTTTTTTTCATTTTCATTCTAAATAAAAAAATACTTCTAATCTAAGATCAATTCCTATAAAGTTCTTGAAATTGTTTAAAAATTATAACATGCAGTGTATTAATTAAATATATACACTTATTATTTTTTAATGAAATTCTTACTCACTAAAATTATTAAATCATATGTTATAGTTTATAATATTTCTGTTAAAAATTAGGAACAATAAAACATTTAAGATGAATATATATGAAAATGTAAAATGTATTATATGTATGTGTATTTTTATATTGGATTATTATAGTAGATTGAAATTTGATTTTCTTATTTAACCATTGCAACGCTATGACATTTGAGTAGTTGCTAATTTACCATTAGCCGACCACATTACAATGTAGATCATTTGTATTTATTTGTGAAATATTGCTGATGCGATGAACCGACAGCCACACAATTGTTTCCACTCTAGCCTTGTCAATTTACATCGCCAATCCTTCATCACACCGGGTACTTCGTCAACTCTTTGAGATAAAAAATCCTCGATATATAAAAAAAAAATACTAAAAATAAAACTATTCAAGTTGATTCGAAAATACTAGTTCAACTTTGAATTAAATCAAAAACCATAGTTTGATATGAAATTAAAGCAAAATAAACAATTAAACCACAAACATATTAAAATTAAAAAAAAACAAAAAAAAACATAATTTTTTTAGACAAAAACAAATCAAACACCAAGAACATAAAGAAATACGATAAACATTTAAACCGAAACCTAGCAAACACAAATCTCAAACCAAACAAGTTTTCATGCAATCAAGGGCAAGTCTTTGTTTGTAATCATGCATAGATCAAGGATCAAACATCTATTTTCTTTGATTAACACTTAAAAGTCACGATATGATCGAAATGTGTTTTGACAGTAAAAAAAACCATAGAATCTAAATGCATGAATGTGCTATTAATGCTTTTTAACCCTATATTATTTGCTAAAGATGACAACCTCATATGTTTGTGCCAAGAATTAACCAAAATGTTCTTTTATAGACGAGTTCTTAGTTTTTAATTTGTTCAATTTTATCCTTACTACTAAAATGCCAATTCCTTTCGATTTGGCCCCTAATTTGACCAATTTATACCTCTAAAATTGCGCACCACTTACATGTTGATCATTGGTCTTGGGAATCTACAATTAAGTCTTTAATTGGTCTCCAAACTTTAATTTTCTTTTACAATTAAGCCCCTGATTTGACCAATTAAACCTTCCAAAGCCTAATTTCAATTCTCGAACTTCAATTTCTTCTAATTAATACTCAAATTGATTCCAAAAATTTATTTTCCTTGCAAACAAGTCCTCAATAAAATTAATTAAACATTTCAAAATTCTCATTGAATCCTTAACCATCTAAATTTATATTTCTTTACCCCAAATAAAAATATTTATACCAATAAAGTCTTTTGTCAATTAGAATTGGGTTATCAATTTTGTAAATCTACATTTTGATCCCCCAATATTTTTACTTGTTATCTTAATTCTCTACCACCGACTTAAACAATTTTGTTGTATTTTTGGATTTTTTTAATTAAAAATGGATAACAACAAACTCATAATTAATAATAATAATAATAATAATAATATAAAAAAAAAAACTCTTTAATATACTTTAAATTTTGGTGCACAAGTCTGTGGAGTGGACTAGGGTGGTGCTTTCTTTGAATTTTCAGTTATGGCTGGAAGTTCACCACGTGTCTTGCATAAAATGAAGTTGAAGAAAAAAATAATTCTACCCTTTTGGCTTTGTAAGGTAATGTTTAATAGTGGACGGTGGCGTTTCTTCGTTTTTTAAACCCGTAATTAAATCACCTTTCCGATAGCGACTTAGCACTCATCCATTGAGAGAGAATATATATATAACTATTAAATATAAATTAAAAAAACTTATTCACACATCTAATTAAATAAATTAAAAGTTATTTATATCAATAAATAAAAAAAATTATTAATGATAATTAAATATAACTATGCCCAATTTACATGTTTCAAGCATAACTGTATCTTTCTTCGGTCCAAAGTCTAAACCGATTGTGAAAGCTCATTTTGCTGGGCTAAAGTCAGCATTTTAATCTCAGGTGGTCGAGGTCGTTGGCGGCGAAGTCAGTACGGCCAGCTCGTCACCACCCCACCCCCCAAAAAAAAAATAATAATCGGTGGAGACATCGAACGACGGGAGATTCAAACCTGGGCAGCAATGCAGCTACTGTGACTATTTATCTGATCGTGCTTTTCTTCAAATTCCTGTCGCCCTTATTAATTTCCACTACGACTCTAACATTTTTCGGTTTGAACTACACGTTCGGTTCAGAAGTTGGAATCTATTTATTTAACTTTGTTTCTGCTGAATATTGAAAATAAATTTTTTCTAACAGCACAAGAAGAATCACAGGCCTGATAGAGCTCATTCAGTCACACACACACATATCACTTCAAGTTTGTCTGAATTATTGAAGTGAAAAAGTTCACTTTTCAGTCATGAATTTGAATTAAATTTGAAGAATGCAGCATACTTATGCTCTCCTTGCTTGGTAATGCTGTTAACTTATTTTTTAAAAATGCATTTTAAATTTATTTTCACTCAAAAACAATGTTAAATTAATATTGATATAAAAAGTAAAAATACATTTCAAAAGCAAAACTTGTTTTTCAAAAATACATTTCAAATTTCTTTTTTGAAGTATTTTCAATTAAAAAATATTTTTACCAAAATACCCTATATTACATTATCAAATACGTACACACATGGTTGGTAATTTTCTCAAAGGAAGAAGGATTTATTCTTAATTACTTCAATTCATTTAATTTCCTTATAATATTAAAACAAGAGTTAAAAGTGATTAGGGATTCACTATGCATACACTCAAAGTTTATTATGGATAAGCACAATAAAATTATTGTTTTGCTCCTCTAACACAAAAACATTTAGCTTTGATTTAACGATAATATGATTTTTTTCACGGGATGAAATTGTCAATATCAAATTCACCAAGATCATCTTAGTCATCTCACATTTTCATTGAATAATAAAATTACTAAATAACACTTATAATAAATTTCATTTAATTAGCGTCTAGAGGCTTTTTTGGTGTTTCATTTTATTTTAGAAATTAAAATAATTAAATTGCCTTTAAATTCAAATTTTCTTAGACCTGCGTTCAGGGGTTTTTTTTGTCATTTCATATGGGTTTTCTTTGTGATTATAAGGTGAGAGCTTTGATCTTTTTAAAATATTAAATATTATTTTAAAAAAGAAAAATTCACGCTAAGCACCCCAAGGTTTGGTTCATTTTTCACTTTGCAACCATGTTTTTAAATATTAAACTTTTCATCATGTATTTTGATGGAGGGTAACACTTTACATTCTCATAAGTAGACGCAGAAAAAAGCCAGCAAAAAATATGTATTTATTTACAAAAGTGCCATTATATTTGTGATAAAGACCAATCAACCCCTAAAGGTTAAAATAACTAAAACGCCACTAGAGTTGTTGAATTATTATTATTTTTTTAAAAAAGAGTTATTGGTAGTTTTCATTTAATTATGAAAATATCATAAATCATAGCTAGCAACAATTTTCCGCCACATTCTAGCATGCATTACCAAGCAACATATCCTCCCTTCTTTTCACCAGAATTCCATCAAATAAACTTGTCAAACCTGGCAAAATTCCACATTTCCTTTTCCATTAAAGAAACACAATCAATTTTCACAATCAATTTTCACCATAACTCATA
>Ga0307507_10010099_pt1 | contig 12333 bp, 7 predicted proteins | sample 7_EM_MG_FD_207223 | JGI IMG/M metagenome (GOLD analysis project Ga0307507, IMG submission 207223) | Populus trichocarpa ectomycorrhiza microbial communities from riparian zone in the Pacific Northwest, United States - 7_EM | ecosystem: Host-associated > Plants > Roots > Unclassified | place... | reverse complement strand
CGCCGTCCCCCGCCGTCCCCCACCGTCCCCTACCGGAATATTTCTCAGATCGTGGGGCTTGTCGTCCTTCCTAATGACGGCCGTCCTGGAAATTCAAGGACGAGGACGGACTACGTTTTGCCGTCCCGTCCCGTCCCGGGCTCTTGGCAGTCCCCCCGCCGGGCCCTACGGGGGCCCCGGACGGCTGCGAACACTGGAGGGAATAGTGAAAACACTACTCGAAAGGGACGACATCGACCCCAATAGACCGGATATGAACGGCGAAACACCACTCTGGTGCGCAGCTCAGCATGGGCATGAGGGAATAGTGAAAACACTACTCGAACGGGACGACATCGACCCCAACAGACCGGATATGCACGGCGAAACACCACTCCGGTCGGCCATCCGGCGTGGTAATCCGGGGGTGGTAGCGCTGCTACAACCTCGGTCTTAGATGTGACCTGAAACTTTCATCACACCCCTCTTATAGCTGTTTTCTAGTTTAAAATCCTCTTTGTACATTAGTTACCCATTTCTCTTTTTTTCTACAATTTCCGTTTTTCCTCTTCCCTCCCCTTAAAAGTATAGATATAATATGAGGGAGGGGTGTTCGGGTATAGAAAAAAAAGTACAGTGCAAGTGCTTCTGACGCTCATGAAGAGCGACATAAAAGTTAGCCGCCGACTAAGCCGTGATAACTAGTTTCCACTATGGACATGGTTTAATGGAGATCGTGCTATCCTCTAGGTGTGAGCTCGACACATGCCGTTAAGACGCTACGAACATGTTTACTTTACTGTCCAAGGAAAACCAATACGGTAAGGGTTTTTTAACTCTGAAATTAACTCATGTCATAGCGCTATTATAAACTCGCAAGAGTCCTTTTGTGACCAAACTCTTCGCCCATGGTCTTGGGTACATATTGCCTACACGGTGTACAATTTTGGAGTGCAGCATACTTTGCTATATCTTCTTCAGTCCACCCATCCCACGTTCACTTTGGCCCCGTGAATAAGCCGCGAACCCTGCTTCTCGGAACTGAGCTCAGCAACTATTGTAATCTCTACTCCGCTCGGCCACTAGTGGGCTCAAAGGCTCGGCATACCCCTACCTGGATCCCTAGGGCATGAACCAGTTGCCCCACCGTACACGGAACCATACCCCTGCCTGACAAGGGTGACCGGAAGCTCTGCACTGCCTTCCAATATCGACTTGCGAGCAGGTTAGGAGGGATATTCTATCCTCCCCTGATCTCCTTTTTCCTACTACAATTTTTTCTTCTCTTCGGGGCATCCCGCTTAATGCTCGGTCGGGCAACCCACACAATTTCCCCAGCCAACCACTCAGAGAAATACGTGCTACCTCACAGACAATGGCGGCCACCGAGTGATCTCCCATGACTGTAGATGCCCAACGATAAGTAGAGAAAGACTCTCCTACAAAGGAAAGTTTTTGATAATCCTCAAGCCACTAGCGATATTTGGTAGCAAGGGAGAATTTTTAGAGATCTGTGATGGCCTAAAATTAACTTACCGCTATGATGGAATTGGAGTCTTTTGGATTATGAAGAGCGCATGAAGAGTATGAGTAGAAAGTATATGTGCAAGTGGCAGTCCTAACAGAAAGACAAATATCAAGGCAGTCCAAGGGAAAATAGGTTCTATTTATCCTCAGTGATTTCTAGTTTTGTATTTCCCCGCCCCTACGGCTAGGCACCCCTTCTGACTCGTCTATACCCTATCGCCCCCGCCATCAGATTTCCTAATTATACTCATTTGCAAAAGTTTTGTCCAAGGAGCAGGAAAGCTTCAGATTTTTTTGTTGAATATTAATGGGATAGACATTGTGTACTATACGAACTATAGTGAGAGCATATGTGTTGGGGAATTTGGGGCGAGAGAGAAGCGCATATTGAGGTCATAAGGGGGGTCTAGTTGCCCCCATACCTACAGTCTTACTATAAACTGAAATAGTACGCACTAGTTTATTGCACTATTATTCGATGACAAAAGGCTCATTTCCTGCACCTTGGACAAAACTTTTGCAAATGAGAATAACTCCCCAAGTCCCATGATTTAATGGGTATATGACTACCGGGTTTCAGCGGGGGCGTTGTTGAAAGCCACCTGTCGCCAAGGATAGCTATGGCAACACACGGGGCAATAAGATTAATCTATGCACAAAATGGAGGGAAGGTCAAGGTAAGGGGAAGGATTCAATACACGGTCTTGTCGGGTATTTCACAGAATATCAGATTCTCCCCATAGTACAGGCGGAGTGAGGCGTTAGTTGATCATGTCTTGGTAGAAGCACCCGAAATCTCCATTCTAAGAATAAACAGCAGGGGGTGTAACCCTACCGCTAGCCCCACCAGGCGGGTCTAGGTTAGCATATTTCCGTCATAGGAATATTGTTATCACTCCTTCAGCAATAATCTAAACAGACCAGGTCAGTGGCGTAGGGCTAGCTCTGGCTGACATATAGGGTCTGACATTGGGATTACAGCAATAATTTGGCTACTCCCCCACCTGCTATGAGTGTAGTGGTAGTGAGGTTGTCCGATAGCTTTACCACTGGCCAAATGATGGAAAAGCAGATAGAAAGTGTCGAGTGACCGCATATGATTCAATACATTCCTTCCATCCTTCCTTTATTCCTCGATAACAAAATTAATAATATTCACGAAATAAGCGAAAACCCCACTCCCAAACCACTCTCCTAGCTGAAGCGGGTATATACCACTGGTGTTTCGCTGTGAGCCCCGCCTTTACAGCCACCTCCCTCTTCCCATCCTGCTCAAACTCGAACTTGCTAATCATGGCCACTAGCGGACGCTTAAACTCCACCTTGGCAAGCGCATCCCCTATAAACCCCCTAGCCCCGCCAGGAATGTAAGAAATCCATAATTACTCTCCACGGTGGCCGCCCCGTCCCCTCCGCCTGCCCACCGCTTAGTCCTAAGCTCCTCCGCGCCACACCCCTGTTTATCGCAAACGAGGAGGAGAAATCCTATTCTATACAAGTTAATCCCCGGCCCTCTCTGCAGACTGCCCGCAATGTTTTTTTTACCTCAACAATAGTGCAACATTTTACTCAATGATTTCTTGCTGTGATAAAAACAAGCTCCCCAGGATGTCTACCCTGGCATTTTCTTAAAAGGAGATATATAGTTAATTATAAGCTACATAGGCCATCTGCATAGTTGTCTCCTGGCGTGAGACAAGGTGAGACAAAGTCCTAGGATTTAGTAATGCATCTGGTGTATTTTTAGAGAAATATTTAGATTTCCTTAATGATTTTTTGTGATCGCGCTTTCTCACGTGGAAATTGAAATACAATTTCCTTGGCCGCGGACGAAACGTTGTGCCTCCACCGGGACAAAAGGACAGTGATAATATTCTACAGGGAGGACTTGGGATTGGCTGGCGCGGTTCTTGAACGCGGGGCGGGGAGAGCACCAGCGGCCCGTCGAGACTCATATCCTCGGCCGAGTAGCGTCGTACTAACGGAGGGTACAGGTGATGCACCTCGGGCGCGACGTGTGAGAGATTCTCTAGGGTAGGCTGGAGATTTTGTCGTATGTGATAATCGTCGATAGGCTAGGAGGGAATGCGGGTAGATTTCGGCACGGTGGTGGGATTGCATATGTCCATTCTCCGGCTAGGATAATGGCCTAGATCATTGACGTAGCGGTGGTTTCGTGCCCCACGGCTAGGAAGATTATTATTTAGTCACCCATACTGAACCCTCTGTGCGAGCTGGTGCGGGTGTTCGATTTTAGCACCACAGAGAATTTCTTTGGATTGGGAGTCTTCTGGGGGTAGCTAGGGTAGATTTTAGGGAGTCAATGATTTGCGTGGCTACACGTCCGATAGTTGAGGTCGCATGAGCGATGTCGTGGGTTTGGTTTAGCGGGAGGAATTGCACAAAATAGGAGGGAAATATCACGGATAGGATCGCCGCGGCCTGGGATGGGCTATGTTGGAAATCAACTAATTCTGCTCGGCATGCTCTGGCTAAACTTTCTTTCGCTTCATGAGAGTTCGGAAGTCCGGAAAGGTGTTTCCGTTAACGGACGGGGAGGAGTATGGACAGTTAAAGGAGAGCATGAAGGCTACAGAGATGAAGACAAAACAAAGGTCTGGTAATTGCACCAAAAGTGCATGAGAGCGGGAGTCTTTGTCAAGTACTTCGTTTGTTCGGAGATCACACAGAATGTTTTATTCTTTTGTTACCACGGGGGTAGGCAAGTGATGGGAAACATGTGTAGTGATTAGCGGAAAGATAAGGATGACTTTGTTATGTTTTTCATATATATTCCTGTCTTTACAGTTAGTTTAGCAAGCAAGAAAAGCGCAGGTTGCGTGCTATCCACCTTTGTTGCCATTCGATGCTGTATTTTCCATTCTGTCCGATGGACCCCTATGTCGAGGATTGTATTGCATGAATCTGCTAACTCGAGATCGGACTTTTCTTCGGTATTGCTGCTACCACTTATAGAAGCACTCTCCCGCGCACGGAATTCGTAGTCGAAGCCGAGAGAGCCGACCATATCCAGCGTCGCCAATGTGGACCACTTCCCCATATCCACACCAGCCCTCCTCCCCGCTACAGCTCGGAAGCGCGCACCTCCTCCGCCTCTTTCTCAGTCATTTCCACTCCCTTAGACCAAAACCCGGGCACCAATTCTTTAATATATGGAGTCGAAAAAGCCGGTGGCAACCCCCTCCTCTGCATCTTGTACCCCACCCTCCGTGGACAGTAGACCCTTCTTTCCCGGAATGTTGCCAATGTCATTCGTTACCAGCGGCGATTTGGTGAAGATGTAGTCCTTCGTCTGTAGCACTCTCTCCAACATTGGAGATCTCCAGGTAACGTGATAGTCCGTTGTTCCGAATCGTGCGTGTGTGGGTGGCTCCAGACAGTACCTTTCGACATGACGAAGTTGCCTAGGAGGAAGCTGGAGTTAGCAGGCCCTGGGAAGTGTCGGGTTTGACGGAGGAGATGAGACCGGAGGATGGGGCAGTAAGGAGCCTACACGGCAAGGCTAGGGAGGTCAGTAGCGTGGGTGGTGATTGTCGCTGGTGTGCGTTGGAAGTCTTTGATGCTGCTCGGCATGCTCAGCTTATCCTTTTACCGCTCGAGCGAAGGCTTCGGATATGTGCTTAGGATCGATGCAGCGCCGGAAGCAACACGGCCATGAAAGAGTCGGGTGCGCGGAGAGTTGGATGCCCGGCGCGGAGGCTGGGAGCAGTGAGAGTTCCTTATGATACCAGTCTTTCTACTATTAGGAAAGGTGCACGCGAAAGGAGAAAAAGGGACATGTGTGGAAGAAAGCGGATAAGTGTGTCGCGATCGACGGAAGGATAGGAGGACGAGATCGTTGTAGTTTCTATATACTACCGGTACTGTTTTTACCGTTAGTTAGTCAGTTGAGAGTGCAGAGAGAACGGGAGCGAAAGTGAATAAGAGAGAACTTCCTCGCTCCAAGTTGTGCGTTGGCGATGGAAGTCGTCTGTGTAGCTTTTAGCTCTTGGCGTTTCGTTTTAGTATTGCCTTCGCCGTTTCGTTGTCGCTGTCGCCGTTTAAAAGAGTTTGTAGAGGGTGAGGAGTATTGTGGATGAAGCGCATTCTGTTAGGGTATTGGTTGTGGACACGGTTAGGTTGAGACCGAGGGCCAAACCGGAAGGGAGCACCGGCGATGAACGTAACCAGTTGTAGGTCATGGATAGATCTCCTTCCAGGGCGGAAAGGTGAGTGTGGAGAAATGCTACCGGTAGGTGTGATGCGATGTTGGAGAATATCCCCTAGCTAAGCGGTAAACTGGGGGAGGGTCAACGGTTCAGCGAACACTTCACTAAAAATGGCTTAGTAAGCCGCCATTTTGTTTGATCTGTTCGTTGAACCCTCTGTTCGTTGACCCCTCCCCCATTTTAGTTATTATACCGGCATACCTCCAGTCTACTTTCTAATCGCGAGATGTCCCATCCGCCCACTTCAGACAATCTAACTCATCCTCCATGAAAGGTGTGGTGGTGTGCTCACTTTTGTGCAACCTCGGGGGTTTTACTTCGGGGGGTGAATATCAAATCCCAGAGATGACAAGGGTCGCAATCGCACAAGAATCGACATCCAAGCAAGCGAAACACCAGTACCGTAGTTTAGTAGTGCAGAGGTCTAGGTACATGATACGAGAGGAATTATGGGCAGATTTTAGCTGCAACTGTCATTCGCATTATTATCTTAATTTTTAATGTATCCGAAAAAAAATAATATGGTAAAACCCCTGCGATTGTCTGAGCGTCCATAAAAACCCAAAACTCGTATTATCGAATACTTCTTGCCTGGGACGAGGAGGGAGGGGAGGCGCGGGGTTGTGAGGTTTTGTTTTTGAGGATTGTTCTGGATTTTGAATTGTGATTTGAGGAAGTGCGCAGAAGATCTGCATGAAGCAACGGTGGCATGGTATTCAATGGCAAGTTAAAAGTGTTAAATCTCTCTGATTGGCTCTCGGGGTAGCCACCTCAACCACTCAGGGAGCGGTGTTTGCTCCACCCAGTGCGCAGGGAGCTCAACAGACTATGAGTAGTTTCCTACACCAAAAATTAGCGAATCTGACTAGCCGGAATATTCAGTTGCATAATTCGCGTTACACACACGTACTTTGGACCAACCAAAAAATCGTTCGACAGGGAGACTTTTGTGCCCAGCCGTGCTCGACTATTTTTGCGGTGGCTGCCTCTAAGTTATTGTTAAATTGAGGGGTGAGCTGGGGGTCCTTTCCCCCCACAGCCGAGTAGGGGAATTCCGACATTCCAGCACATTGATGTTCTGTTCGAGCACTCAGGGTATTAATGTTATGGTTGCCGCCCCCTCTTCTTCAAGAATTGTATCCTTCCTTCACCCCTCCTGATCTCGCACAACTAATTTCGAATACCTCAAAATATCTCTGGCGGTGGGAGGACATGGGAAGATGGCCACAATGTATAGCACTAGGTTGCTTTTGATGAGTCTAGGTCAGCTAATCGAGAATTAGGGAGAAAGCAACTTCCAAAACAACAGCCATCCAAAGCTCAATTGCGGGGGATCTCTCAGGCAATAACAACAGCAACAATTCAACCACCATACATAATTACGGTATACAAGTACCTTCATATGTTCCTGGTAAGCAAACTTTCATTGCAATATTTTTTTTAAACTTATATCTAAGAATATATCTAGCGACCTTTGAAGAGCTGGTAGCACGTACCGGGTGGGGGGTGCCCCCACCGGAAATTGACCTAGACCACCTCCGCGACGAGTATAACCTGCCACAAGGTGACACCGGAAAATGGATTTTCAACGAGGTTGGGTATAAGAAGTGGCAAGGTCAGAGGGAATCCAAGCTTCTTTGGCTTTGCGGTGGCCCGGGAACAGGGAAGACTATGCTGGCCAAACGTGTTGCTGCTGAATTTCTTGGACGGGCTGATAGTCATAACGGGGTTAAAGCGGTGTTCAACTTCATCCCACCCGAACTCCCCATCGATGAGAATTCTACCGATGAGGACCGGTTGTCACAACTCACACTTACCAAAGTAGCCAGCGACCTGCTGTATAGCATTCTGCAGCAGGATGGGAACCTTTTCGATGGCTGCAAGGTGGAACTGGGCAAGCAAGGGGATAGATTTTTCACGAATCCAAGCTCTTTATGGAAGGTTCTAAGAAAGGCGATCCAAGATTGCCAGAGAGACCCTGTATACATTCTCATAGATGGTGTAGACGGGCTTGGGGGGAGATCACACGAAGAGTTGATCGGAAGGATTCTAGGGCTCATGGAAATCCGAACAGTCAAAATATTTCTCTCCAGTCGGGACGTGCCTTACATCTCAAACAACCTCCCCCATAACTCCCCCAATTTCGCCAAGATCAACCTTGATATGAATAGTTTTGTAAAAGCGGATGTGGAAACCTTTATTAGGCGCAAAGTGAATGCATGGGGCTGGGGTGTTGATCTAAAGGAGAGAGCATTGGAAACACTTTTGGCAAAGTCTGAAGGAATCTTCCTCTGGGCATCGTTAGCAATTGGAAGCCTAACATACCAATGTTCGGGTCCTGATTTTGATCTCTTTCTGGAGAAACCCCCATCTGAGCTTGAAGACATATACCGAAAAATGCTAAGCTCTCTCTTGAAAAGGAAAGGATGGGAAAATGTACTGAACCTGGTCAAGCGTGTAGCACTCGCCCTGCGCCCTTTCACATTTAGCGAATTAGGCTATATCCTGGCATGTATCGAGGGAAAGGCAACGGCTAAACAACGGCCATCACATGAGGAGCCAGGCGGCCAAAAACGGCCGAAAACGGAGAGAGAAATCAGGATGTATGTCCAGTCCTCTCTGGGATTTCTCCGGGCCACCTCCACAACTATATCCATTGTCCATCATACTGCAATAGAATATCTTTGTGACGAAAAGCGTGAGGACAACCTTCCAGTACTTTCTAAAAGCGACACAGACTTTACGGTTTCCTGGGAGTGCTTCCGATACCTTCACCGTGCCTTTGGAGACCCTGAGAGGTTTCCAGGGGGAGCCGGTAGCGGGCACTGCAATGGGTCCCAGGATTTAAGCTTGGGACGATATTCCGAGGAAAGGACACTGGGAGAGACACCATGGGAAGTGGTACGGAAGGACCCACTCGGAGCTGTGACTAAGTGGCCATATCTCAGATATGCTGCAGAATCTTGGTTCATTCATGCTCGTCAGAGCATTGAGGTTTCAAAGAAGAAATTCTGTGACGACTCGATCCATGACTGGTTTCAGCATCAATTCTTCGAAACCAATGACGCCGTACGAAAGCCCTGGATTGCACTCTGCGGCGATTCAAGAATGGAGATTTTGGCGGGGGAGCAGACACCCCTGCACATGGCAGTCTGCCTGGGTCTCATGCCTCTAGTAGAAAAGGCGCTCTCAGAGTTCACAAAGGGTACCAATAGCAACTGGTCGCCACTACACTTAGCAGCCAAGTTCATATCCGGAGCATACAAGATCCTGATCGACAAGAGTGAGCCATCTCTCCTCACTGTACCAGATCACGACGGCAACACACCACTACACGAAGCTGCTATTTCTGGCCATTCGTCCATGCTGAAGGCCCTTGTAAAAAAACTCGCAGGACACAGGACATACGGTACCGAAATTAATAAGAAAAACCACTCTGGTAACACCCCACTTCACCTTGCTTTTCAATTCGATCGCCCGGAGATAGTAGAGCTTCTGGTCAAAGGAGGCGCTGGTACCACCATCAAGAACAATGCCCAAATGACACCATCAGAATTGGGAGCAAAGCTCGAGAGAGGAGATAGTTTGGATGTTCTAAAACAGGACGAGAACGATCGGGACGGGGTATCTCGGAAAGGTGTGGCCCCTACCGACAGCCAAGTATCATTCACACAAAGTTCCAGCACATTGATAATAACAGAAGATGTTCACCCACAAGGCGTCGATATCGCGATGACCCCGCTTCCCATTAGCTTGCCCAACTCCCACCAACCGAACCCAGAAACCCATTCTTTAAGCCCCTACGATACCACTGCTAGCCATGAAAGGTCACAATCCCACGTCGATAATGCTATCGACTCCCCTAGAACTCCCCACAACTCTAATAACACAAAGTGTTTAAACAATGGCACCACGTGGAGCGTGAACATCCCTATGACAGCTGAGAGGGCAGAGATTCTTGCATGGTTATCCCCAATTGAGCCCAGCATCCGACACCAAGACATTCGAGCACGCCGGGCCGATAATGTGGGGGAATGGCAGATGCAAGCTGCTGAATTTCAAAGTTGGTGTGACGGTGCTCGACAAGAGGGATATGGTCCTGCGACTCTGTTCTACTGTGACGATCCGGCAGTTGGGAAAACATATTTTACGTGAGAGACAATCCTCGAAGGAAAATCTAAAGGGTGGTGGTGCTGATGAGCCGCGGTACTAGTTCACTCGTGGTAGATATGTTATACGATAGGTCCCGAGAGCAAAATATAGCCGTTGCATGTTTCTACGCTGATTTTGCAGCGCGGGAGGAGCAGTCCCCGGCAAATATCCTCGGCTCGCTGATGAAACAGATCGTTGGTGGGTTGGAAAGGATCCCAGATGAGATAAGTCGAACGTTTCAAGATCACAAACAGGTAATTGGTGGAAGGGAACTGCGGGTACCGGAAATTGTAAAGATGCTGCAGGATGCCACATCGTTACAGCCGACATTTATATGTGTTGATGCCGTGGATGAATGTGCGGAAAGGCACCGACCCGAAGTTTTAGATTCGTTAAGACAAATCCTCGAGGGGTCCCCAGATACACGAATATTCCTGACCGGGAGGCGGCACATCAGGGGCGAGATGGATAGGCATCTCGGCGGGAGAGCGGCAATTTTGTCCATTAAGCCCAACAATGATGATATCGTGGGATATATTCGGATGAGACTGAGTAAGGATACATATCCAGACGCGATGGATAGTGATCTAGAGCAAGAAATCATCAAAAGCATAACAGAGAATATTCCTGAAACGTAAGTGAGCAACGTGAGGAAAAATACGTTTTGCGTTCATTATTAATAGATACATCTAGGTTTCTACTGATTCCTGAGACCATGGATGCCATCCTTGGGGAAACCACACTCCATCATAGGCGTCAAAAGCTAGAGGGAATCACAGAAAAAGTGGATCCGAAGGGTGTCTGGGGTACGGCCCTAGAACGGATAAAGGAGCAAGATGGGCAGAAAGCAAGGTTAGGGATAGCAGCTTTGATGTGGCTCTCGCATTCGGAGCGGCCATTACATCCCGATGAGATTTCCCACGCCCTAGCAGTGGAAATAGGATCTACGGATCTCAATCCTGAAAGGATTCCTTCAGTGGAGACCTTGCTGAGCACTTGCTTGGGATTTATCGTCATCGATAGGGAGACCTCGGCCGTTCACTTGATCCACTTTGCTCTCCGAGAGTACCTTCACGCCCACCCCGACCTTTTTGGTTCAGCTCACTCGATAATGGCCGAAACTTGCTTGACTTACCTTAACTTTCGGGCCATCAAAATCATTTCGCCAACACTCTCTGCTCCGCCTCAGTCAACCCCCTTCCTCAACTATTCTTCCCTATATTGGGGCGTCCATGCCAAGAGAGAGGCATCAAGGGACGTGGTATCGCTTACGCTCCAAATTCTCAGTCAAATAGAAAACCATATATCTACGAGGCTACTTGTGGCAGACCTAATGTCGAAGACCGGTCTAGATAATTGTAGTATCCCAATCAACGACCCCCTGACTGGGTTTACTGGACTACATTGCGCATCGGTTTTTGGCATTGCTGAAGTCGCGACAGTTTTCATAGGCCAACCAAATAACAATCTCGGCGGAAGGGATTTTCTGGGTATTACACCGCTTATATGGGCTGCTATATGCGGACAAGAGAGGGTAGCAAAACTACTGTTAGAACGGCCAACTGTCAACCCGGACAAGCCAGATTATTACTTTCGCCGGACAGCCTTGTCATGGGCTGCTAGGATGGGACATGAGGGGATTGTGAGGCTGCTTCTTGGCCGGGCAACTGCCGGGCCCGATGGCACAGATGGTTGGTGGGGTAAGACGCCTAGAGTATTGAAAGTAGTCCGAGGGAGGAGATATGTCAACCCCAACTGGCCAGATAAATACGGCCAAACGCCAATAATGTTGGCTACCGAAGAAGGACACGAAGGGGCGGTGAAGCTACTATTAGGAAGGAAGGACGTCAAATCCGACAAACGGGATAGCGACGGCCGAACGCTGCTCTGTTGCGCTGCTAGGAATGGACACGAGGGAGTAGTGAAAATACTACTCGAACGGGACGACGTCAGCCCCAACCAACCAGATAACGACGGCCGAACGCCGCTCTGGTGGGCTGCTCGGAATGGGCACGAGGGAGTGGTGAAAATACTACTCGAACGGGACGACGTCAGCCCCAACAAACCAGATAGCTCCGACCGAACCCCGCTCTTTTGGGCTGCTCTGAACGGGCACGAGGGAGTGGTGAAAGTACTACTCGAACGGGACGACGTCAGCCCCGACAAACCAGATAACAACGGCCAAACGCCGCTCTGGTGGGCTGCTCGGAATGGGCACGAGGGAGTGGTGAAAATACTACTCGAACGGGACGACGTCAGCCCCAACCAACCAGATAACAACGGCGAAACACCGCTCTGGTGGGCTGCTTACGAGGGGCACAAGGGAGTGGTGAAAATACTACTCGAACGGGACGACGTCAGCCCCAACAAACCAGATAACAACGGCCGAACGCCGCTCTGGTGGGCTGCTCGGAATGGGCACGAGGGAGTGGTGAAAATACTACTC
>Ga0307507_10010098_pt1 | contig 12334 bp, 6 predicted proteins | sample 7_EM_MG_FD_207223 | JGI IMG/M metagenome (GOLD analysis project Ga0307507, IMG submission 207223) | Populus trichocarpa ectomycorrhiza microbial communities from riparian zone in the Pacific Northwest, United States - 7_EM | ecosystem: Host-associated > Plants > Roots > Unclassified | place... | reverse complement strand
TTAGAAAGGCTTAGATAAACTTAATTATCTAGTTTAGTAGGCCTTTATTTCTTAGGATTTATAAAAGTCTCTTATATAATATATTATTAAATATTCCGCTTAGGTCTAGGCTTAATATAGATATAATCCTCCAACGGCTAAGTAAAATCGAAAACAAACAAAACCCCTCCTCACCGGCGAACCGCATCTGGGCCGCCGTAGCTGCGCTCCTACAGTATAGGGAACCTACCCCCCTTAAGACAACAACCGGGTATACAATCACAATATAACCAAACACAGAAAAAGCAGAGGGGCTTAGGGGACAATCAGAAACAGAAGTTCTTATAGAGATCCGCAAAGAGGTCCACAACGCTGTCACAGTCCGACACCTTAGGAGCGGAGACATTAGAGTCACCCTAAAGGACTAACAGGCAAAAGAGCAAGCCGTAAGGGTAGGGGACAGGCTAGGAGAACGTATTGGCATAAAAGTGCTCCGCGAAGATTACCTAGTTAAAGTCCTAGCAGTTCCCATAAGCCTTAGGGTAGAAAGGGGACGCTAGGCAGACAACACAGCAACTATATACAAGATAGTAAAACAAACGGAACGCCTTATACCAGGTCTTAAGATTACCTAAATCCAATAGCTTTAACAGGAAAATGCAAACTAAGCATATAATAAGAACAATAAGAGGATATAAGGGTTGCTAGAGACTCGCCAGGGAGACACTAGCTGAATGCATAGCTCCCTCATTGTTAGCACACATATGCTAGGAATGCAAAAACTCCTTATCTAAAAAGGAATAATTATAAATGGCCTTATATACAACACAAGGCTCTATAATTATAGATTACGCCTAGAATAATGCTATTGCTATATATAATAGGGACACACCTAAACCATATACGCAGCACAGGTGTGCTGCGGCCACTATATAGGCCCCCATAATATAAGATACTGCTTAAATTAAGACCAAACAAAATGCGCAAACTGCTACTAAAGCACATATAAGGCGTGGGAGAGAGAAGACTGCATTAAATATAGAAGACGGAAGGCAAGGGCTTAACAGCTGCGGGAATAACTGCACGCTAGGTTATATGAATGGAAATAACAGGCAATAAGCTAGGGGGACGTAGGTGCCTTTCTAGTATTTCCTACCTTTAATACTAGGGGGCTAGGCCAGCCATCACAAGCCTTAATGGGCCAGAAGCAACGCTATGCGATATTACCAGACCAACCAGGGACTTAAGGGTTATAGGGGACACAAGGGAGAGGACGCCCTATAGGAAGACCCTTATAGATAGCTACAGCAAGCTTAAGACCAGGATAATTAAGAATTAGACTTAACGCGGCAAATATAATATTCGCAGCTGACCTATAAAGGGCATATAGCCGACTAGTAAGATTAGGGGAAGAACCGGAGTTAATAACAGATTTAGACTTAAAAGCGCTAGTAGGAACATAAGACATAGGAATAGAAAGCTCTATATAAAATAAGTAGCGACTAGGGTGTAGACATAAGAGACAGAAGTTCTAAATATCCTAGAGAAAGTAAAAATAAAAGAAGTAAGGAATAAAGGAAAGATAAAGGACCCCTACTAGGGGTCCGCCACCTATCTATTATATAGTACAACTGTGGTAATACAAACTACCGCCTTGTAAGGCCCCTACTAGACAGTCTAGACCTAGAGAAACACTATATCCTTGCTATATAAGAGCCGTATTACAATACCTATATATAATTAATATACTGCCCCCAAGGATTCTAGCTCCTATATAAACCAAAAGCAGCTATACGCGTGTGTTTTATAATCAGTAAGGCTATCAGCCTGTCCTTATAGTTATAGCAGGCAGTTAACCCAGATATTACAGTTATAACAATCTAGATATATAGGGGACTAGTATAAATTATTAATATGTATAACCTAAGAGTTAGAGGGGTCCTACAAACAGAGAACATTATATTAGTAATAAGCTTACTGGAAATTAAAGGCACAGAGTCTATCCTATTAGGAAATATAAACCTCCACTACCTATGGTGGGGGGGTATCTATATTACTGCTAAATAATAGGCAGAGTGCCTACTAAGAGCTATAGATATCTGGGGCCTTAAGCTAGCCACCCCCCTAGGAGCAATTATATGGCAATAAGGCACCGCCAGAAGTACAATTAACCTTATATTTATGGACAAAGGCCTATACTAGAGACTTAAAAGGTGCAACCCTAAAGAAGAATAGGCACTCACCCTAGACTATATCCCCATCTAGATATAGCTAGATCTGAATATTAAGGCGCAACTAAATAGTAAAAGATATATAATAAGGAAGCTTAAGACAGACAGTTTCCTTAATATAGTTAAATAACAACTTTAAAACCTAGAAGAAACCCACCTAGTACTAAATAAGCGAGGCTTATTGGCCACCCCTAAGGAAATTAACCAAAGACTAGAAAGGATCTAGGCAGTAATTAAAAATGGGCTAGAAGAGTACTGCCCAGTCTTAAAACCGGGCCCCTATACGTAATATATATAGTCCACACAATACGCAGTTCTTATTACCAGCCAACAATAAGCAAGAAGGAAATATACAAGTAGCTATAACCCTTATTGGTTACACAAGGTGATATCACGTAGCTACGGTTTGTAGATAGTATGATAATTGTTCTGTTCTTATATATGTCGGGGAGGGCGAGGAGCTTAAGGCTCCTTGCTACGCTACTGCCGCGGCGACACGTGACGGCAACTTGCTGTATATAACGGCAACTTGCCACCCGTAATGGCAATTTGCCTTATATAGTGACCACTTACCTTTATTCCTAACACTAGCAACTCTTCTTTTATAATTACCATCTACATATACATATACCGCTTAACTAGCGTAGCAAATATCAATCCTCCTTACTTACTATTGCTATTGCAATATAAGTCTCGCTATCCCAAAATTTGCCTCTTAGCACGTAGTGCTTTCTTACTTAGGAGTCGCAGGTAGATATCTTGTTCAGAGGGCCACTAAGGCGCTAGTAGTAAGCGAGCCAATAGCGATTTTCTATCCCAGGGATAAAAAATCCTAATTGGCTAGGTTGAGTTAGGGTCTGCAAAATATTATGCTCTAAAAAGTCTTGGCAAGAGAATCTGACCAATTAGAAAACTTTAACCGCCGGTTGAAGTTCCTGGACATCTTAAGACCTTACATAACTAAGAAATTTCTGGGGACTCCCTTTTAACCCAACCTTTAACTCATACACGCAGAGTATTTGTGTTAACAAACGTCTCTAGTGCCTTGTTTAGGTTCGCCTTCGTCATCGCATCTGCTAGGTTATCTTGGCCATTAATCCATTAAATCTTAAAGAGTTTTTAACGCTCGTAGGATTACCGAAATGCCATAATATTGATTATAAGGCGCTTCTCCTTCGTGGTACCAAGCTTAACTAAACACTTGTAGAGGGAATATAAGTTAGTACATACGATTATAGGGATAACAGGAAGTTCGAGTTAATCTATAATTATCTTTAGGGTAGTTCCAATTGCAATTACCATATTAACTCCGCTAACTATTCTATATATCTTTAACGCCAAAACACTTTAGGTGACGCGCTTGCTCTTAGTTAAGCTCTAATAGATAAGGTTGCTATAGATTATAAAGTCATTCTCTCCAGTAAACTTATTCGTGATAATAATCTTATATCCTAGCTAGGAGCTAAAATCTTTATTATTTATAAACGATCTATTAACAAATATAAAGAGCTTGGCAGTGGGAAGATTAATAGGTACGTAGTATAGGCCCCAGTTAAGATGGTTCATTTACCAGAAAAGGCGTTTATTTAGAGCAAGAATATTATCCTTAGTTGGTTCCTGGTATTAGGCGGCAATAGAGAGATTAAATAAAGCCTTAGGTTAACAGATAGAAGCAACATAAGCTCTATAAGCGCGTTACTCCACATATCCTTGCTTTAGAGAATTAGCGTTAATAACGTTAATCTTCTTACCTTGACCCTTCTGGCGTAGAGCAATAGAATCCTTATTTAGGGAGAGGATGCATCTATTAAAGAGTAATAGTGTTGTTAAACTAAGCTTTTCCTTTAGCTTTGCCATAAGATTTGCCTTTACTAGCTTATCTTCTTTAAGAGCTAAGAATTGGTCGTCTCCTAAGATAATTATATTGTTAGTTTGTATACTAATAATTCTAAATAGAGTTCCTATAGTTGTAATAAGGAAGCAGGGATTAAATATAGAAGTAGTTATTAAAAGCTTCTCTTTATAGTGCTTACTGTAGGTAGCCCATTAGTAAGTTTCTGCCTCTGCAATCCTATATAATGGCTTAAGCATAACCATAATTATATCTTTAGGATACTAGTAGCGAATTTACTCTAGAAGGTATGCCAATATTAAGCACTAAAGGTGCGTCTCTAATTAGGTATAGGCTTAAGTAATATCTTATAAATAAACCGCCATTCTATTCTTTATTAAGGAGGGAGCTAGCGTAACAATAACTCGCTAACTAGCTTGTTAAATTATAGAAAACTGCGTAAGAATTACCTCCTTACTATCATTGTTATAGCCTTAAATAACAAGCCTTAATTTCTTAAATAGGGCGTTAGTAGCTTTGCCCTTAATTTTATTAACTATTTTTAACTTAAAGATGTGAACTCTATTAAACTTAATAGGGTTATACTTCTTAAATTTAAAAACTCCTCTTATAATAAGACCCTTAATCTCCTACTTATTAGATGCTTAGAAAGGAGCTCCTAAAGTTATAATATAACCTTCCTTTTAGAGCTATTTTGCGAGTTCAAAGTTATCCTTCTCCTTAGCTATTATAAAGGCCATTAATAACTTAACTCTATTTTTAATAGCAGTAATAAATTACTCTTTAAAATCAACAAGATATTGGCAATTTTATAATCCCTTTAGGCGACCTCTACCGCGTTATAGTTGTAGCGCATTTACTAATATTATATCAGGATTATAGTCGCCTTTTAAAGCACGTTAATCATGGTTCTTCTCTAGGGTATCTTTTAGGGCATCCTATAAAGGCTTAGAACTGTTATCTTTATAGTAAGGCTTAATAATAGTTAAACGGAATTAAGTGGGTCTGTAAGGCATCTAAATAGTGTAAGTCTAGCTATTAATTGCAATAAGTTAATATAGGCCTAACTATTCTCCCTTTTTACGCTATACGCGTACCTTAGACTGGAGTGGCAGATTAAGCATAGTTAAGGTATTTAGGCCATTTCTCATTCCTAGTACGTTGTTGACTTGGCGTATAGCGTAGAGATATTATACCTCCTTTATTGCCTTGTAAATAGCCTTAGCTTATTATATAATAAAGGGAGATAGTGGAGAATCGTTAGTTATTTAAGGGTAGGCGCTAAAGACTAGCAATATGGGTATAAGTCTATTTAGGCCAGCAGAATTGTTAATAGCTTTAACAGCTATTTATAAGGTAAGTTTTTTACTAGCATCCTCTAGTTCTAAAGAGACAATCTTATATACGCGGCATAATAGTGTATAATATCGCTCCACTTTTCTAACACTATTATATGCCTTAATAGGGACTTCCTTAACCTTAATTACTATTGCCTTTATCTATTGTTGAAACTCTATAGATAAGAAGTTCTTTCCTATATTATAGACAATTTAATTAGGGGGTCCTAGGTAGACATTAATCTAGTATAACTAAAGGGTATTTTATATATTCCTAGCTAACATATCCTTTAAAAATTGTACGGCTTAGAAGAAAGTTAAAAAGTCAATAACTTAGAGTACTGGCTTACCGCTAAGATATATAACATTAACAATAATATAGAAGTTGAAGTTGTAGTTATCTTTAAGGGTGAACTTAAATCGGCTAGGGGACCTCTAGTTTATTTAGCAGTAGTGGCAGTATTTTATAAGATGCTTAATTACCTTAACCTTAACTTTATAGCCTACTCGCTAAAGAACCCTAAGCAATTAATAAACAGATAGGTAGCTAAAATAATAGTATAGTTAGCGTAATTCTAACTTAGTTAAGTGGCTTTAAGCAACACTCTTTTCTAGTTAATAAAGGAGCAACTAGGGGTAACCCTATTTGCATATAACAGGCACCTAATTGTCTCCCTAAATAAGTATATTTTTAAGGTTATTAAGCCTAACACCTAACTTATCTATATCTTTAATGCAAAATAGAAACAGAGTGTTTGTAGGAATAATATAGAAAGTAATATATCCTAAGGGGGTTTGGACCCTAATTATACTAAGAGAGATTATAGTACCTTTACTAAAGCAAATCGTATATTGGCCTACCGTTAATTGGTCGATCTAAATAGAGCTATTAAACTGCTAAAGAGCTTAAACTTAAGATTCTCCTACTATAGATACTCCTATGGCTCCTATATCCGGTATAATACTATGGAAGACATACGCCAAGTATCTATTATTAAAGGAAAACGCAGAACTCTCCTTTAGCTTATTAAAGATATCTAATTTTGTAATAGAATGGAGCATAGATTAGTCGTTAAGAATAGTAATAGTTTATATACCATCTACCTTACTATACTCCGTAAAGTATTGGTTAGGAGAGTAGTTCTCAATTTCTATATCTATAAGGAGCTGTTTAACCTTATTAACCTTACCCTTAAGGTCTTCTATGCCTTTGTATTAAACCAGGAAGCTTTAGAAGTAGGCCATAGTAACCTTATAATTTCTAACATTTCTTGTACTCTAACGGAACTTATTATATGCCTCTTTTCGCTTATTAAGGGAGTGTCTAGTTAACTAGCACTTTAGCTTCTTATAAACATAGCACTTCTTCTGGCGATTACTTTAAAATAAACCTCTATAAGGACCTCCACAGTTGCCTTATAGTTGATATTAATTGTACCCTCTTCCGTATTCCCTACTATGGCCACTATATATTTAATCAGTCCAGTTATAATTGTGTTGGTCAGGAATACTTATTTAGGTAGAGTTTTTAGTATAAAGCTGTTAAGATTCTTGTGTTCGCATTATAGTACCTATAGCGGAGCGTAGCTTAGTATATACTCCTTTAAACATATCTATAGGTTTATATAGCGCCAAGTTGCACTTAGGAACGCCACGGCATACTAAAATAACCTAGTCCCTTAAGCTGTTCTTATTTTAGTAGGTTTTAGTAAGGCTATATTAGATTTTCTAAAGTTTATTAAAGAGTAGTTAAAGGCACTCTAAATAAGTCTTTATTAGGTTAGAAGCAATAACTCTCTAAAATATAGTCTCTTGCTATTTAGACATATAAAGTTAGCAATTCTTATTAGTCTTAAAGTAGGCTCTAGTAAGCTAAAGTATTATATTAAAGCTATAGTTTTTACCCGTAATATAGTCGTAATAGAATATTACTGCCCATCCCTTTAATATAACAGAGAAAGCGTAATGGTACTAGTGGCGTTAAATTCCAACCTTATTGCAACAGTTATAAAAAACCTATAGTTTTGCTCTAAGTATGTTATATAGTTCTCCTCTAAACTTCTTCTCTTTGTCTAAATATACCTTTATCAGATTCGTGACTTTTTATAGTAAAGGCTTACCGGTTAGCTAGAGTAGAGGAGGTAAAAACAGAGCAACTCTAAGTAGGAGAGCACCTCTAGGTAGGAGAGCAGCTTTAGGTAGGGGGTTAGCGTTCTAGGGGTTTTAATATAAATTAAAGTTGCCTTCTAAAGAATATAGGTTGTTTTTAGGTTTCCGTAGTTAACATATAATCTCAGCTTCCGTCTATATTGGTTCTTCTGTACTAATAATAACGGCCTAAATATTACTAGCAATTAGGTTACTATTCTCAGCAATATATACCCCATTCCTACGGAGGAAGTCTTAAAAATCCTAAACAATATTAACGTTGCCAAGTGCCTAGGTATCAGCAGTCTATCCTATAAAATCCTCCCTAAAATACTCCCATAGTTATAAGTCGGCGTAGCATCTATTTTAGTAGAATATAATATAGTATAGGAGAAAGCCGTTAACTTATTTTATAGTACAAGTTGTTATATTAAAGGCGAATTCATCCCAATCTTCATTAATAAGTTTCGCGTACTCAGCTACCCCTAGTGGTAAGAAGTCTTTCCAGTTATTTAAAGTAGGCATAGCCATATTTTCAGAGGGAGGGAAGTGTTATTGGTATAGGGATTATCGTTTGGTACGCGTTCATAATATATATTTGTTGTTTAGTACGCGTTTATCATTTAGTACGCGTTTGTGACATATATTTGCGGTTATAGGGCTTAGGACCAGTTCTAGCCTTAAATTACAAAGACTTATAAAGCATGTTATTCTGCGTAATAGACGCAAGAATCTATAATCTTAGAAAGGCTTAGGACTAGTTCTGGCCTTTAAATCCTTAGATTCGTAGAAGAGTTCTATTTAAGGTTTAGGACCAGTTCTAACCTCAAAAGACAGCTTCCTCTAGCACAAGTAGCACTGGTACAGTGGCTTGTCTCTTCTTAGTAATACCTAGCTATTCTATGGTATAATAGTAAAGTTAACCACTAATCAGTGTTGGTTACACAAGGTAATATCACGTAGCTACGGTTCGTAGATAGTATAATAATTGTTCTGTTCTTGTATATATCAGGGAGGGCGAGGAGCTTAAGGCTCCTCGCCACGCTACTGCCGCGGCGACACGTAACGGCAACTTGCTGTACGTAACGGTAACTTGCCACCCGTAATGGCAATTTGCCTTATATAGTAACCACTTGCCTTTATTCCCAACAACCCTAGAGATAAGAGATAATATAAAGACATAAAAAACTAGTTAAAGAATACCCTAAAAAAAGAAGTAAGGAACAACTAAAGATGGTTTATAAATAAGCACACTTCTAACCCAAGCCTCCCCTATAATAAGGGCCTTTAGACTATAGTAAAATAGGCAAAGAAAAAGGCAGGGCGCCTAGTAGAAGACCCACACCTACCACTCCTATAAAGAGTAGGGGAAGTATAGGCCACTAATAACAACAATAAGAAGGTAAAGATCCTTATAGAAAGGTTCTTCCCCTAACCAGCTCCAGCAGACCTTAGTAACATCACAGGTAAAACACCAGTGACTTGCCTATAGGTTAACAGTAACATAACAACAGAAGAAATAGCCAGAACCATTAGCCGCCTTTTAAACAACATAGTACTAGGACCAGATAGAATTCTAAATAAGGCCTTAAAGACCTATAGACCATTTATAGCACCCTAGCTTGCAGATATAGCCAGAGTATACTTTGCTATAGGCTACTACCTATAACTTAGAAGATCTATAACGACAGTTATCCTATAAAAAGAAGGTAAAGTAGATTACTTAACCCCAGGAAGCTACCGCCCTATTGCCTTAGAAAACACCCTTAGTAAGATCTTAGAAAGGGTAATAGCGGAGCGCATAGCAGATATAGCTAAGGAACACGCCCTACTATTATAAAGTTAAATAGGGGCAAGAAAAAACCGCTTAACACTATTAGCACTTACGCTACTTGCTGCCACCATTAAATCTGCATAGGTAATGCGAAGGGACTTTATAGTATTAATGCTTAGCTTAGATATTAGTAGTACCTATAACAATATACCCTATAAGCGCCTCCTATATATCCTTAGGGCAAAGGGCTTCCTAGAATAGATTATACAATTTGTTTAAGGGTTTATAGGCTAAAAAGAAACATTACTAGTCTTTAGCGGATACTAGAGCCCCCCTATTACAGTTACAATAGGAATACTATAAGGATTACCCTTCTTGCCTATACTCTTCCTTTTCTTTATAAGTAACCTACTTGACTCCTTTAAGGAAGGGGCGACTTAGGGAATAGGCTTTGTTAATGACATAAACCTAATTATATATGGGCCAACAGCCGCAGAGAATTGCAGAACACTAGAGAAAGCCTATAATACCTATATAGAATAGGCAAGATGACATAGAGTCCAATTCTTACTAGAGAAATACTAAATAATCTATTTTATAAGAAAATATAACTAATCTGCAGATCTCTAGCATTTAATTTACATCTAAGGCTTTAGGGGTTAACCAGTTTAGGGCCTAAGGGTATTAGGAGTATGGGTAAATAGTAAGCTTTAGTAGAGCGTATATGCGGCATAAGCGGCCCATAAGGGCCAAGCACAGTACATTGCATTATCTAGGATTGTTAATTCTATATGGGGACCATACTTCTAAAGGTCACGCCTACTATATATAGCAGTTGTCTAGCCAACCATAACATATAGGTCCAGTATTTAGGCCATTAGAGAAACTGAGAAAGGCCCCCCTAAATTACTCCTTAAACTACTCTAAAAGGTCTAAACAGTCTGCCTCTAAAGTATAACAGGAGGGTATAAGTAAACGGCTACAGCACTGCTTAAGAAGGAAGCCAATATTCCCCCCCTATAACTATATATTGAAGCCGCTGCAATGCAAAGGGCGTAAAATAAACGCAACTCTAATATTATAAAGTATATTAAGATACGCCTAAATAAACTATGGAGGGACCCTAGGGCCCCCTATAGGAGAATAAACTAACAACCCCAAAGTAGGGAAGATATATTAGAGAAATAGGTAAAGAAAGCAGAAGAAGAATAGTGCTGCTTTAGGGCCCAGGCCCATATAAAGGAGGAAGGGAGATATATAAGAGGTTAGCAAAGACAATAGTAAGAAAAAGAAAGGAGCTAAAGTAGAGTATAAAAGAATGCTGGGAAACTATCTACTATAATACAATACTGGTTAGACTAATGCTGGAGAGGTATATAGGAGTTAAAGGTACAGAGGCTATCTTAGGCAAGAGGAACCCAAGCCATAGCATAGTTAACGCCATAGGGGGTAAATACTTAAGGGCTCCAAGAAGGCTTAATAAAGGCAGAAAATATAATGGCAATACTCTTAAGAATAGGAATAATAGGACTAAAAGACTGGCTCTACTAGGTAGGTTTCCTAGTAGGTAGCCTAAGATGCAAATATAGTTGGCCAAAACAGACACCAAAATACGTAATACTGTTATGCCCCTTACGCACCAACTAAGAAGCAATGCTCTTAGTAGCTAGCACAGAAAACTATAATACACTACTCTTAATATAAAAAGGTCTTAAGGTGGTTACCTAGTGGCTTATTAACTAAAGTGTACTAGACCAGTTCCGGGTTGTAAAGGAAATAGTAATAGAAGGTAAGGGGGCGAGTATTAGGCGCCCCCTAATGACTCTATAGTAGTAGAGTTAAGTTTGCGATACTAGCACGTCCGTAGGCTTGTTACGGCAGCAGTAGTTCCTAAGGAGGTTAAAAAGTAAGGTAGTAGAGCACTATAGGTAACTTATAGGCGCCTTATAGGCAAGTCCCAAAAGGTGGGGAGATGGATTATAGGGGTTTCTTATTTTCTTAAATAGAGTTTTCTCCCTATATATAAATAAGGAGTAGTCCATATGGGCCCAATAGGGATCCGAATCAGACGTTAAGCAATGAATTATTATTAATATAGATATAATATATCCTAGGTAAGCTTACTATACCGCTTAGATACTAGAGGTAATTAAAAAGAGGGCTAAAAGGGTTAATCTTTTCTTTCTTACGCCTATTTATATCTATAGTAGTAGCTTTTATACTTCTGCCGCTTCTTATATACATTTTATAACTATCTTTTTTAAGAGCCTTTTTAGGATTAGTAGCTTTCTAAAATAGAGTAGTCTTTTTTTATACCTTTTATAAAACGACTATAGTTATTACTTTAAAGTATTTAGGTAGTTCGCCTCTCTAAAGGTAGGTAGTTACGACGTTAGCAAATTATATTACTACCGCTTTTACTACGGCTTTAATTGCCTTATTTAGGGTCTTATTTAGCCTTAATACTTTACTAGTAGGGAGATTTTATATAGCGTCCTTTATTTCTTTTACTAATATTATATAACTTATATTAATAGATAAGGGGTAGAATTAGCTACTAATATTTTATAGGTCTGTTTAGCCCGCGCCTAAAAAGAACCTCTACTAATATTTTAATATTTTCCTCGTTATTATTTATATACTAGTCCTATTCTATCTAGTAAAGTATAAATAGGTAAAAGTCCCCTAGCGTCTCTTTAGCAGCTCGCCTACTTTACTTTAATATACGCTAGAGTCCCTTATTATATAGTTTAGTAGGATTTAAGGTAATTTCTTTTAGGAATTAGCGCTAGCTATTTCTACCTTCATTTTATATTATCTTCTTAGGCCTATTCTTTAGGGCCTTATAGCTCTATTAGTAGTAGGCTTTATTTATTACACTATACTATTACCTTACCCTTTTTGCGCCTTTAAGTAGTTAGGCCATTTCTAGCAACTATTTACAGTAGGCGTATTTTCTAGGCTAGGCCTTTAGGTAGTATTCTTTTAAGTAGTTACTTATAATCCTTTAGAT
>Ga0307507_10010097_pt1 | contig 12335 bp, 8 predicted proteins | sample 7_EM_MG_FD_207223 | JGI IMG/M metagenome (GOLD analysis project Ga0307507, IMG submission 207223) | Populus trichocarpa ectomycorrhiza microbial communities from riparian zone in the Pacific Northwest, United States - 7_EM | ecosystem: Host-associated > Plants > Roots > Unclassified | place... | reverse complement strand
GTTGCTAGATAGGAGTCAACGGACTTAGCTATCGCAACAGCTATTGGGCCAAGAGAAGTGATCGTTAGAAGACTATTGGTTACCTGCTGCAAGTATCACCCGGAGAGGAGAGGATTGTAACATGGACCACGAAACTTATAATGGGTCTCGTGGACCATCCCCGACCTGCAACCTCCTCGACAAAAGTATGTTTTCCTCCACCCGAATCCTCTCTCTACACATAAGGCGCCACCTGTAACCGAAATCCGAAAAACGACGACACGATAAAAAAGCCACTAAATTCCTGTTAGTCCATACTGCACCAAGCCTTGTGTGGCGCCATGTGTTAGGCCGTTGGTCGGGCACGAGGGTGTTCGTTTATCAGTGCGGTGTGGCGTAACTCGTCGAAAACCGAAATACAGATGCCCCACTCGATCGGAGACATTCGTGCCACCCTAAAAGGCAGCCACCCAAAAACCGGTCAACAATTCCTCCGAAACCTAACCCCCCGGTTCAACGCGATTGGCCCGCCAACACCGCCACCACCAACCCGCCAGCCGTCTACTACACCAAACCGGAATCCCACCCCTAACCACAACTCTTGGGGGTCAAAACGATCCCCCCTCCCAAAACTCTGTCTCTGAAAAATAAGGAAAACTGTATCGTGGAGTCCTACTGCCTCCCGCTCGCCCATCGTAATGAAGCGTGCAAAATCCGCCGTTCATGAATATAACCGAAATCAACCCAGAGGAACATGCCGATAGAATTGAAAAGATAAAACCAGAAGGAATTATTCTAATCAAAAGGTAACGAAACCTCAGAAGAGGAATTGTTGAACTTGAAGCCATCGTGAGATTGGAAACAAGGATCCTTACCGGTCCACGGTGAAAAAATGACTACTCACATGGAGTTGAAATTTCAATCGTTGTGGTTGTAGGAGAGACGGATGTGCACTCACTTTTTCGGTGGCACTTGTACTTATGCACCGTACCACTTTTTATTGCCTGGGTCTTGTACCAAGACTCAACCCGGATTTTGCGAAACAATTGTAGATTCCTCATCGTGTTTGGTGAGAGCGCCTCTGCGAGATGGTAGGAATCTTTATCAGGGCTAATTATATTGTAGCTCCATGCTTATAGCTATTATCCATCACCTCCTGTCCTTGGGTATGTTTTTATTCTTATCCTTATCAAAATACACTTTGTTTATCGTAGGTAATGTCGCCTAAATCACCCAGAGTATTGATTTGTAATGTAACCTTGTAATATCGGCTCCGGAGGACGGTACGCCTTAGAAGTTACGGAGAGATGACTTGATTGACTTAGACCACAAGTGCATTGCATATGCGTGTTGAATTGGCCCTTAGTGATTTGGATACTCATCCCCGTTTTTCGTAGCCGCCATCGAGAGAGAACTTGATCTAAGGGGGGTCATGCGGGGAGCTATGCATCTCGCTAATGCTTGGCTCAGGATACCCAGGTTAGCTCGGGGGAGCAGTAGTCGCGGCTTTTGTTAGAATACTACCGCAAGTGGTATCATAAGGCCATACCTAAGGCCAGGCCTAGATCTTTGCGACTAGGATTACTAGTTTCTCTAGGGTGGGTACCGCTGTCACTGGTATCGTACTCACGCGAAATTATATCCGGACTATTGAGGTTGACTTCCTGTCCGCCCAGGTGTGATGGTAGCTTCACTAGCCCAAGAATGCCGATTAAACATTGGAAACCCTTTCTCCGTTATATCATTCATTCTCACGCAACCACTAAAGAATAGTTCAGAATCCTTGCACCTCTCACTGGACACTGCTGCTTGTGGATTTAAGTGTCAGGAGATAGGTTAACATTTTCCGGTATTTGTTGACACCCCCGAGTATTCTACCAGGCGGCTGCTTTTACTCTACCGGTACTCTTGCCGGTCGCCACAAACTGAGCAGCAATTGAAGGATCTGAATTGCAACAAGTGATCAGGCTCAATGGTTTATAATCATTACAAAATGTTTGCAGGACTTTTGGGTGGTCGTTAGAATTCCTCTCGCTTTACGTCAATAATACCCCCTTCTCTACCCAACCTTTCTGAGATTGATCCGTCTGCCTAGGGCCAGCTTATAACTTAACTACGAAAACGCTACCAAAGCATGAAATTCCCCACAGTGAGATACTTGCATTTAGCTTAAAGAGAGCTTAGACTAGTTAATCTCCAAGCGCGCGGGATGGAGCAAGTAAAGTATCTGATTACATTTTCCAGGCGCAAGAGTTTGCTAAACAATAGGATATGGTAAGAGCAAGACGAAGCTCCTTAGGAAACCCTCCAGAGAGCATCTACGATCACTAGGGATCGTTCAAATCATCGAGGGCCTGTTTGATTGGTGAATTTTTCCCAAGTTGTTTCTAAACGAGATTTGCGGTGAAAAAAAGAAAAGCCTACTCCCATATCCCCCTCTGAACCTAAGGTATATACCCCCCATCTACCCTGGGTTTAGCTTCTATTCGCCCTTACACTGTCACACATGATGTTTTTTACTTACCCATCTTCAGGCTAGCCCCCGTCATAGTGCTACTCTTAGCCATGAGCACAAATGCGTCGGCGCATTCTTCCACAGTCGTCTACCGGCGGGGGCCCCAATCCAACGTCAGCTATCTCCCCGGAAAATTACCAATGGAAAAAAGGGAAAAGCAAGAGGAAAGAAAAACTCACACAATCTTTCAGAGGCACCATCTCCTTGGTTTGCTTGATCCTCTCCGCCCCGAACTTGTTCCCCCAATCCGTCAGCATCAAGCCCGGAAGTACCGCATTAACTCTGATCTTGGGCCCCTGAGTCTGTGCAAGACATCGCATAAGGTGTAAACCAGCGGCTTTAGAGACCGAGTACCCCATTGCACTACCACAGGGGGCGAGTGCGGAGATGGAGGACGAGATGAGGAATGAACCACCGTCGGGGTTTGCATTGAAAGATTTAGAGGCGGCGCGGAACAGGTAGAGATTCGCTTTTACGTTCACCGCCCAGCACTATTAGACTTTATCAGAAACCCTTTCGGCAATCAGAAACCGTGACTGGAATGGTAACTTTATCCCACTCATCCTCACTCAACGCCTTCAAATCTCCAAAATCGCTAATCTTCGTCCAGCCCTATTGGTATTACCAATTAGCACTCGCTCACTTCAAACTTTCGCCGGGGTATTATTGAGCAAACAGCGTTGGAAACAATAACGTCCACACCCCCGAATAGCGCAATGCACTTATTCACTATCCTCACGCAGTCCTCTTCAACTCCAACGTCGCCCTGCGCAATATCCACCATGACCCCGTACTTGTCTGATATCTCTGCTGCTATATTTGCAGCACTGGCTTCATCGCTGATATAATTTACCAAGATGTTTGCACCTTCCTTTGCGAAGGCGTGGGATGTCGCCGCCCCAAGACCTCTGGAGCCGCCGGTTATGAGGACGTTTTTGTCTTTGAGTGAAATCATTTCTGGACACTTGAATCTTGTCTTTTCCTTAAGAGTTGGGAAGTTGCTCAGTTAAAGAGGGAAGGGAAAGTATATTGGGGGGGAATAAAGTTGTAACTGAGGGAGAATATATGATAGCATGACGGCTCAAGACACCACAGAACCACGGGGTGAACTGCGGTGTTTGCTTGCAATTATATCTCACGCTTAAATTAAGTTATAGTGTTGATCAGCGAAGAAACACACCAAATCCCAGGGCTTGTTGCGCGATAATCTCAGTTTGGGCGCAAGTAGCCGGCCGAGGTAAATGGCGCCAGGGCAATATCAATAGAGTGAAATAGTTTATCGAGTGAATATCTATGAAGATAAGGAAAGGGAAGAACAGGCTAAGCTTCACGAAGGCATCATCATCATATTAATATCACGTCTCCGAAGAGTGTAAAGCACCCTTAGCCAGAGAAGTTTCTCATCTCCCCTACAAGCTATGAATCATGATCTACCACGGTAGCACTCGAGTACAGATACCATATATTATGTCGAACGGTATCTTCTTATCCCCTTTCCCTGCCGGCTTAATATACTTCATCACTCATAGGTAAAGCTCCCCCCCTCAAAACCAACAACGTAAAATTTTTTTCTCGCGAGTTCATTTACCATGCGAACGCACAGAACTCCATCCTTGCTGATGATTTACTATCAGCTGTCAGTAAGGTATATATTGGTAGGTCCAATTAATCCTTGAATATCAAAACCACACCCTCTAACCATGGCGGTTTCTCTATAATATGATTATACTTGTAAGAACGGTCCCCCTTCAACTATAATACCTCGCCTCGCGTAAAACTGCTAATTTTTCTAATGATACCGGTTTTAAGGATCGCTATAATAGAAGCTGAGAATAGTAGGGAAAAGCAGGAAATTGCAGTGCGGAATTTCTTGCTAACTGATGATGTGTTTTTTTTCCTCTATGATATCATATTGTAAGTTAATGTGGAACTTTGATTAGACAGATTGTCTGCTTTAGACTGTTTCTTATTACTGGGATATTGAGAGTACTTGCTTCGTGTAGAGCTCTCGGCTTATTTTTAATTTCCTTCTCTTCTCCTGCAATACCGGCACGGCACTTATGTCGCCCAGGAGAGGTGGAAGGTTTAAAGTTTTAAAAGTTATAGGTGTGAATTAGGGGTCTGCCTAGTATCATAAATGAATTATTATAACTACCCCACCTGTCCGGCGTTTACCAGCTTTATGTCTTTCACTGGACACTAACTTTACCGGCTTCGCAAGAAAAAAGAAGAGAAATATTTACAAGGCAACAAATTGTTGGAGCGTAGCCTACCAGGGTGGAAAATAGCAAAAATGTCTATAGCTTTCACGACCCATAGTTGCTTTTCCAAGGGGGGGGGGGAGCAAAATATATATATATTTTTTTCCTTCTTTTCTGCTACCCTGCCGATCGCCAACCTTAATTTCTACTGTTGGATTCTATAATACAATACCACCCCCGAGTTATAGCAGGATTGATAAGTCCCATAGCCCATTGATGCTGAAATGAAACACTCGTGAATTTTTCTAACGGCTATGGGAGCTATCTAACGTTAAGGTCAAAGTCCTATTAATTACTCCCGCCTGGGCCCCCACACGCTATCACTCGTCAATTGAGCGGAGTCCACACTCTCTCCCTCGACTTACCCTTAAGTATTTTATTTGGCATCCCGATCTATCTACGCGAGGCATTTCAAGAAGGAAAAAAGGAGATTGGTGGTAGAGGGCAACGACTTACGGATCTGATGAGAATGCTGAGGATCGCTATTACTTCGCTACCCCAAGTCTTCATTTGTATCGATGCGCTCGACGAATGCCTACCGAAGCATCTGCCAGAGCTTCTTGGGTCGCTAAGAGATATTGTTGGAGAGTCCCCTAGGACGCGAATATTCCTCACCGGGAGGCCCCATGTCAAGGAGGATATTCAAAGATATTTCCCCAAGGCGGTTGTGATGCCCATCAGTCCTAACACGGATGATATCAGGAGTTATCTGGAGATGAGGTTGGACAGGGACCCGGAGCCAGAGGCAATGAATAATGATTTACGGGCAGATATTGTGAGAATTACTCTGGAAAAGATATCCAATGTGTGCGTAGAAGCATTTAGCACTTCCTTTCTATCAACAATATATACTTACCAACGGGTGTATTTAGATTCCTCCTTGTTTCGCTAAACATCGACGCTATTCTGGGAGAGGTGACAATTCGTCAAAGAAGGAAGAAACTTGAAGAGATGACACAAGGAAATGGACTGGGCGATGCCTACACGGCAACTCTAGGGCGACTGAAGGTCCAGAAAGGAAATAAATCAGTACTCGGATTGAAGGTCCTGATGTGGGTGTTGTATTCGGAACGACCATTACGGACCGATGAACTCTGCCATGCCTTGGGAGTTGAGATAGGATCCGCAGATCTGGATCCTGAAAATGTTCCTGCGTTACGGACACTTGTGGCATCTTGTCTAGGTCTTGTTACTGTCAAGGCGTCTTCGTCAACTGTCCGACTGGTGCACTTTACTTTGCAAGAACATCTCTTAAGCGATCCGGCCGTATTCCATAGTCCCCACTCAAAAATTGCGGAGGTTTGCCTGACATATCTCCTCTTCAAAGGTGTCTGTGATCTTCCACTAGCCCTTGACTCCACCCCTGCAACAATGTCCCTTCTAGAATATGCTTCTTATTACTGGGGGGAGCACGCAAGAAGGGGGGTGATGGGAAATGCCAAAAGACTTGCACTGGGGTTTCTCGATAGACTTAATGGGCATATATCTCTTAAACTACTGTTCTTGCGCCGCTGTCGAGATTCCTGGGAACGATCCCTAGATAAGTGGGCAGAACCTACGGGATTTACAGTACTCCACGGAGCAGCATTCTTCGGGATCATGGAGATAGTTGCTGCTATATTGGAGACGGGGGGACCCGACGTTAATGCAACCGATTTTCTGGGGGATACAGCTCTTATATTGGCAGCTGAGAGAGGGCACGAGGGGGTGGTAAAGACGCTGCTAGAACGAGACGACGTCGATCCCGACCCGGCGGACAGTGAACACGGCCAAACGCCACTCGTGTGGGCAGCTCAGAACGGGCATGATGGCGTAGTAAAGGTGCTTTTGGAACGAGAGGACGTCAACCCCGACCACGTGGACACTAAATATGGCCGAACGCCACTCTTGTGGGCAGCTAGGAACGGGTGTGAGGGGGTAGTAAAGATGCTTTTGGAACGAGACGACGTCAATCCCGACCAGGCAGACACTGAATATGGCCAAACACCACTTTCGTGGGCAGCTGAGTACGGGCATTCGGGGGTAGTAAAGATGCTTTTGGAACGAGACGACGTCAATCCCGACCACGTAGACACTAGATATGGCCAAACACCACTCGGGTGGGCAGCTGGGAACGGGCATGAGGGGGTAGTAAAGATACTTTTAGAGCGAGAGGACGTCAATCCCGGCCACATAGAAACTAAATATGGCCGGACGCCGCTCTTGTGGGCAGCCGGGAACGGACATGAGGGGGTAGTAAAGATGCTTTTAGAACGAGAGGACGTCAATCCCGACCACATAGACATTAACTATGGCCGAACGCCACTCTTGTGGGCAGCTGGGTCCGGGCATGAGGGGGTAGTAAAGATGCTTTTAGAACGAGAGGACGTCAATCCCGACCACATAGACATTAACTATGGCCGAACGCCACTCTTGTGGGCAGCTAGGAACGGGCATAAGGGGGTGGTAAAGATGCTTTTGGAACGAGAGAACGTCAATCCCGACCACATAGACATTAACTATGGCCGAACGCCACTCTTGTGGGCAGCTGGGTACGGGCATGAGGGGGTAGTAAAGATGCTTTTGGAACGAGAGGACGTCAACCCCGACCACGTAGACACTAAATATGGCTATACACCACTCTTGCGGGCAGCTGCGAGTGGGAATTTGGGGGTGGTAAAGATGCTTTTGGATCGAGAGGACGTCAATCTCGACCACACAGACACCGAATATGCCCAAACGCCGCTCGAGTGGGCGGCTAAGAACGGGCATTCGGGGGTAGTAAAGATGCTTTTGGGACAGAAAGGTGTCCACACCGCCATGCCAGACCACATGGACCCAGTGTTCGCAACGGGGCAGTCCGTCCGTCCTGAGGGTAGGACCAGGACGGACTACGAATCGTAGTCCGTCCAGTCCTGGAGAGAATTTTGCCCGGGGCTAATGGCCGTAGGACGGGGGAAGACGGCGGGCCCCACAACAAGGTTTCAGAATGTCTCAGAGTGTGTGGCCAGACAGATCCCCACAGATCCCCACAGATCCCCACAGATCCCCGCAGATCCCCACCGACCCCCGCAGACCCCCACTGATCGCTACCGTCTTGGTCAGGGGATCCGCAGTCCACCACCGTCCCCTATCGTCCTTGTATTAGGACGGCATAATAGTGTCTCACCTTGTGGGGCCCGTGGTCCTCACTCAACCCCGCAGTCCTAAAATGTCCCAGGACGGGACTGAGTGAAAATTGTCGTCCGGTCCGGTCCAGTCTTCTTGGCAGTTTCCCCGTGGGGCCGCCGGGGCCCCCAGACCGTTGCGAACACTGCATGATGGACCAAACCCCTACTGCCGTTGGCTCTCTAATAGAGACGATGGAGTTTTGAGGACCCTACCGGTACTAGGGCTGGGTAATGTCAGTTGTGTCGTAGCAGGTTGCGGTGACCTGAAATCCCTCCCGCCATCCGCTGGGCATGGGATGAGTCTCTGGTGGGGCTGCAATCCAAATCTTTTGATCCTGATACCTACACCATAGACTTTAATGGCCAACCTGCACTCGCATCGGCAAACTTCGATGAGCGGCAAGCGGTATTAAGCCTCAAGGTCTCTATTCCCATGTCCCCAAACAACGGCCCCCGCAACCGAATCATCCAGGCCCCCTCCATTTGCCCCCCTCAAGCTCTGGTATCCTCCGGGGAGATGGCATCTCTCCTAGCAGCACCCGATCAACCCGACCGATTCTGGTCGACCGCTATGGCCATCACGCCTCTCACCCGTCTTTCAGGTTTCCTCGTTCCCATTCTTCCTTCTTCGTTACTAGACATATTACCCTTCTATAAATCATTGCCGTGTGAGGAATTGGAATGGGCAAGGCCTCTACTGATTTAGATGTAAATAGACTTTGATAAGGGCGTTTTCCTAGTTTCTTCTAGCTGTTTGCTATTTACCTACTTTTTTTTCTTTTTCTTCTTCACCCTTTTTTTTCCCCTAGAGTTCCGGCTAGACCCAGCCCTATCGCCGTGCTCTCGCTCTTCGCTCCTATTATCCTGTTATTCATTAAGTTGGTATTTGTCTGGTGTTTTTTAGACAGCGGTGCAGAGGACAGTACTGCAGGTTACAAGAAATTAGGGACGGATATCGTACCTTAGATGGTAACCTCGTCCTAAATCCATAAGCCTCTGGTTTATCTCCTGGCTGTAATTCCTCTCACTACAACTGTACTACCGGTACAAGTGATCACCGGCGGTTCGCAAACTATCGTACTCTGATATAATCCTAGTCCTGATACGGTATTCCATCAGGGGAGGTGCCCCAACCAGTGAAGTACAACCCTAACCCTAACTGCCTTGATATCACCACTATGGCGGGGTTATCAACAAGAGGGTGAGGGTGGCGTCGGCATGGGTGGCGTGGGCTAATTTAACTACCGGTATTTGCGAACTAATACTATCGTACGCACGCATCATTATTAAATAGCCCAGTTATACCCAAGCACTTGGGGTGAGAAAGAGTATATACCCGAGTATTAGGGCGGGAAAAGTCAAGACCCAGCTTTGATTTCGCAAAACAATGGTACAGCCCTCTTTATCACGGCCAATACCATAATATTGTATCATGGTTCTATTCTTATGCTTATCATTAATTCACTTCTCTTCATTAATTTATTTCTTGTCCCTGGGTGCCGTATTTCCAATTTTTATCTTTATTAAAATAAACTTAAAAATCGTAAATAATTTTTCCTAGATCACGTAGAGTATTAATCGTAATATCAACTCTCCAGGGTGCAGTACTGTAAACCTTAAGAGGTACGGAGAGGGACTCGATTAACTTAGACTACAAGCACAAAAGCATTGCATATTTGTGTTGAACTAACACCTGATGATTCGGATGCTTCATCAATCCAGGGAGAACTCGAGCTACCAGATGTTATAGAGGTGAATTATAGGCCTCTCCTCAATGCTTGGCTCATGTATATATCATACCTACGAGTAGGTTGGATTGGGGGGACGGCAGTAAAATTTTTGTTAGAATTCTGCGTGGTATGTATGATAAGGGCTCCCAAGGCCAGATCGGGATCCCCACAACTGCCGTAGGGTGATTGGTTTCTCTAGGATGGGTACTCATACGAAATTGTATCATGCCTCGACTATCGGGTTGACTTCCTGTCCGTCTTAGTGTGATAACTATTAACTTCACGTGGGCCAAGAATGCTGATTAAGCATGGGAAACCCCTTTCCCACTAACTTATCATTCTTACGCGATCAGTAACAAACAGTTGGGAATCCTCGCTTCCTCCTGCCTGTAAATTTAAGGTGCCAGGAGATACCATAGGCTATTCTTTTCCGACATTCGTCGACACCCCTGGGTATTGTGCCCAGGCTGCCGCTTCTGCTCTACCTGTGCTCTTGTCGGTCGCTAGGAACGCAGCCGATTTAATAGTCACGTGGGTCAGATAAGAAAAATTTGGTGAGCCTTCTCGTTGCAAAGTGCCCATATAAGGCACGTGACTAATATATCTATCAGCCGCGCTCGTAAGTTAGAAGCTGAGCCGCAATCGAAGGACCTACCGGTAAGTTGCAACAAGTGATCAAGTTCAAGGTCCAGGATTTTTGAGTGGCAGCTAGAATCCCCCTCGCTTCACGTCAGTGCCACCCCCTCCTTTGCCTCCCCCGCCCAATCTTTCCGAGGTTAGTCCGTCAATCTAGCTCAGCCTACAGCTTATCCACGGAAGCGCTGCCTACGCGTGAAATTCCCCAGTGAGATATTTGTGGATGGAGAAAGTTTAGCACCTGATTATATTTCAGGCGCAGATGTTTGCTAAACGATAGGAAATGGTAGGAGCAAGGCGAAGCCCTCCGGAAACCCTCTAAAGAACCTCTACGATCACCAAGAATCATTCATATCATTGAAAGTCTGCTTGATTGGGGAATTTTCCTAGGCTGTTTCTAAACGAGATCGGTAGTGGAAAATAAAGCCTGCTTATATCCCCCTCTGAGCCTAAGGTACAAGCCCCGCATCTACTCCGGGATTAACTTCTGTTCGCCCCTCACACCATCACACATGATACCGGTACTCTTTACTTACCAATCTTCAAGCTAGCCCCCGTCATAGTCCTACTCTTAGCCATGAGCACAAATGCGTCCGCGCATTCTTCCACAGTCGGCTACCGACGGAAAACCCCCCACCCCACGCCAGCTATCTTCCTCCCGGAAAGCTACGAATGGAAGAGGGGAGAAAAGAAAAAAGAGAGAGAGAAAAACTAGGAAAACCCCCCACATAGTCTTTCAGGGTCACCATCTCTTTCATTTTCTCAATCTTCTCCGCCCCGAACCTGTTCCCCCAATCCGTCAATAACAAGCCGGGGCGGAAGTACCGCATTAACTCTGATCTTTGTCCCCTGAGTCTATGCAAAACACCGTATAAGGTGTAAACCAGCGGCTTTAGTGACCGAGTACGCCATTGCGCTACCGGAGGGGGTGATTGCGGCGGAGGAGGATAAGATGAGGAATGAGCCGTCGTCGGGGTTTGCATTGAAGGATTCAGAGGCGGCGCGGAGAAGGTTGAGATTCGCTTTTACGTTTACCGCCCAACACTATTGTACCTTATCAAAAACCCTTTCAACAATCGAAAACCGTGACTGGAATAGTGACTTTATCACTCAACATATCCAAATTTCCGAAATCACTGATCTTCGTCCAGCCTTGTTTGTATTACCGATTAACGTTAGTACCCATTTACTACAAACTTTCACCGAGGTGTCATTAAGCAAACAGCGTTTGAAACGGTAACTTCCACACCCCCAAATAGCGCAATGCACTTATTCACTATCCTCACGCAGTCCTCTTCGGCGCCGACGTCGCCATGTACGATATCCGCCTTGACCCCGTTCTTGTCTGATATCTCTGCTGCTACATTGGCGGCGCTGGCGTCGTTGCTGATATATTTTCCCAAGATGTTTGCACCTTCCTTTGCGAAGGCGTGTTCTGTCGCTGCCTCTAGACCTCTGGAGCTGCCGGTTATGAGGACGCTTTTGCCTTTAAGTGAAATCACTTCCGGACGTTTTAATCTTGTCCCCTTTGAGAGCGGAGAAGTTGCTCAATTAAAGAGGAAGAAAGGAGGGGGGTATAGTGGGATTGGGAAATAAAGTTGTAACTGAGGGACTGTGTGTAATCGCATGATTGCTCAGGACACCACAGAATCATGGGGTGCTGCGGTGTTTACTTGTAATGACACTCACACTTAAATTAAGTTATAGTGCTGATCAGCAAAGAGACGCACCAAAATTCAGGGCTTGTTGAACAATTATTCGGTTTGCGCGCCAAGGCAATATCGATAAACTGAAATTGTTTATCGAGTGGATATCTATGAGGATAAGAAAAGGGTGGAGCTGGCCAAGCTTCACGAAGGCATTATATTAATATCGTGTTTCCGAAATAGTCCACCCATGTACACTTAGCCAGAGCAGTTTCTTATCCCCTACAAGCTATGAATCATGATATACTGCGGTAGTACAGATACCATATATGCGGAACGGTATCTTCTTATTTCCCTTTCCCCGCACGCTTAATATCCTTGAGTACTTCATCGCTCTCAGGTAAGGGGCGGGCCCGCCC
>Ga0307507_10010096_pt1 | contig 12336 bp, 18 predicted proteins | sample 7_EM_MG_FD_207223 | JGI IMG/M metagenome (GOLD analysis project Ga0307507, IMG submission 207223) | Populus trichocarpa ectomycorrhiza microbial communities from riparian zone in the Pacific Northwest, United States - 7_EM | ecosystem: Host-associated > Plants > Roots > Unclassified | place... | reverse complement strand
GAGACAATAACATGGATTTCATACCATTTGCCACACCATTTCATATCTTAGATTATCCTGGCTGCAAACAGATATCTGTGCTGGCATTTGCCAGGAGTATATTAAATACAATGGTAGCTACTAGTGCTCCAAACCCAGCTCACGAAGAAGCCCCTTGTTTCTCACAATGTTGGCCTCTCGAGTGCATTCGTATTCGCTGGTACGATTTGCTGAAATGTTATCTCTATCAGCTGACTCAATTACTTCATCCTCGGAGTTGATCTTGCTATCGCCCTTCTCATCCTCATCCTCCTCTGCCTCAGGTGTGTTGTCTAGACTATGACTGCTGCAGACTTCAGGAGCTAATTGGTTGGTTGAATGAGGTAAAACTTCACTCTCATCTTGAGATATGCTTATGAAATGATTCGTGAAGGAAATCATCGAATGGTGTGATGATATGGTTGTCATGCCCTTCCTCCCCAAGAAAGCCTTCGAAGTCCTGACCTTGTGGCAACTTTCCGCAATGAAACCTTCATGGATATTTGTCAGCAATGTAGATTGGGACCAGGTAATAGGTATCCTACACATAAGACATTATCTTCCCATTCTGATTAGGTGCAGGCCTGCCAACGAGGAACGTTATGTTCCATCCAGTTTGTTTAGTAATGGACTCTCCCCATACAGCAAGGGTGCGAGGCAGACGGTTGATCGCACTACAGGACGGTGAGTTTTTATTCAATAAGAGATGACTAACATACTTTTGGTATGCACAATTTTTGTCTTCTCCCTTGGCTTCAAGGACCTTCAATTCTTCCTGGCATTTTCTAACATTGTTCTGAACCTCCTTGCTTTCTTCTTGGTATTTCTGTCTCATGAATGAAGCCATGAAGCCGAACCGAGTTTTATTGGGCTCTTCGCCAGGGTTCTTTGCTTCCCACGCGCTCTTGTATTTCTCCCACTCTTCATCGACGACTGTCTTCCACTGAGTCTTGTAAGTCATTACATGATAGACCTGCCACTCTTGGAGGGCTTTCTGTTTTCCTCTCATTTTCAGAAGCCCATGCGCACCATTTCCATTCATCGCTCCTCTTGTGTGGTTGTGGAATCAAGCCCTAATGCACTAATACAGGGCAAGTCTATCTTCAGCATGTAAACAATAACATGATTGACATACAGCATCTTCCTCAGCCCTTTTCTTCTGGGTAGCTTTCTTGACATTTCCAGCTTTTGTTACTTCATCCGGAGAGGGGGTAGGGGTGGGCCATGCATTCCTCCAGTCCTTAAGGACAGCAGGGAAGAATTCTTTTGAAGTTGTTTTGTTCACCTGTGCATTGCCAAAGTCTGGCAGGCGTGACTTGAGCCATTCTTCTTGGTCGGCCGTTGTCCACTTGCACCGAGTCATTTTGGTGAATGGCGAGGTGAACAAATACTTTAGTAAATAAGGTAGAGTTGATGGTAGGGGGTGTGAATGGGCTTGAGTGCGTATCGAACGAACAATGAAGGAATACCCCAATGCAATGTGGCAAGCCAGCAAGTGTTTGATTTTATTTTATGTAAATTGGCTCATTTTCAGAAAAATTCAGTCACATTGTGTTTTATGAACACTGTCTGCCAAACACGCCTTGGTCACCTACAGATCTGTTCAACCATCCCAGAAACCGTCAAACCAGCTTCTTGCTTCCCCTATGCACAAGAAAGGTAACAGACAACTTGCCGCTATCCTTTGTATTATAATGACATATCACACCTACTCCTAGGACCACCACCAATCAACTACACCACCCACCCGAAGCGCTCCGCTCCCCCTTCTGGGGGTAGCCAGGCTGCTTCGATGGCCCTTCAACCTGCTTCAACGGTAACACCCATGCCGTCAACCAATGCGTCTGCTCCAGGCCCCGTAAAGGTTAGAGCCATCAACCTGGACTGGTTGGTAGACATAATCCGTTCAAACCTGAGTCCACCATCCCCACCTGGCCCACGTGTCACTGAGACCGCAATAGTGACTCCCAGCACTATGGATGGACGCGATCCAGCCGTCAACACATTGGCTGATGCTCTTGATGGCCTTTCAATGAATGACATGACTCCACCTCTGGTGGCTCCTTCCATCCCAGTGTTAGTCGTACCCTCAAGACAACAGCATCGTGGTAAAGCCAGATACTACTCTGTTATTATTGGAAAACGTTGCGGGGTTTTTCATTCCTGGTAAGTAAACATTATAATCTATTAAATCATGTCCTCACATGGAGATGTAGGTCCACTGTTCATCCTTTGGTTATTGGAGTTAGTGGCTCACTCTATAGTGGGTTCTTGTCTTATGAGGATGCTGCCAGTGATTACTATGCAGCAAAGGCAGCAGGACAGGTGGTGCCAGTGAGAGACCCTGGCGATGAGTACATTTGGGGTCCTCTTTCTAGTGCCTGTATGTAGTGCTGAGCTAGTGTTTGCCAATTCAGTCCATCGTCGTATGCTGTTTAAATGGTCTGCTTTCTAGTGCTTGTATGTAGTGCTGAGCTAGTGTTAGTCAATTCAGTCCATAGTTGTATGCTGTTTAAATTACCAAAATTTAAGCATATCCTGCCTCAGCCCATGAAAATCAGTCTCGATGATGCATGAAACATATATTGACATATGTTGCACTTTAATTTATATTCTACTATATCCAACAATGAGGGGAAGTACTTGAGAAATAGAAATGGACTTTCAATGTCTCGCCAGAAGGGACTAGAGCCATCAAAAGGAATTATTGAGTTTGTACAAGTCAAACCATCCGAAACTTGGAGGACTCTTCCTTGCTCTTCCTTGTGTAGTCATCTAATCCAGTGCTCTGTATGTAGAATCTGAGTCTTGAGTCTCTACTCTAAGTAAATCAAATATTAAGTAGCAATTCATGAGATTTATTTCTAAGATTGAATAGAGCAAGAACGAAAGGAAAGCTCTTCCTTGTTTACGGTCATCTACTATCTAATCACATTCACAAGTGCTCCGTATGTAAAATCTGAGTCTCTAATCTAAGTAATTCAAATATTAGGTAGCAATTCACGAGATTTATTTTCTAAGATCAAATTGAGCAAGAGCCTGTTCAATTTCAAGTGAACTCGAAGCTCGTCTGTAACAGAGAACTTCGATCTGTGTACTGTAATCTAATTGCAGATGTAACAAAATAAATTTGTTACAAACAGCCCAGGACACTGTTGAATATATTCTATCTACCATAGTCTTAGGCACTCCTAAAACTCGTATGCATGAACGTAGAATTATCAGCACAATCATCGGTCCTGGTAAAAAGTCCAATTAGTATTATACATGATAGACTTAAACGAGCCAAATGTTGATTGTCACGTGCCTTTCTAACCTCCACAGCGCCTCTCATGTCGAAGTACAGAAATGACGATGTCACATCGAAGGACGACAGCCAAGTGACTGGCAAACAGGCTCGCAAACTCACTGCAGGCTTCCGAGTCGCTCACCCCCCTGGCAGCTCCAAGCGCTTCATGGTCAACAGTGGCCAGCTCATGTATCACGACACTAGCCTTTGGCCCAAAGGGTCATCTATTCGGCAAGCGCAAGGATAAGAGCTGTACCACCACTCAATCAACTCCTTCAATGGTACCAAGCACAGCTGACCCACTGGAAGATGCTTCCCAGGCAGCTCCCATCAAGACCTGATTGGAAGTTGGGCCGAAACCCAAACGAAAGAGAGACAACAAAACTAAGGTATGTGGTGCCATAGTAACTATGACTTCCCTGACTGACTCTAACTCATTTTGAAGTCAAAACTCCTCGAGTGGCTCTCACTTCGAGACACCACTCTTGACAAGATCTTACGCCATGATGGACTCAGAGACTATCTAGGACAACATGCCTGTTACGTGTGCAATGTTGAGCCTGGCATTTTCAAATGTAAAGATTGCTCGGGTGGAGGTTGGCTTCATTGTCAGACCTGTCTTCTTAAGGTGCACCAGGGTACTCCATTGCACCAAATAGAAGTGAGTTTTTTTATCAGTACTATCGAGAATGGCAACGCTGATACAGTTTCATGTTATAGCGTTGGACTGGCCACTTTTTCAACAAGGTTTCTCTCAGAATTCTCGGTCTCCGTGTACAGCTTGGACATGGGGGATTTGCCTGCCCATGTCCAACTGCTGGGCCTCCTGGATTTATGGTCTTTGACACCTCGGGTGTCCATGCCGTGAATATAGATTACTGTGACTGCCCGAGCAACAATATACTTGACCGAAGGACACAACTACTGAGGCAAGGCTGGTTCCCTGCAACATTCTTGAGACCGAACACTGTCTTCACCTTTGACTGTCTTGAGACATTTCATGAACACACCCTGCAAGGAAAGGGAAACCTCTATGATTTCTATCACCTACTATTGCACAAAACAGACAACACGAATATTCCTGACATGGTTGTGAGTGACTTTTTCTTCTTCTCTTTTCTCTCGGGCTCATACAGTTACTGTCTCGTATTGATACAAGGAGATCCACCGAGCCTTCCGAATCTGGAGAAACCTGATGTCACTCAAACGTGCTGGCCGCGGTCATGATCCAGATGGCATTGGAAACACACTACCAGGTAGCTTGACAGTAGAATGCCCTGCGTGCCCACACCCAGGCCGAAACCTTCCTGAAAATTGGAGGGAGGCTGGCCCACTCATGTATGCACGCAACTTTCTTTTTTTTGCTTTCGAAAATTCTCATATTTTGCAGGTTTCTTTATATTCTGTATGTTTCCGTTGATGCGAACTTCAAGTTGAAGGGCAAGGATCGAGGATTAGAAGATGTGGAGCTGATGCCGGGATGGGGCCCCTTTGTCGAGGAGTTGGCATATCAAACTTTCATTTCAAACTATGTTGATCAACCTGAGGTGAGCGCTCTCTTTTCTGATTTAAAAATTGTACCCTAAATATTCTCACCTAGATCAACACATGTGAGTCTGAGCATGACACCATTGCCAGGGCTCAGACACGAAGCACACCTGGCTATGCTGTCTCCGGTGTGGGTGTTGTAATTTGTTCTCGACATGCTCTTATACGAAGAAATGGTGCCGGTGACCTTCAACTAGGTGAAAAGTAAGTTCATTCTTTGTAAGATCATCCTCAAACTAATTCCCTGGTCTTCAGGTACTGTAATATGGATTGGATTATTTTTCTCATGCTGGCGGGGATCATACTCCCCTGGATTTTCATTACCTATGACATTGGCTGTCAGTGGTCCAAGAATTTTCGCAGCCACATGCTTGATTTCCCGGAGAGCATGCAAATTGACCCAGCAACAAGAGTCAACATTGGTATTCCAAGCTGGCATATCAATGGACATGGCTGGAAGTGCCGAATGGGTTTCTGTTGGGTTTTACAAGAGGTGCGGGGAGGATGTGCGGAGAAGAAGTAGAGACCACTTGGTCTTCTACTAACGTGCTTGCGCCTAGTGTGAGAGAGATGGGGCCAGGAGCAAGGCACAACACATTAAACAATGACTGGAATGGTTGGAATTTCCGTAAGATTGTTGGCTTCCATAAGTTTCATTCCATTGCCTTTTTTTATCTTTAATCTCACTTACATCATTACTAAATAGGTAACCTATTCTCGAGGTGCTTTGAGGAGGCGGTATTGATGAGTGCTAAGCACTCCGAAATTTTTGAGAAGTTCTCCAGAACATTCCCACCGGAAACTGTTGCGAGATGGGTATGGATGATTGAGCGTTGGGAAGGTGACCCGAAGGCACCGAATCCATACAAGGAACCCGAACAAAGTAAGTTTCTCTCGTGCTCCATATGTATTTGAACAATTACTAATTTACCTACAGCTACCACCTTACAGGATGTCCATCTTGAGTTAGCGCAGAAGGAAACTCTCCAGCTTGCAGCTGGATACATACCTCGACATAAAGTATCCATGATGGGCTTCTTTTCGATGGGCTTCGGTATCAAAGATCAGCATTAAGTGCTGACTTGAATTGTCATTTCTCGCAGTCTAATGTCTAGCAGGTTTGTATTCAAATGCAAACTCTCCCAAACGAAAGGAAAGAAGAGCAGCAAGCAGCTCACAGATCTTGAGGACAAACGAAGTTCTCTCATTCAGCAATTTGTCATCTGGCGACCCATCCAACTTGTGTACACGCCCCATGTGGCTTTGCTCCTCCCCTTGGTTCAGGGTGATGGGGCTGATGGTGGTAGTCATTATGCTAATCCCGAGTCCACCCCACTGTACTTTCCATCTTTGTTACCCCATGAAATTCGTGACCGCCCAGAACTCAAGGATATAGTTGATGTGGAGTGTCATTTACACAAGGCGCAGGCTGATGATGCCCTGGCTGATGTCCATCGCTTATGGCGTGTCATTCAGGGTCTATGGCAGTTTAAGAAACTCAATGTTTCAGGAACTGGGAATCGGCCAAATATGCGCATGCTTGATTCGTACAGCTGATTTGAGATCAAGCTCCAACGTGCAGCCAACCATTACAGTGTTGCATATACCGCACTAATGGCCCTCGATCCAGAGGGGTCCTAAAAGGAGCGGCTTAATGAACTCAAACCTAGTGACCTACAGGGCCCCAGCAGAGATCCTGATAATCCTGAAGATGCTAAGACATCGAATGGCCAATTTGTACCATCGTGGATTTGGTTGGTGAGGTGCTTGCCTCAAGAGAGGGGGGACAATCAGACTGAGGATGAGTTCAACCACAGTATGCGCACCGAGTGGGCACAGACACATGCATGCATGTGTCGGTGGAAGGAAGAACTTTTGATACTTCAAGAGGAGATGCGCCGGGTGCTTGCATTTTTTGAGTGGAGGTCTGTGTGGTGGTTAGAACAAGCAAACAAAAGGCAGACTCTTGAGCCTTTGGTCCAAAGTGGTGTTGTGGCATATGCACATAAGCAGTCCATTCTGTGTTTGGGAATGGCGGTTCGTTGTGCCACATTTTGGTTACCTGTAATGGAGAAACACAGGATAGTCCCAACATGGGCTGGTAAGTATAAGGAGTCCTCACCTGCTGTGACACAAGGTGGTTCAATATCAGACTCTGAGGACAACAATGATCAGTTGGGTAAAGATGATAACAGATCAGAGGCAGGGGAACTGAATGTAGATGATATATTAGATTTTGACTAGCAGGAAAGTGATATATAGCCTTTTATAGTAATCTGGTAAACTTGGAATGAAATTTCGTGATGAAAAAATTTGAGCACACAACAAAACTCTAATGAAATATCCTGGGCTAAGTATGAAATATCTATTAAAAGTGCTAGGTATCTATATGAAAAGCCAATGAAATATCCTGGGGCTAAGAATGAAATATCTATTGAAAGCACCAGGTATCCATATGAAATGCGCAATGAAATATCCTGAGGATGAGAATGAAATATCTATTGAAAGCACCAGGTATCCATATGAAATGTGCAATGAAATATCCTGGGGCTAAGAATGAAATATCTATTGAAAGTGCCAGGGATCCATATGAAATGTGCAATGAAATATCCTGGGGCTAAGAATGAAATATCTATTGAAAGCGCCAGGGATCCATATGAAATGCACAATGAAATATCCTGGGGCTAAGAATGAAATATCTATTGAAAGCACCAGGTATCCATATGAAATGCGCAATGAAATATCCTGGGGCTAAGAATGAAATATCCTGAGGATGAGAATGAAATATCCTGAGGATGAGAATGAAATATCCTGAGGGTGAGAATGAAATATCTATTGAAAGCACCAGGTATCCATATGAAATGCATAATGAAATCCTTGAATAATGAGATATGTGATCTCATTGAACCTCTAAGCATTATACACATCACCCTCCAGGCATATGCCTGGTTTTTATCATAAAAGTGGTCACCACCCATCATGCACGCCCAGCAGGACTGACCAGGGAGACATGGAGTAGCTTACCGTAAAGCCCTTGTACCTCTGCCAATGCATGTGTGGGTTTTTTCCCCCATTCCTTGATCACACTAAGATACTTGAGTTTTTTCTCCACTGGGACTGCCACAGTGCGCGTGTTGAGGTCCCAAATGAAACCAAGGTAAGGGACCACGGATCCAAAGGGGATGCTCTTGGAAACTTCCCAAGGTATGCCCAACCTTTCTGAGAGGTTATCGATGTTGTTGTCTGTGTATGTGTAAAGGGCGTCATTTGGGGAGCGTGCTGAGGTGTGGGAGAGATCACGCAAGGGGGTTGCCATGTTTTCGTCGAACTCTTCTGGGCGTCCATTAGGCATGGTTTCGCCCCTGTACCATATGTGACTTCCTTCATGTATTCGCCCTCCATTGGAGGTGATGGTCTGGCTCCATGAATGGCGCTGGTTGTTGTATGTGTTGAGGTGGCATTGGCAGATCCTGAAGAATATGTGGTCGTCGACCCATTTTGACACTGGACCCATTCCATTTGCTCGGAAAAGGTCTGCTCCAGCATCTGTGAGGAGTCCATGGACTCCACCTGCCAAGGTGAGGCCGAAGTTATTGCAGGTATTGGCTGCAAAGCTGTCATTCTCGCGGAGGTGTACAACCAGACCTGGCCACTGATTGTGGCATACTGGAATAGTCCGATAGGCTTCTGCAATGTCCCTGATGGAGGCCTGTGATCCCGCCGGCAATCGATAGATGATGAGGCAGATGGTGGAAAAAGTTCCCCATGTGCAGGGAAAATTGTGTGAGCTGATGGTAGAATTGATAGGTGAAATTGGATTTGTGGAAGGTTGATGCGGGTGGGAGAAGTTGTGGACTGTGTGATATTTCCCTGGTTTTCCTGGTTTGGGAACAAGGGAGAGGGGGGAGGACTGGAAAGGTCCAATGATGGCTTCCAGTTCTTTTCTTGAGAAAGGACCGATATATCTTCCTTTCTGAAATTCTTTCTCCACAATTTTTTCATATTCTGCAGGGAACTTATTAATAGATGGATTATTATTGGGAACATATGTTCTAGATATGCTAGGGATGCCAAGGTTGAAACCGTGTGTAAGGCTATGGTGTAAATTCGGATACTTCTTGAGCAGGCCGTGCCTGTCGAGCCGACTGCGCCATTCACTCAGCTTGTAAGGGGTAATTGGTTCAGTTCTTCTGCACCTGAGCACACTACTGGGCGCCATGTCCCAGTTTCCTGCACCCTGAGCAGACATGTCAAGAGGGGTGGGATGTGTCTGAGCACCCTGCCATGGTCTGGAAGCTGAAACTGAGTGGGAGGCCATTGAGGAAGACGAGCCGCCCACGTTCGTTTCTTCATATGCAGGCTTTTCCTCCATTCCAGAGCTTGGAGGCATCGCATTTGGCATAGTCATGTTTGTGGCACCCCAAGCATATGACACAGGCAGAAGCGCCACACGCTGCTGTGCCCCCTTGAAAAAATGAGGGGTTGGAACCCCTGCCCTTTCCTCTGCCACCTGCAGTGGCATGGCCTCGCCTTCCTTGCGAGTCATTGCTCTTGTGGTTATGATCTGGGGAGGCATGGTGGCGCTTGCGATGGTGAGAAGGGGAGGGAGAGTGTGAGTGTGAATGTGAACATGAGGGTGAGCGGATGCAGGACCGCTTGGAGGGCAAATACATGCTGGACACTCTTGAGAGTCCCCCTCCCCAGTCTGGCCTTGGTGAAAGGACCATGGTGTCAATCTAAGATGGGCAGGATGCCGGTTTTGGTGGGCAGTTAGGTGTATTGCATGGCGGGTGTGGCATGGCATGTGTTATTGGCAATTGGCATGGCATTTGGTTATGTGTTTGTGTGCATAATGCATGGTGGTACGTGGCGGGATGGCGTGGTTGGCAGTATGGCATGGCATGGCAGTGTGGCATTGGTCAGAGGTGGAATGACGTGAGTGGAGGGGGGGGGACAAAAGGGAAGTCAGTTAGAGTGTGTTGAGAGACAAGGAAAGGAGGGGGGTTTTACTGACCTTTTTAATTGCCTCTAGCCTGACTGAATCCCACACCTCCTCGGCAATCATGCTGAGGAGCTTCTGGTTTATCAGGGCAATGTTGAATCCTTGGCCCCTTGCTAAGTCGTCATGCCATTGTCATCTGACTTTGGCCTGGTATGCTATGAGGACCCTTTCGCCATTGGGTTGCAAGTGCATCAGTTCGATTTCGATGTTGAAGTAAAAATGTGCAAAAGATTGGACGTGCTTGTGTGGCCAGTCACATTGATCCATATACCATAGCAGGGTGTTTTTGCTGACGTTCATCTGCCTCCATGTGAGGTCGGCATCTGGGATGACGTTTCGCGATGCTTTGAAGGAGGCCACCAGTTTGAGCGTGACGAGGTCATCAATCTTAGTGAGACTGTACATGTCATCTGATTGGGCCCTGCTGGTGTCCTGTGCTTCGGCACACCCTTCATCAGTAAAGTACCAAAGCTCTATGAAATTGAAAGATTTGAGCTTGCCAATGGCGAATTGCAAGGGGCGAGGCATGACGTGGTCAGCCACCATTTTTCCTTTGTTGAAGTCATTGATCTTGGGCTTTCTCTTCTCCTGCTCTCTTCTCTCATCTTCTTTCTGGCATTTGTCTTCTTCCCGGCATCTCGTTTCGTCTTCCTGCACTAGCCGGATTTGTTCTTGTTGTGCCTCTAGGTCCATCTGCACCTGCTGGTTCCAAGCTTTGACTTCCTGTGCATGCGTCTGATTCCACGCTGTCATCAGCTGCTTGACGGCTTGCTCGTTGTTGATTTGTCCATTGTTGGACATGATTTGCCTGATGGCGGTGTATGCTGCCCCTGCGAAATCCGGGCAAGGGACGTTGGTGGGGTCCTGGTCGATTCGTGGCATGGTGATTTGTAGTGAGGTGTACCATAACTAGATGTTGAAATGAAAGTGTAGGTGTGTAAGAGAGAGTGAAAATGCAGGAGGAGCTAATGAACTCCTTCTGCATGACGAACAAGATGGTGGTGGGAAGAGAAAGCGGCACCTGCCACACCACTCGTTCGCTCAAAGACTCTATTCTAAGCTACGCTCGTTCCTTGCTTCTCTAGCGAATCTCAACTCTAATGGAGTCAGGGTTCATGTCAAGCGCAGTATGCACTGTGCACCACTATGGTTGCATGCTCTATCATACCTGTTCGCTGACAACACCCAAGTTCTTTTCTTTTCAGAAATCAACCAACCCTACCAACAATGTCTTCTTCCAACAAATCCACTTCCATCAATGTCTCCAACATCCCTCGCTTCACCAGGCGCAACTTCCAGGCTTGGAAAGACAAGATGGTTGGCATCTTTATGATCTCCAAGGTATATGATGTAGTCAAGGGAGATACTACCAAACCAGATGAAACTAAACGTCCTAAGATGCCAAGTACCCCTCCTCTCATCACTGGAGAAATGTCCAACACGGATGCTACTGGACCCAGTTTAACGTTCAGATGAACTACTACAATACACAGCTAGCAGACTTCAACCACAAACTGTCAGCCTGGACTGATGGGAATTCCCAAGCCATGGGAATATTCAACCAAGCCCTGGACATAGGGATCTGGGATCAGGTCAAAGATAAAACCACTGCTCTTACCTGGGAATGGTTAGGTGATCATTATGCCAAGTCCTCCATTATGGAGTTACTGGAACATTTCCAGTACATTAAGGACTACTGGTTTGACCTCTCTGATCCCAACCCTCAACTCGCCCAGTGGATGCATCACTACAGGTCTATCCCCAAACATATGATCAGCGGCTGTCTAGCTGCTATCATTCTCATCTCCAACCTGCCCACCACTAATAGTGTTGGGCAAGAATCAATCTACCAACATCTGGTGGAGACCATGTTCAAAGATGAGACAGCCACCACCTTTGATCTCACCAAAACTGTAGATTCAGTTCATGACGTCTGGGCTGCCTGCTTTGGCAGTCTCCCTCCTTCCCAGCAGCCCTGCAAGGGGACTACTTATGACAAGGAAAAGGCTCCGGCTAATAAGCTGCAGCAAAAACAGCAGACGCAGGTACAGCAGAACACTGCTATCAAGGGCAAAGGCCCAAATCCTCAGTACTCTGAACAGCAGAGCGCCAATTCTGGCAGCTTGCAGCAGAAGAAGAAATGGCCCTTCTGACATGGAGGTAAGGGTAAGGGTAAGGGTGCACACAACCATGTGGCTGGAGCTGCTGATACCTACAACTCCGATTTCATCTTAGCATTGGCAGCGATGCATATCACTGACACACCAGCGCTACCAGCACCCACAGTGATACATGTTGCACGGGGATGAACGTGAAAGTGTGCAAAATGCAAAACAAGGATCAAGTGCCTCTGGAAAAACCCTAAACACCTAACACTCACTCACTAACACACACACACACTATCACAATCTTGGTACAAGAGTTCAGGGCCTTTGATATTGAAAAATATCACTTGTGTTCTCAAAAGTCTCAATAGTAT
>Ga0307507_10010095_pt1 | contig 12338 bp, 13 predicted proteins | sample 7_EM_MG_FD_207223 | JGI IMG/M metagenome (GOLD analysis project Ga0307507, IMG submission 207223) | Populus trichocarpa ectomycorrhiza microbial communities from riparian zone in the Pacific Northwest, United States - 7_EM | ecosystem: Host-associated > Plants > Roots > Unclassified | place... | reverse complement strand
GAGGAGATGATGGCGACGCCGGGCGCGCGGGCCGCTCGCAGCGCTTCCTTGTCGACGCCGTCCATGGCGGCGAAGCCGTGCGCGAGGTTGCTGCACGCGAGGCCGCGGCGGACCGGGCCCTCTTCGTAGGCGGCGGCCATGCGCTCGAGGTGGGCCGCACGGGTGGCGGCACTGCGCTCGGCGATGCGGGCGGTGACTTCGGCGATGACGGGGTGCAGGGGCGGGCTGTGACTCATGTCCGGCTCCGGATCACTGGTGTGTGGTGGTCCGCGGGACGGCTGCGCTGGCGCCTCTGGGTCGTGACAAGCACCACACTACCTGCCGCAAACGCCGAATCAAAATCGATACAGAAAGTTCGGCGCGGTGACCCCCATCACGCCCCTACCTGGCTAATGTGCTACTTGTCACACTGCACGACGCGCGGCACAGTCGGTGATGGCGAGTTGATCGCCCGAACTTCGCTGCTGCCAGTCCCACCGAACCCGGGAGGAATGAATGTCCACCTCCGAAATCGCCGAGCTGCGGCGAACCATCGGCCAGCTCCGGCAGTGCGTCGGCGCACTGCGCTCCCGCTACGGCGACGCGTCCGCGGTACGCCGGCTCGCCAACGACGTGGAGCGCCTCGACATCGACACGGCCGACCTGGACAGCACCCCGATGCCGGTGCCCACGCAGGCGAAACCCGCCGAGCGCGTCCAAGTACCGGACACGCCCTACGATCCGGCGCTGTGGCAGGGCGCGGATGACGAAGGCGTCGGCGGCTACAAGCGCGACCAGCGGTGAGCGCTCCCGCTGACAACGGCGTCGGTACCGGCGTCCGGGCCCCGAAGCGGGCCCGGATCGCCGAGCGCACGCTGCGCACCGACCGATGGTGGCTCTCGCCCCTGCTGACCGTGCTGGGGCTGAGCACCTTCATCGTCTACGCGACGGTGCGGTCGTTCGTACGCACGGCCTACTGGGTCTCCGACTACCACTACCTGACGCCGTTCTACTCGCCCTGCCTCTCGACGTCCTGCGTCGAGGGTTCCAGCCACTTCGGCCACTGGTTCGGCGACCTGCCCGGGTTCATCCCGCTCGGGTTCGTGGTGCTGCCGTTCCTGCTCGGCTTCCGGCTGACCTGCTACTACTACCGCAAGGCCTACTACCGCGCGGTCTGGTTCTCCCCGCCCGCGTGCGCGGTCGCGGAGCCGCACGCCAAGTACACCGGCGAGACGCGGCTGCCGCTGATCATCCAGAACGTGCACCGCTACTTCTTCTACGTCGCACTGATCGTGTCGCTGATCAACACCTACGACGCGATCACTGCGTTCCACGGGAAGTCCGGCGGGTTCGGCTTCGGGCTCGGGAACATCGTCCTGCTCGGCAACGTGGTGCTCCTGTGGGCGTACACGCTGTCCTGCCACTCCTGCCGTCACGTGACCGGGGGCAGGCTGAAGCACTTCTCGAAGCACCCCGTCCGGTACTGGATCTGGACGCAGGTGTCGAAACTGAACACCCGCCACATGGCACTCGCGTGGACCACGCTCGGCACCCTGGTGCTGACCGACTTCTACGTGATGCTCGTGTCGAGTGGCGCACTCGCGGACCTGCGGTTCGTGGACTAGCGTCTGCATTCTCCCTGCGGTCCCGTATGACAAAGACGTCCCCAGTTCCGAGGTGGATCTATTCATGACCGAGGTCGAACGGCACAGCTACGACGTGGTGGTGATCGGTGCCGGTGGCGCCGGTCTGCGCGCCGTGATCGAAGCCCGCGAGCGCGGCTTCCGCGTCGCGGTGGTGTGCAAGTCCTTGTTCGGCAAGGCGCACACCGTGATGGCCGAAGGCGGCTGCGCGGCGTCGATGGGCAATGCGAACTCGAACGACAACTGGCAGGTCCACTACCGCGACACCATGCGCGGCGGGAAGTTCCTCAACAACTGGCGGATGGCCGAGCTGCACGCCAAGGAGGCGCCCGACCGCGTCTGGGAGCTCGAGACGTACGGGGCGCTGTTCGACCGCACCGCCGACGGCCGGATCAGCCAGCGCAACTTCGGCGGGCACACCTACCCGCGGCTGGCGCACGTCGGCGACCGCACCGGGCTCGAGCTGATCCGCACCATGCAGCAGAAAATCGTTTCGCTGCAGCAGGAGGACTACGCCGAGACCGGTGACTACGAGGCGCGGATCAAGGTCTTCGCCGAGTGCACGGTCACCGAGCTGCTGACCACCGACGGGAAGATCGCCGGTGCGTTCGGCTACTGGCGCGAGAGCGGCCGGTTCGTGCTGTTCGACGCGCCGGCGGTGGTGCTGGCGACCGGTGGCATCGGCAAGTCGTTCAAGGTGACGTCGAACTCCTGGGAGTACACCGGCGACGGGCACGCCCTGGCGCTGCGCGCGGGCGCGACGCTGATCAACATGGAGTTCGTCCAGTTCCACCCGACCGGCATGGTCTGGCCGCCCAGCGTGAAGGGCATCCTCGTCACCGAGGGCGTCCGCGGCGACGGCGGGGTGCTCAAGAACTCCGACGACAAGCGGTTCATGTTCGAGTACGTCCCGGACGTGTTCAAGGGTCAGTACGCGGAGAGCGAGGACGAGGCCGACCGCTGGTACACCGACCAGGAGAACAACCGGCGCACGCCTGACCTGCTGCCCCGCGACGAGGTCGCGCGCGCGATCAACTCCGAGGTCAAGGAGGGGCGCGGTTCCCCGCACGGCGGCGTCTTCCTCGACATCGCCAGCCGGCTCCCGGCCGAGGAGATCCGCAAGCGGCTGCCCTCGATGTACCACCAGTTCAAGGAGCTCGCGGACGTCGACATCACGGCCGAGGCCATGGAGGTCGGCCCGACCTGCCACTACGTGATGGGCGGCATCGAGGTCGACCCGGACACCGCCGCGGCGAGCGTGCCGGGCCTGTTCGCGGCCGGGGAGTGCTCCGGCGGCATGCACGGCTCGAACCGGCTCGGCGGGAACTCGCTTTCGGACCTGCTGGTGTTCGGGCGGCGCGCCGGGCTGGGCGCGGCGTCCTACGTCCAGGAGCTCGGCGAGGACCGGCCGGCGGTGAGCGAGTCCGATGTGGACAGTGCGGCGAAGATGGCACTGGCACCGTTCGATCCGGTCGACGGCGGCACCGCGGAGAACCCGTACACCCTGCACACCGAGCTGCAGCAGTCGATGAACGACCTGGTCGGCATCATCCGCAAGTCGGAGGAGATCGAGCAGGCGCTGGTGAAGCTGGGCGAGCTGCGCCAGCGCATCCTGCGGGTCACCGTGGAGGGGCACCGGCAGTTCAACCCCGGCTGGCACCTGGCGATCGACCTGCGGAACATGCTGATGGTCAGCGAGTGCGTCGCGCGCGCCGCGCTGACCCGCACCGAAAGCCGTGGCGGACACACCCGGGACGACCATCCTGGGATGGATCCGGTGTGGCGCAACAAACTTCTGGTGTGTTCGGCCTCGGCGGGCGAGAATCCGGTGGTGCCGGAGATCAACGTCGCGGTCGAGCCGCAGAAGGCGATGCGCCAGGACCTCCTCGAGCTGTTCGAGTTCTCCGAGCTCGGCAAGTACTACACGGACCCGGAGATCGAGTCGCACCCCGGAGGTGCCGCGTGAGCTACAAGGCGAGTTTCCGGGTCTGGCGCGGCGACGACGAGGGCGGCGAGCTGCAGGACTACACCGTCGAGGTGAACGAGGGCGAGGTCGTCCTCGACATCATCCACCGGCTGCAGGCCACGCAGGCCTCGGACCTGGCGGTGCGCTGGAACTGCAAGGCGGGCAAGTGCGGCTCGTGCTCGGCGGAGATCAACGGCAAGCCGCGCCTGCTGTGCATGACGCGGATGTCGACGTTCACCGAGGACGAGGTCGTCACGGTGACGCCGATGCGGACGTTCCCGGTGATCCGGGACCTCGTCACCGACGTGTCGTTCAACTACACCAAGGCGCGCGAGATCCCGTCGTTCACCCCGCCTGCGGACCTGAAGCCCGGTGACTACCGGATGCAGCAGGTGGACGTCGAGCGTTCGCAGGAGTTCCGCAAATGCATCGAGTGCTTCCTGTGCCAGAACACCTGCCACGTGGTGCGTGACCACGAGGAGAACAAGGAGTCCTTCGCCGGGCCGCGCTACTTGATGCGGATCGCGGAGCTGGAGATGCACCCCCTCGACGTCGCCGACCGGCGGGACGCGGCGCAGGAGGAGCACGGGCTCGGCTACTGCAACATCACGAAGTGCTGCTCGGAGGTGTGCCCGGAGGGCATCCACATCACCGACAACGCGCTGATTCCGATGAAGGAACGCGTGGTGGACCGCAAGTACGACCCGATCGTCTGGCTGGGCAACAAGCTTTTCCGCCGTTAGGACTCGTGAGTGTTGCGGCCGGTTCTAACCGGCCGCAACACTCACGAGCATGATGTGAGCCATGAAGATCGACATCCTCACGGATCCCGCCGCCGCTCCTCGCGTCGCCGCGCTGATCAACGAGGTCTACGCCGTCGCCGAGGAAGGTATCTGGCTCGACGATGCCCGGCGCACCACCGCCGACGAGGTCGCCGGGTTCATCCGGGACGGCCAGCTCGTCGCGGCTTGGCTCGACGACGAGATCGTCGGATGCCTTCGCCTGCAACAGCTCGACGACGCTACGAGCGAGTTCGGGATGTTCGCGGCCGACCCAGCGCGCCGCGGGCTCGGCATCGGACGTGAGCTGGTGCGCTTCGCCGAGGAGACCGCTCGGGGGAGCGTCATGCAGCTTGAGGTGCTGGTGCCGCGCGAGTGGACGCACCCGTCCAAGAAGTTCGTGGCCGAGTGGTACACGCGCATGGGCTACCGGGTGACGCGCACGGGCACGATCGACGAGGACTACCCGCACCTGGCCCCGCTGCTGGCCACGCCGTGCGATTTCGTCATCTACCACAAGGACCTGACCGCGTGACGGTCCTCGCCGGCGCCCTCGTCCTGGACCCGGACAGTGGCGAGACGCGCCGGGCGGACGTGCGGATCGACGGAGACCGGATCGCCGAGGTCGGCTTGGGACTCGACGGTCCTCGAGTCGACTGCGGCGGCGGGCTGCTGATCCCTGGCCTCATCGACTGTCACGTCCATGTCGCCTTCCCCCGGCCCGAGCCTTTGCCGCACAACGCCCGGATCCTCGAAGCCGTGCCTGTGCTGCGAGGGCTGCTCGCTCGTGGTGTCACGACCGTCCGGGACGCCTGGGGTGCCGACGCGGGGTTCCAGCACGCGCTGCGCGAAGGCTGGATCACCGGGCCCGATCTGCTCATCAGCCTCCGGCAGCTGTCACCGACCGGAGGTCTCGGCGATTCCGGCAGCGCCGACCCGCTGCTGCCGGACCCGCTGTTCGACGGCCCGGACGCGGCGCGCGCCGCCGTCCGCCGGATGGTGCGCGCCGGCGCCGACTGGATCAAGGTCGGCGCCGGGGGCGCGATGGCGCACCTGCGGGAGGGCCGCGACGTCCGCCCGACCGACGAGGAGCTGACCGCGCTCGTCGACGAAGCCCGGCGGTGCGGCCGCGACGTCCTGGCCCACGCCCACACCGCCGCGGCGATCACCGCCGCCGCGCGTGCCGGGGCGCGCAGCGTCGAGCACGGCACCTTCCTGGATGAGAATTCCGTTGCGGCGCTGAAGGAAACCGGCTGCTGGTACGTGCCGACGCTCTCGCCGATCAGCGACGGCGAGTTCGCCGAGACGCACCGACGGTCGCTGGTCATGGCGCGGGAAGCGGGGATTCCGATCGCGGCCGGGTCGGATCTGGCCCCGCGTCCGCATGTCGACTTGGCGACAGAGCTCCGTCTGCTCGCGGTGGTTCTCGGGGACGCGGGGGCCCTCAAGGCCGCGACCAGCGAAGCGGCCCGGCTGCTGCGCCTCGATCACGACCGCGGCCGGATCGAACCCGGCCTGCGCGCCGACCTCGTCCTCCTCGACGGCCCGACGCTGGATGTCGCCGACCTGCCCGCGCGGGTACGGGCGGTCTGGCACGACGGGTGGGAGGTCACTGCGCCATGCGCTCGTACTCGGCCGTCATCCGGACCAGCCACTCCCGCGACTCCGCCTCGCTGAGAGCGTCCTGCTCCAGGCGTGTCAGGAGGATGTAGTAAGCCTCCACCGCGATCCGGTCGTCCACGAACAGCCCGGTCGCGAAGGTCTCTTCGTAGGTGATCGCGGGATGGTCCGCGAACTCCAGGATGGCGAATTTGCTGCCGATCAGGTGATACGGCGGCGCGGACTCGGGCAGGATCCGGATCGTGCAGTGCGGCAGGTTGGCCGACAGCACCAGGTACTGCAGCTGTTCGTGCATCAGCGCCGGATCCCGGACGATCGAGCGCAGGGTGTGCTCGTAGAGGAAATAGGTCGTGCGCGGCGCGTTCGGACGCTGCAGCAGCCGCTGCCGGTCGACCCGGGCCCGGATCAGCTGCTTGAGGCGATCGGCGGTGTAGCGCCCGGACAGCTCGCAGAGGGCGCGGACGTAGTCCTCGGTCTGGAGCATGCCGGGGATCGCGCTGGGGCTGTGGTAGACGATCGAGGCGGCCAGGTTCTCCTGGATGATGAGGGACTTCATCGGGTTGACGAGCTTGTCGAAGTACGGACGTACCCAGTACATCTCGCTCGGCGGTTTCGTCAGCTCCAGCAACCGTGCGCGTTCCGGGGCGTGCGTGCCACAGTTGGCCAGGTAGATCGCCGCGTCGACGGACGCGATGCGGCGCCCGTTCTCCCAGCTGGACACCTTGGACGCGGACCACCCGGCCCGCCGGGCCACCTCGCGGAGAGTCAGGTCCTGCTGCTCGCGCTGCGCTCTGAGTTCGACGCCCATCTCGCGGGTCCGCACAGTGCTTCGTTCGGTCATGCCGCGACGCTAGAGCCGCCGCGCGCGAAAACCTCCGAAGCCGCGCACGGATTCACCGCAACGAAGGTCGGTGTTCCGCCTGTGCGACAAGGGTTTCCGCCGTGGGAAATCGGCTGACACCCCGGCGAGGCTGGTGGCCATGACGACGTTCGTACCGGGACCGGAACCTTCCCGTCGGTTCTCGCCCGCGCGATCGTCCGGGCGGAACAACAGCTGAATCGAGCTTCCTGGGAACGCACACTGAGTAGAGCTCAGATCTCAAACGTGCGGGTGAGGGGGTTGACAGGTGATCATGACCCTTTTAGTGTCGGCCTTGTTGGAAATTTTCCACATCCCGTGGGGGGATGGGCTAGGGGCGGGGATATGAAACGCATTCGCGTGTCATGAGAGGGGCGTCCGGCTGAGCCGGGACGTCTCGTGGGTCACCCGGGTATGCCAAGTGCGACCTGGTAATAAAGATACTCGAGGGGGAGTATTTTCATGCGTTCATTCAGGCTGTTGATGCTGATCATACTGGCCGCGGCCCTGTCGCTGGCGGCTCCGGGAACGGGCCTGGCATCCGGTTCCTCGGCGAAAATTCCCTGTACTCCACCGGGACCTCAGACCGCCGACACCACATCGATCACTCTGGTGTCCACGAATAGTTCGGTCTGCACGGTCCTGCGGCTCATCGTGAATCTGAACCTGGGCAGCGAAGCTCAAGGACATTTCCACGTGTTCGGGCCGAACGGCGAAATCGCCACCGGCCCGGAGAAGTTCTGGAGTTCCGGTGAGCAGTTCCGGGTCGAGGTCAACCAGGTCACCGGCGGGAGCCACCTGTGGTGCGTCGATTTCTGGACGACCGGGAACGTCAAGCACGGGGAAACGAACTGCGTCGGTTTCTGAAGCCGGACGCGATCGGAATCGAGGGGAGAACAGTTATGGGGAAAAAGCATGCCCTGATCGTGCTGGGCGGCGTGATTTCCGCGATGGCGGCGACCGTGCAGGTCGCGTCCGCCGATCCGGAGGGCGGCAATTTCGGGGAATGCGGGGTGCTGCCGGTGGCCTCCCAGTGCTACATCGAAGCCCCCGGCTTTCCCGGCGGCACGGTGATGATCGATGTGGACGTGATCGGCCCGCCTGGAGGGGAAGCACTCCCGAACCGCTTCTACCTGAGTGCGCCGGGCCAGCCGAGCGCTTGTCAGGTGGACTTTACGGCGGGTGACCCGATGCGGACATGGCAGTGCGCCACGCTCAACGCCGGGACGCTGCAGCTCAACGTCACCAAGCGCGACAACGAGTCCGTGAAGATGGCTCTCCGGTGGTAGCCACGTCGGGTTGACGCAGTGAAGGCCCCCTTGCCGGCCATAAGAGCCGGTAAGGGGGCCTTCACGGACCAAAAACCTCAGACCGCGCTGCCACCCTGCGTCGTGGTGGTGACGAGGGACGGAGCGTCTTCGAGCATCTTCGCGCCGCGCGGCGTCTTCTTGCGGCGCGAGAGCTTGCGCTCCAGGAACGACGCGAACCAGGACAGAAGCAGGTTGAGCACGATGTAGACGATCGCGACGACGATCAGTGTCGGGATCGTGTTGTTGAAGTTGCCGGTGATCGGGCCCGAGCCACGGATCAGCTCGTCGTAGCCGATGGTCAGCTGCCCGGCCAGCGCGGTGTCCTTCAGGATGACCACCAGCTGGCTGATCAGGGCAGGCAGCATGAGCGTGATGGCCTGGGGGAGCAGGACGTTCGTCATCATCTGCGTCTTGCGCAGGCCCAGCGCCGACGATGCCTCCGTCTGCCCCTTCGGCAGCGAAAGGATGCCCGCCCGGAACACCTCGGCCATCACCGAGCCGTTGTAGAGCACGAGCCCCGTCACCGCTGCGAACAGCGGCCGGGTGTCGGCTTCGAGGTCTGTGTAGAAGGCGTAGAACGACGCGGCGAAGACCATGAGCAGCAGCACCGGGATCGCCCGGAAGAACTCCACGATCGCGCCGGCGACGATGCGGACCCACTTGTGGTCCGACAGCCTGCCGATGCCGAGCAGCGCACCGATTGGCAACGCGATGACGATCGACAGCGCCGCCGCCTTCAGCGTGTTCACCAGGCCGGGCAGCAGGAACTGGGTCCACGTGGAGCCTTCGATGAACGGCTTCCACAGGGCGCCCGCCCACTGGCCCTTCTCATCGAACTTGGCGTAGACGAAGTACGCGACCAGCGCCAGCACGAGCACGAAAAGCACGCTGTAGAGCCAGTTCCGGGCCCGCGCCTTCGGGCCCGGTGCGTCGTACAGAACGGAGGGGGCGCTCATCGCTTGACCTCGACCTTCTTGGCGACCCAGCCCAGGAACAGGCCGAGCGGCAGAATCAGCGCGACGAAGACCGCGGCGAACACGAGGAAGACCAGGAACAGCGAGTCGGACTCGTTCTCGACCATGGTCGACATCAGCAGCGACGCCTCGGCGACGCCGATCACGGCGGCCACCGTGGTGTTCTTCAGCAGTGCGATCAGCACGTTCGCTAGCGGCGCGACCACCGCGCGGAACGCCTGGGGCAGCACGATCAGCCGCAGCACCTGCAGGAAGCTGAGCCCGAGCGCGCGCGCCGCCTCGGCCTGGCCGACCGGCACGGTGTTGATGCCCGAGCGCAGCGACTCGCACACGAATGTCGACGTGTAGACCACGAAGCCGAGAACCGCCAGCCGGAAACCGTTGTCCGCCAGCGACGTCGGCGAGTCCGGCGAGGCCAGGTTGATGCCCAGCGTGGAGAAAAGGCCCAGTGAGCTGAAGATGATGATCACCGTCAGCGGGGTGTTCCGGAAGATGTTCACATACACCGTCGCGAACCCGCGCATGATCGGGACCGGGCTGACGCGCATCCCGACCAGGATCGTGCCCCAGATGAGCGAGCCGATCGCTGAGAAGAACGTCAGCTGGATCGTCATCCAGAACGCGCCGACGAGGTCGTAGTCCGGATTTTTGAGGAAATCGAACACGTTTGTCCAACCTGGCCTCGGTACGGGAACGGTGCGCCGTGGCTCACGGCGCACCGTTCGTCAGTTCAGGATCCTGCCGTCACTAGGAGATCGCGGGGGCGGCCGGGATCTTGTAGCCCGACGGACCCACGTTGGTCTCCAGCGACTTCGCCCAGGAGCCGTCCGCCTCCATCGCCTGGATCGCCTTGTTGATGGCGTCCTTGCCCGCGGTGTCGTCCTTCTTCAGGCCCACGCCGTAGTTCTCGTCGCTGAAGCCCTTGCCGACCAGCTTGAGCTTGCCCGGCTGGCCGGCGGCGTAACCGGCGAGGATCACGTCGTCGGTGGTCATCGCGTCCACGGTGCCGTTCAGCAGCGCGGTGACGCAGTCGGTGTACTTGCCGACCTCCTGCAGCTGAACTTCCTTGGCGTACTTGGTCTTGACGTTCTGCGCCGGGGTCGAGCCCTTGACCGAGCAGAGCTTCTTGTTGCCGGTCAGCGACTCCGGGCCGGTGATGTCGGTGTTGGCCTGCTGGACCAGCAGGTCCTGGTGCGCGATGAAGTACGGGCCGCCGAACGAAACGTCGTTCTTGCGCTTGTCGGTGATCGAGTAGGTGGCGACGATGAAGTCGACCTCACCCTTCTTGATCAGGTCCTCGCGCTGCGCGGACTGCGCTTCCTTCCAGGTGATCCCGGACTCTTCGACGCCCAGCTGCTTGGCGATGTACTTCGCCACGTCGACGTCGAAGCCGGCGTAGGTGCCGTCCGGCTTCTTCAGGCCGAGGCCCGGCTGGTCGAACTTGATGCCGATGGTCAGCTTCTTGTTCGCCTTCGCCCGGTCCACCAGGTTCTGGCTGCCGCTGGCCGCCGGGGTGTCGGAGCTGCCGCCACACGCCGTCAGGGCGAGACCCGCCGCCATCGCGACCGCGCTCACTCGCAGAACTCGACTAAACCGCATCGTCTCTCAGGTTTCCTTCCGAATCTGGTCCGGCCGCGGCCGGGGGAACGCACTCAGTGGGTCAGGATCTTGCCGAGGAAGTCCTTCGCCCGCTCGCTCTTCGGCTTGGTGAAGAACTCGTCGGGGGTCGTGTCCTCGACGATCTCGCCGTCCGCCATGAAGATCACCCGGTCGGCGGCGCGGCGGGCGAAGCCCATCTCGTGCGTGACGACGAGCATGGTCATGCCGTCCTTCGCCAGTCCGGTCATCACGTCCAGCACCTCCTGGACCATCTCCGGGTCCAGCGCTGAGGTCGGCTCGTCGAACAGCATCACCTTCGGGCGCATGGCCAGCGCCCGCGCGATCGCGACTCGCTGCTGCTGCCCGCCGGACAGCTGCGCCGGGTACTTGTCCGCCTGGTTGGCGATGCCGACGCGCTCCAGCAGCTCCATCGCCGTCTTGCGGGCCTCGGCCGAGCCGACCTTGCGGACCTTCGTCGGCGCCAGCATCACGTTCTCGACGATGGTCTTGTGCGCGAAGAGGTTGAACGACTGGAACACCATGCCGACGTCGGCCCGCAGCGCGGCCAGCGCCTTGCCCTCGGCGGGCAGTGGCGTGCCGTCCACCGCGATCTCGCCGGAGTTGATCGGCTCGAGCCGGTTGATCGCCCGGCACAGCGTCGACTTGCCCGAACCGGAGGGCCCCAGCACCACCACGACCTGCCCGCGCGGAACCTCCAGGGTGATCTCCTTGAGCACGTGCAGATCGCCGAAGTACTTGTTCACGGCGGCGGCCTTGATCATCGGCGCCACCACTTCCGCGGTCATCTGGCCTCCAGAGCTGTCGTACCGGCAGTACGGAATAGGGTCACCACGCGTTGGCGGAAACCTACTACCGTCGGCCCCTTTGTAAAGGCTGCTTGAGCAATACTTAGGGTTTCAAGTACGTATCGTTCGCCGCCACCGGTCGGGCCTGGTCCGGGCCGCCCGGCCTGGATCACCCTAGTCATGGAACGCGTCCCGCGTAACCGGGGTCACACGAAAACCGTCACGCACGGTCACCGCTCGAGTGGGCCGGTGCGCCCGGCGCGGCGACGTCCTAGAGTTCGGCGCTACCGGCCGGTGTTGCGGATCACCAGGGAGGCGGACGGGGTGCGGGTGCTGCTCGTGGAGGATGACGACCGCGTCGCGGGGGCGCTCATCCCGGCGCTGGTCCGCCGTGGCCTGGCGATCGCGAGGCTCGCCTCCGGCGCCGGCGTGCTCGATAAGGTGCACGAGGTCGACGTGATTCTGCTCGACCTGGGCCTGCCCGACATCGACGGCGTCACGCTGTGCCGCCAGATCCGGGCGGTCAGCGACGTCGCCATCATCGTGGTGTCCGCCCGCGGCGAGGTCGACGACCGGATCCAGGGCCTGCGCGCGGGCGCCGACGACTACCTCGTGAAGCCCTACGACGTCGAGGAGCTGCTCGCGCGGGTCGAAGCGGTGCGCCGTCGTCGCGGCGAGCACAGTTCGGAGCCGGTCGTGATCACGGCCGGGGACGTCAGCGTCGACCTGACCCGGCACGAGGTGCTTGTGGACGGTCACGCGATCGCGTTGTCTCGTAAGGAGTTCCAGGTGCTGGCGCTGGT
>Ga0307507_10010094_pt1 | contig 12339 bp, 11 predicted proteins | sample 7_EM_MG_FD_207223 | JGI IMG/M metagenome (GOLD analysis project Ga0307507, IMG submission 207223) | Populus trichocarpa ectomycorrhiza microbial communities from riparian zone in the Pacific Northwest, United States - 7_EM | ecosystem: Host-associated > Plants > Roots > Unclassified | place... | reverse complement strand
CGATCTCGTGGCCGCGGTGACGGGGTGGGTCGATCTCACGGCCCCCACGGTGCGTGACGATCTGCAGCGCTTGCTCGAGGGCCCGGGCGGCGCCGCGCTTCGCGGCATCCGCCACCCCGTGCAAGGCGAGCCGGATCCCGAATGGCTGTGCCGCGAGGATGTGCGCCGTGGGCTCACAGCCGTGGCCGACGCGGGGCTGGTCTACGAGCTTTTGATCCTGCCGCACCAGTTGCCCGCCGCCGAGGGGACTGTCTCGGCGCTGCCCGAGGCGCGATTCATCCTGGACCACGGAGCGAAGCCGCCGATTGCTTCGGGACAGCACGAGCCCTGGGCGGGGCAGCTGCGGAAGCTGGCCGTTCACCCCAACGTGACGTGCAAGCTTTCAGGGCTCGTGACCGAAGCCGATTGGGGCGCCTGGACCGTGCTGTCGCTGCGCCCGTACGTGGATGCGCTCCTCGAGGCCTTCGGGCCTTCGCGCTTGATGTTCGGGTCGGACTGGCCGGTCTGTCTCCTCGCGGCCGAGTACGCCGAGGTCGTCGCAGCCGCGCAGCAGTGGACCGAGGAACTGTCGCCCGCCGAGCGCGAGGCCGTGTTCGCCGGCACCGCGCGAAAAATCTATCGACTGGACTGAGCGCACACCGACCTTGTCCCGGACGTCATCCGGACAGATATTGAAAGGATGCAGTCCCCGCCCGAAGCGCCGATTCCTCCGCCGCCAGGGGCTCCTGCCGGCGGGGATGGGAACGGGGCGCCTCCTTACACGGGAGCCGCGCAGCATGGTCACTACCCGCCATTCCCGCAGCAGCAACAGGCGTCCTACACGCGCCCCATGGCTGCACCGTATGGCTATTACGGGGCTCCCATCCCGAACGAGGGCAAAGCGGTCACGTCGCTGGTATTCGGCATGCTCAGCGTCTCGTGTTTGGGGATCTTTGCCGGCATCCCCGCGGTCATCCTGGGCCTGCTCGCGCGGCGGGACATCGCGCGCGCGGGCGGCGCACTCGGCGGAAAGGGCATGGCCACGGCGGGCATCGTGCTCGGCGCGGTGACCTCCGTGCTGACGGTGGGGTCCATCGTGGCCATGGTGCTCGTGCCGCTCTTCATGGGCGGCTTGTCCATGTATTCGTCGCCGTCGATCAGCTCCGCCACGCCACCACCACCGGCGTACTCGGCACCGTCGTACGGGACTCCCCCGCCGAGCGCGGGCGAGAACGAGAACTCCACCACGGTCACCCGCGGCTCACTGCGCGTCATCGAGCCGCACCGCGGCAGCGGATCGCTCGAGCGGCAATTGATGGACGCGTTCTCGCAAGCCAAGGAAAAGGGCCGCGTCGTGCTGGTGGAAACGTCGGACCGAGGGTCGTCGGCGTCGCACGAATTCGATTCGTCGCTGACCGATCGCCGCATGCAGCGAGCCCTCGCCGCGGTGGACATCGTGCGCATCGACGTCGATGAGTTCGAGTCCGAGCTCTCCGGCATGCGCATGTACACGGAGGCGGTCCCCTACTTCTACAAGATTGACGCGGCGGCCCGCCCCACCGACGCCATCAGCGCCGACGAGTGGGACGCGAACGTCCCGCAAAACATGGCCCCCGTGCTGGAATCCTTCGTCGCCGGCACCCTGCGCAAACGGCGCAGCCCCTCGCCCCTCGGCACGACTTTGTAGCCGCGGCCAAGGGACGTTCGCGTACATTCGCGCGATGAGCCAAGCGTCATCGCTCGTTCGATCGCGCGCCACGGGTGCGCTGTTCATGGTGCTGGCCGCATCGTGCCAGAGCGGGCCTGCGCACGAGGTGCCGCCGCCGGCGGTGCCCAAGATCGCGTCGGCCCCGTTGCCACCGCCCAAGCGCGAGGGCGCGGTGAAGTACGAGCCGAGCGAGGTGACGGTCTTCCAGCTGCACAAGTTCATGAACCGTGTCGGCACGGAGCGCGACACGTACACGAAGCTCGAGGACGGCGACGTCGAGGGCAAGGCCGCCTTCGCCTTTCAGGATCGCGGAACGACGGTGCCGCTCACGGGCGCGGTGATCCTCGCGCCCGATGGCACGCCGCGAAGCTACCGAGCCTGGGGCGGCACGGCGCGCGGGGCGTGGATCGACGAGGGCGCCGTCCGCGAGTCGGACGGCTTTACCGTGACCCGGCTGGCGGAGAAGCCGAAGACCGTTTCGGCCTCCGCCCCCTTTGCCATGGCCAGCGGGTACGCACCCATCCTGATGCAAGACGTGCTGCTCCGCGGCTGGGCACGTGCCGGAAGGCCGGCCAAGGTGGCCCTCGTGCCGGAAGGCACGGCGTCGATCGAGTCCCGCGGCAAAGAGACGTTCGACCTCGAGGGCAAGAAGGTCACCCTCGAGCACGTGAGCGTGCGCGATCTCGTCTGGGGCCGTGAAGACGCCTGGCTCGACGATGCGGGAAAGCTCGCCGCGGTGATGACACGCGATGCCGAGTTCGACCTGTTCGAAGCCGTGCGCCAAGACGTGATCGGGCTCCTGCCCACGTTTTTGACACGCGCGGGCGCCGACGGCGTCGCGTGGCTGAGCGAGGCGGCGAAGGTCGCCGCTGTGCCGCGCGACGGGCGCGTGGTGGCGCTCGTGGGCGCGCAGCTCGTGGACGGTACGGGGCGACCGCCGGTGAGGGACGCCGTCGTGGTCTACGACGGGGAGAAGATCGTCGCCGCCGGCCCGCGCGCGTCGACCAAAGTCCCCGCAGGCACCGTCACGGTGGACGTGAGCGGCAAAACGGTGCTTCCCGGGCTCTGGGACATGCACGCCCACTACGAGCAAGTCGAGTGGAGCGCCGCATACCTCGCCGCGGGCGTGACGACGATCCGCGACATGGGCAACGTGCTCGAGTTCATCACGGGCGCGCGCGACTCCATCGCCAGCGGCAAAGGCGTGGGCCCGCAGATCATCGTCGATGGATTGGTCGACGGCGAAGGCGCGCGTTCTCTCGGCGTGAACCGCATCCGGAACCGGGAAGACATCGTCCCCATGCTGGACCGCCTGCAAAAGGCGGGATGCCCCGAGGTGAAGATCTACTCGAGCATGCCACCGGAGCTGGTGAAGCCCATCGCGGTGGAAGCGCATCGGCGCGGAATGCGGGTCGTGGGCCATGTTCCCGAGGGCATGGACGTCGTACAGGCGCTGGAGGCGGGCTACGACGGCATCAGCCACATTGGCCATCTGGTCCAGCCGCTTTACCAACCCGGTGAGGTGCGCAAGCTCTCGCCCGCTGCGCGGCTCGAGCGGGTCGCCGATGCGGACCTCTCTAGCCCGATTCTCCAAAAGGTGATTCGCGCCTTCGTGGCAAGGAAGGCGTTCGTCGACGACACGATCGCCCTCTTGGACCTGGCGAACCATACGCGCGAGGCCCTCGCCGAACGCGAGCCGGGCATCGCCAAAATGCCGCGCGAGCTCGCGGTGATGCGCACCGAGGCGCCCTCCGATGAATTGACGAAGCTGCGGGAGCGCTACTTCGAAAAGCAATTGGCCCTCGTGCGCGAACTTCACCGCGCAGGTGTGCCCATGGTCGCCGGAACCGATCAAGCCGTGCCCGGTCATTCGCTGCACCGCGAGATCGAGCTCTACGTGCAAGCCGGCTTCACGCCCATGGAGGCCATTCAAGCGGCGACGAGCCTCCCTGCAAAGGTGATGCACCTCGATGGCCAGGTGGGCACCATCCAACCGGGCAAGCGCGCGGATCTCATCGTCGTCGCCGGCGATCCGCTGAGCAACATCCGCGACATCCGCAAGATCACCACCGTCATCGCGCGGGGCCGCACCTACGAAACCGCCGCGCTGTGGAAGCTCGTGGGCTTCTCTCCCTAGTCGACTAGCTCGACTAGCGACCGTTGATGCGGCGGCCCTTCGCGGCGAAGGCGTCGAGCATGAAGTCGCGGAAGGCGCGCACCTTGGGCGGGAGGAAACGGCCGCCCTGGTGCATGAGGTAGAGGGCGGCGCCGAAGAGACGGTACGACTTGAGCACCCAGACGAGGCGCCCCTCGTCGAGATCGCGCTGCACGGAGAGGAGCGGCAGGAAGGCGATGCCGGAGCCGGCCAGGGCGAGCTCTTTGACGAAGTTCAGATCCGAGGCGGCGATGCACGGCTGCATGCGAAGCTCCGTGATGGGGCCCTTGCCGTCAGCGCGCTGAAACGGCAACGGATGCCGCGAGCAGTCCGTGGCCATGAGGACGACGCGGTGCTTGGCCAGATCGGCGGGCTGGCGCGGCGCGGCCATCTCCTCGAGGTACGCGGGCGAGGCCACGCCGGCGCCCTCGATGTCGAAGAGCTTGTGCGCGATGAGCGGGGAGTCGGGCAGCTTCGCGTGCACGCGAAACGCCATGTCGAGGTGCTCCGCCTCGAAGTCGAGCACCTTTTGCGCGATGACCAAATCGAGAAGCACCTGCGGCTGGTGCCGGTTGAACGCCGCGATGTGCGGCGCGAGTACACTGCCGAATTCGGGCGGTGCGGTGACCCGCAGTTTGCCGCTAGGTGCCGCGTGCGACTGCCGAACGGCCGTGTTGGCGTCGCCGAGCAGCTCGAGGATCTGCCCCACGCGCTGACGGTAGGCGACACCGTCGTCCGTCGGCTCAACCAGGCGCGGGCTGCGGCGCAGGAGCGATACGTCGAGCGACTGCTCGAGGCGCGCGATGCGCCGGCTCACCGTGGCTTTGCTCTCGCCGAGGAGCTGCGACGCAGCCGTGAGCGAACGCAGATCGGCCACGAGGCAGAAGGCGCGCAGGTCCAACACGTCCGCGACCAGTGTTTCAGATTCTGCAACATGATGTTTCGCGAGGCCCGCTTGTCGCACAAATTGCAACGTACCATCTTCCGGCGTATGAACAACGTCATCGCAGAAGGCGTCGCGAACCACGACTCCGCCGCACAAAGCTCGAGTGCACAGCGCTACCTCGTCCCCGTCGGGCGCGTGTTCTTCTCGCTGATTTTCCTCTTGGCCGGCCCAAACCACTTCTCGGCGCAGTCGATCGGTTACGCGGCCTCCGCCGGCGTTCCGCTTGCGAGCGTCGCGGTGCCGTTGTCGGGCATCATCGCCTTCGTCGGCGCCCTCAGCATTGCACTCGGCTACAAGGCCAAGTGGGGCGCATGGTTGATTGCGCTCTTCCTCGTGCCAGTCACCATCTCGCTGCACAACTTTTGGGCGGTGACCGACCCGATGATGCAGCAGATCCACATGGCCATGTTCATGAAGAACGTCTCCATGCTCGGCGCGGCACTCTTCATCACGCAGGTGGGCTCCGGGCCGCTCAGCCTGGACGCGCGCAAGAAGTAGCGCGCACGAAAGTAGCGTTCAACCGAATGCGGCCGCGGCTTCGCGCAGGGTCACGAACGAGTAGCCCGCGTTGCGGAGCGTATCGAACGCCGCGTGCAACGATTCGAGCTTTCGCTCCCGGCTCACACGCACGTCGGGCTGGTACGGCAGCAGCGCGTCGAGCCCATCGCCCGCATCGAGCACGTCGATACCGTGGAGCTCCAGGTTGACCAGCGGCATCCCCACGCACATGCGCGCCAGCATGCGTGCACGGCCCGGCCCCGCCAACGTGATCGACGTACCGATGACCGGCAGCCGCAGGCCGCGGGTCACTTGAATGGGCAACTCGAGAAGACCATCCTGCGCCGACTTCCAATAGGGAACGCCGGCCCGGTAAGGCTGCAGCGGCGCGGTGAGCACGCGCGGCGTGTCGAGCACCGAGTGGCTCGTGCGCCCGCGCAGCCGGATCAAGCCCAGCGCCGTGGCCTTCGCCGCGTAGTACGCGGGGCAGGGAAACACCGAGGAGTCGTAGCGCACCTCGAGCTCGCGCAGCACCGAGAACACCTGGTCGGTGATCGTGTACCCCGGAGCGCGAAAGCCCACGGGCCGCTCGCCCGTCGCGCGCTCGATGGCGTCCGCGCCCGCGCCGATCTGGTGTGCAATCTCCGAGCGCTCGAGGCGCGTCAAATCGTAGCGATGATCCAGCGTGTGATTGGCCATCTCGTGGCCGGCTTCACGCGCGTGGCGAAGTTTGGTGGCCGACTCGGGTCGCGCCAGATCGGAGCCGATGGCAAACAAAGTCAAAGGCATGCCACCTGCGGCCGCCATCGCGAGCAAGCGATCGATGGCGACGTCGTAGACGGCATGCCTTGCAAGCGGGCCCGGCTCCGCGAGCCCGTGGATTCGAAAGTAATTCGGGATCTCGTCGAGATCCACGCTGACCGCGCAGAGCTTCACTCGAGATCCCGAATGCGGCGTTTCAGCCAGCGGTCATCTTGGCCACTTCGGCCGCGAGATCGTCGGTCTTCTTCTCGATGCCCTCGCCGAGCGCGAAGCGCACGAACTCGTGCACCTTCACGTCGCCGCCGAGTGCCTTGCCGACTTCGGCGCGGACCGCGTCGATGGTGCCCTTCTCGGGCGCCCAGACGTTGTCCTGACCGAGCAAGGTCACCTCGGTGTACCACTTGGCCACCTTGCCCTCGATGATCTTGGGCCATGCAGCTTCCGGCTTCGGCTTCGCCTCTTCGCGGAGCTGCGCCTCGTAGATCTCCTTCTGCTTGGCCACCTGGGCCGCGGAGATCTCCTCTTTGCGCACGACCAACGGGCTCATGGCGGCGATCTGCATCGCAACGTTCTCGATGAACTGCTTGAAGTCCGCCGAGTTGCGACCCGCCGCGTTCGGAGCCTCGGCGCGCACGAGAACGGCGAGCTTGCCGCCCATGTGCACGTAGGCCAAAACGAGCTCGTTCGCGCTCTGGGCCTTGAGGACGTCCCAGCGACGAACGACGGTGTTCTCACCGGTCTTGCCGACCAGCGCGAGGCGCACCGTGTCGAGCGTGTCGTCGGTGCCCGGCACCTTCGTCGCGAGCAGCGCCGAGGCGTCCGCGGCGGAGGGGCGCTGCGCCGACTGCGCGAGGTCCACGACCTTGCCGACGAAGTTGCGGAAGTCGTCGCCACGGGCGACGAAGTCCGTCTGGCAGTTGACTTCGACGATGATTCCGCGCGTGCCGTCGCCCTCGACCCAGGTGCGCACTTCGCCCTCGGTCGCGACCTTTCCGGCGCGGGCCTGGCCCTTGAGCAGCCCCTTCTTCTGGATGACCTCGATGGCCTTTTCCAGGTCGCCCTCCGCCTCCACGAGCGCGCTCTTGCAGTCGCTCATTCCGGCTTGGGTGCGCTCACGTAGTTCCTTCACCAATGCGAGTGTAATCTCGGCCATCTTCCGAATCTCCAGCCCCCCCGCCGGGGGGGTAATCGATCAAAAATTTCGAGCCTGGGCGGGGGGGAGCCGCCAGCCATCGGCCGTCAGCCACCCCCCAACCGTCCCCTCAGTTCGGGGCGCCGCCGTCGCGACGCGTGTTGTCGCCGCGCTCGCCACCACGGCGGCCGCTCTGGTAAACGTCGGCTGCCGGGGCGCGACCGCGCTCCTCGCCGCCACGGTCCACGGTGTCCTTGCGGCGCTGCGCGCCTTCGAGGACCGCGTCCGCGAGACGGGCGGTGATGAGGCGGATCGAGCGGATCGCGTCGTCGTTGCCCGGGATCGGGTAGTCGATGAGATCGGGATCGCAGTTCGTATCGGCGATGGCGACGAGCGGGATCTGCAGCTTCTTCGCCTCTTGCACGGCGATGACTTCCTTCGCCGGGTCGATGATGAAGACCGCGCTGGGCAGCGAGCCCATGTTCTTGAGGCCGCCGACGTACTTCTCGAAGCGCTCGCGCTCCTTCTCGAGGCGCGACACTTCCTTCTTCGGCAGCTGCAGGTACGTGCCGTCGTCCTTCATGCGCTCCAACTGACGCATGCGATCGAGGCCCTGCTTGATGGTGCGGAAGTTGGTGAGCGTGCCACCGAGCCAGCGGTTCACGACGTAGAACGAGCCCGAGCGGGTGGCTTCCTCTTGCACGATCTCTTGCGCCTGGCGCTTGGTGCCGATCATGAGGAGGTGGCCGCCGCGGCCGACGGTCTCCTGCACGAAGTTGAACGCGCGCTGGAAGAGGCGGGCCGTCTGGTCGAGGTCGATGATATGGATGCCGTTGCGCGCACCGTAGATGTACGGGCGCATCTTCGGATTCCAGCGCTTGGTCTGGTGCCCAAAGTGGACGCCTGCGTCGAGCAGGGACTTGAGCGGGAGCGGAAAATCACCGCGGAGTTGGGGTAGACCTTGGGCGCTGATGGATTCTTGGGTCATTGAGAGCGCTTCCTTTCGGTTGAGCCGCCGCTCTTCGGCCGAGGCCAGCGTCGGTTTGCCAACCGAACGCACCGGACCGCGGATTTGCGCATGAAGAGCGTGTGGAGTGTTTTGCCCTTTCGGGCGGGAAATGCGGCGGCAAGCTGACGCAGCGCACCTTCGAAGTCAAGGGAAACTGGCAAAACCCGCTTGAGGAGAGCTGGCGGGCGCAGCTACCGTGGCGGCCATCATGCGAATCCCCTCCTCGTCTCTCGTTCTGGCGCTGGCGTCCGCTCCCCTTGCCGTCCGTGCCGTGGCGGCGTGCGGAGGTGATTCCAGCCCACCCCCGACGACCCCCGCCATGGCCCCGGAAACGGCGACCACCACCGCCGCACCGCCCCCTCCTCCCCCGCCCAAGAGCGTGGGGCCCGATTCGTCGGGGAGGAGCAGTGCCGCCGAGGGCAGCTTCGACTCCGAGGTGGAGTTTCTGCGCAAGCACGGCGCCGTGGAGGTGCTCGAAGCGCCCAACGGCGGACGCGTCGCCATCTCGCCCACGTACCAAGGCCGCGTGATGACCAGCTCCGTCGGCCCCAGCGACAAGAGCATCGGCTGGGTGAACCACAAGTTCATCGAGGACGGGAAAACCGGTGCGCCGTTCGACAACTACGGCGGCGAGGACCGCTTTTGGCTCGGCCCCGAGGGCGGCCAGTTCGCCCTCTTTTTCGCGCCGGGCGCGGAATTCAATCTGACGAAGTGGCAGACCCCCTCGGCCCTGCAAGAGGGCGCGTGGACGGTCGCCGAGAAGACGCCGACGCGCGTGGTGTTCAAGCGCACCCTGACCTTGAAGAACTACAAGGGGACGGAGTTTTCCCTCGAGGTGGAGCGCACGATCGATCTGCTCGGCGCGGCCGATGTGGAAAAACTCGCGGGCACGAAGCCGGGTGAGGGCGTGAAGTGGGTGGGCTTTTCCACGACGAACAAGATCACCAACACGGGCCCGAAGCCGTGGACCAAGGACGGCGGACTTCTGAGCGTCTGGGTCCTCGGCCAGTTCAACCCGGCGCCCGATGCGTATGTCATCGTGCCGTTCGAGGCTGCGGCCAAGGGCGAGGTGGTCAACGATCGCTACTTCGGCAAGGTGTCGGGCGATCGTCTGGCGACCGAATCGAAAGACGGCTACCTGCGCTTCAAGGCCGACGGGCAGCACCGCAGCAAGATTGGCGTGGGCCCCGCCCGCGCGAAGAACATCCTCGGCAGCTACGCCGAGTCGGCGAAGCTTCTCACCGTGGTCTCGTACGACAAGCCGAAGTCGAACGACTACGTGAACAGCATGTGGGAGAAGCAGAAGGCGCCGTTCGCCGGCGACGTCGTCAACAGCTACAACGACGGCGCCCCCGAGCCGGGCAAGCCGTCGCTCAATGGGTTCTACGAGCTGGAGACCTCCTCGCCCGCCGCCGCCCTCGCGCCGAAGGCGTCGCTGACGCACACGAGCCGCACGTTCCACTTCGTCGGCGATCGCGCCGCGCTCGACCCGATCGCCAAGAAAGCGCTCAATGCGAGCCTGGCGAAGGTCGCCGAAGGAATTCGGTGAGCGAAGGCAGCTTTCCAATCGAATTGACGAGCTGCTAATCAAGCGACATGCGTCGTGTCGCCGTCGTGCTCCTTGGGCTGATCTCGTTGGCTGCCGTGGCGGTCGCATGCGGAGGGGCGCCGCCCATGCCCAAAGGACCGCCGCCCGAGTACGAGGAGCACGACGCGGGAACGCCGATTTTCGAAGGGCAAACGCCGTCGCCGGCGCGCTAACGCGTGTGGTACGCTGCGCATCGCTATGACGACACGCATCGATCGCGCGCAGGTGGAGCACATGGCTCAGCTTGCATCGCTTGTTTTGGCCGAGGACGAGACGGCGCGACTCACGCGCGAGCTCGCCGACATGGTGCGGTACGTCGAGGAATTGAACGAGCTGGACACGTCGAACGTGGAGCCGACGACCTCGATGCAACTCGACCTGGGCAAGAACGGTCCGGCAAGCGGGGCCGGGGGTGAGCTGCGGGTCGACGAGGTCGAGCCCTCCTTGGATCCGGGCGAGACGCTCGCGCAGGCGCCGCGTTCGGCCCACGGCGGCTTTGCCGTGCCCACGTTCGTAGAAAGCTGAGACTGCGATGGCAAGCCATGACGAGGTGATCGCGATCGCCGAAAGGGTTCGCGCGGGCGAGACGAGTGCACTGGAAGCGACCCAGGTCGCGCTGGCGGCCATCGATGCGCAAAACGGCGCGCTGAACGCGTTCCTGACCGTGTCCCGCGAGGCCGCGCTCGAACAGGCGCGGGCCATCGATGCCAAGCGTGCACGCGGCGAGGCGCTCGGGCCTTTGGCCGGCGTCCCCATTGGGATCAAAGATGCATTGTGCACGCGTGGTGTCGTGACCACCGCGGGGTCGAAGATCCTCGAAGGCTACGTCCCACCGTACGATGCGACCGTGGTGGCGCGGCTGCGCGCCGCCGACGCGATCATCATCGGCAAGACGAACATGGACGAATTCGCGATGGGCTCGTCCAACGAAAACAGTGCGTACGGCCCGGTGAAAAATCCGTGGGATCCGGAGCGTGCGCCGGGCGGTTCCTCGGGCGGAAGCGCGGCGGCGGTGGCGGCACGCATGGTGAGCACCACCTTGGGGAGCGATACCGGTGGCTCGATCCGGCAACCGGCGGCGCTCACGGGAACCGTGGGCATCAAGCCGACGTATGGACGCGTCTCGCGCTTCGGGCTCATCGCCTTCGCGTCGAGCCTCGATCAAGTGGGCCCGTTCGCCACGGACGTGCGCGGCGCTGCGCGCGTGCTCGGGGTCATCTCGGGCAAAGACCCGAAGGATGCCACGTCGCTCGGTGCACCGGTGGACGACTACGAGGCCGCGTGCGGCAAGTCGATCAAGGGACTGCGCATCGGCGTACCCGAGGAGTACTTCGCCAAGGGGCTCGATCCCGAGGTGGAGGCGAGCATCCGCGCCGCCATTTCCGAGCTGGAAGAGGAAGGCTGCGTCGTGCGCGCGGTGAAGCTGCCTCACACGCGCTACGCGGTGGCGACGTATTACGTCCTCGCCGACGCCGAGGCCTCGAGCAACCTCGCGCGCTTCGACGGCGTTCGCTACGGCCTTCGCGTCGAGCCGTCAGGCCCGGGCAAGGCGGACCTCAAGGCCATGTATGGCGCCACCCGCGAGGCGGGCTTCGGCACCGAAGTGAAACGGCGCATCCTGCTCGGCACCTTCGTGCTCTCGGCGGGGTACTACGACGCGTACTACTTGAAAGCGCAAAAGGTCCGCACCTTGATCCGGCGCGACTTCGAGAACGCGTTCCGCGAGGTGGACGTCATTTGCTCGCCAACGTCGCCCACGCCCGCGTTTCGCCTGGGCGAGAAGGTGGACGATCCGCTCGCGATGTATCTGAACGACGTGTACACGCTCCCCGCGAGCCTCGCGGGCATTCCGGGTTGCAGCGTGCCGGCCAAACCGACGGCGTCGGGGCTCCCGGTGGGCCTACAAATCGTGGCGCCATGGCTCGAGGAGGCGAAAATGCTTTCCGTCGCCGCGGCCTTCGAAGCGCGCTCGCCGGCGTTGGTTCCGCCGCGCGCAACATGAGCCACGTGGCATGCTGAAGGTCGCTCCGCTCGATGCGGCCCACGTCGAGAGCTGGGCCGCCTTGTTCGAGGCCTGCCATTGCGCGTGCTACTGCCGCTTCTGGCATTTCATCGGCACGACGAACGACTGGCTCGCGCGCACGGCGTTCTCCGCAGAGGTGAACCGCGAGGAGCACGTGCAAGGGCTTCTCGCAGGCGATCCGGCGTCCCGCGGGCTGGTGGCGCTCGCGGGCGGAGACGCCGTCGTCGGCTGGATGAAGCTCGTGCCGCGGACCAACGTGACGAAGTTGCGCAAAGGCCGCGTGTACGGCGCGTTGGATCTCGGACCCGACGAGGGCGTCTACAGCATTGGGTGCTTCCTCGTGCACCCCGAGCACCGCGGAAAAGGCGTGGCGCGTGCGCTCGTCGGCGCCGCGGATGAAGCCGTGCGGGCGTGGGGTGGGCGCGCCATCGAAGCGTACCCGCGCAGGTCGAGCGACGAGCTCCGCCCGGAGGAAGTGTGGATGGGGCCGGAGCGGATCTACATCGATGCAGGATACACGCACATCGCAGGAGAGCCGC
>Ga0307507_10010092_pt1 | contig 12341 bp, 7 predicted proteins | sample 7_EM_MG_FD_207223 | JGI IMG/M metagenome (GOLD analysis project Ga0307507, IMG submission 207223) | Populus trichocarpa ectomycorrhiza microbial communities from riparian zone in the Pacific Northwest, United States - 7_EM | ecosystem: Host-associated > Plants > Roots > Unclassified | place... | reverse complement strand
TACCTAGATGACGAATAAAACAAAGCACATTAAAGGAAAAAAAAAAAAAAAAAAAGAAAAAGGAAAAAGGCATGGGATTTGGGTTCTTCAGGCAACCATCTAAGTTCTTTCATACTATATACTTTCAATAGAAAGATCTTTATCTATCAGGCTTTCGGGAATCAAGACACGACTGTCTTATATGAGCCTAGCGATTGACGTTGTTAGATATGAGTCACCGGACTTCACTATCGCAACAGCTATCCAGCTAAGGAAATAGTGATCGTTAGGAAACTATCGGTTACCTGCTGCAACTATCTCCCGGAGAGAAGAGTATTGTAACATGCGCCCTATCTCGCAGCTAGTCAAAACTCATAAACCAAGTCATGTGTCCAACGCGGTCACATACGTGAAACCCATGACTCATAATTATGAGTCATGCGCGAAAAACATAAACCAGATGACCACAATCGTGCGTCAAGTCAAATATCCACCAATCATAATAACCCATAACACGCTATTGCGTTGTCAGGTAAAATCCTATGGGTCAACTGATCACATAGTGTGAAAGATAACAAACCAATGACTAATGACTATTAGTCATGTGAAAGTTTGCCCTGCTTAGTCACCGTTTGTGACATTAGCTCCCTTCCTCCTCTTGTATCTGTCCCACGATGCTAAACTCCCCCTTCCACAGCATAGCTCCCACTTGGCGCATCCTCTGTTTGGTTCCATTGTAGGCTTGTTGGAGTTTTTCCTTTTCCTTATCGAGTCGTTCGAGGTCGTTGTCTTTTGCCACAATAATTTGGGCAGCGCGGTCCAGTTGGCTTCGGAGGTCTGAGATCTGTCCTTCCATCACTTCCACGTCCGGAACGGTTTTTTCGCTCCCCTCTCCCTGTAGCCGTGTCCTCACGGCTCTTCTCTTCCTTTGTTCCCTTCTGTCGTTCTTTGACAGTTCCCCTCTTTCTCCTACTTGTCCGGGGTAATAGCCTGTGTCCACCTTGTCCCCTCAGTGTTCGTTGCAGTTGGCATTGAAACAATGCTCCCAGCTCGTGATTTCGTGATTAGCCCTTCTGGCTCTTCTCCGACGAGGTTGTTGTGGGACCCAGTCCTCTCCTGGGTTCGCTTCCATCTCCTGTCGCCAGTCGTGGTCGTGGGCGACACTTGATTTTCTCAATCTTTTGGTGAATTGTGGGTACCAGCCTGACCCTTGTTTTTCGCCGAGATGGATTTGACATCCATCATCCGTGCAGTCCATCCAGTTCATGGAGGCGTGCGCCACTTCTCTTTTTGGTGAGCCCGAGTAGTCTGGGCTAGTGGGGGTAGCGTTGCGGGCAACACACTAGGCCTCGCTCTCTGGGGTGTGCGTGCGTCGTTCTTGTTTGATGATGGGGGGCGGTGCGGAGGACGATCTGTTGATCGTGACGTGTATCCACTCCGGGCTTTCCTGGGTAGCGCCGGTGGAATTGTTGGACTGTGTGTTCTGCATTGTTGAAGTTCTCTGCGGGGTACCAGACTTTATCGTGTTCTGGTGAGTAGCCTTTCCACTTAGCTCGCTATTGGCGCCTGTTGTAGTGGAGTCGAGAGTCACTGATTTCGTCGAGTTTGTATTCATCCTCTCCTTCTATCTGAATAGGAGGAGCGAGTTCTTTGATCTGTGCGGGGAGGTGGTTGTCTTAGTAAGATTCGAGGAGGGAGATGTGGAAGGTGTTGTGTCTGGCCATTGACGGTGGTAAGGCCAGCTTATATGCGCTTGTCCCAATCTTTGCCAAGATTTGAAATGGTCCATTTTCTTGTAGTCCAGTTTCTTCGATGGTCTTGAGGTCTTGATGTAGCTTGGCAACAACCACACCACCTCTCCTGACTCTAGGTTTGGATCGGGTTTTCGGCGTAGATCGTAGTATTCTTTTTGTCGTAATTGCGCGGGTAGCATTTCGTTTCTTAACGACTCATGTAACCGAGTCATTTCTTCTGGTATGGGTTGTTTTCCCTGTATCAGATGACCGATGATCTCGTATTCGCGGTTGATTCCGTAATTTGCAAAGAAAGGTGTGTTCTTGATGGTTTCCTGATATCCGTTGTTGTATGCAAATTCTGCTAGTGGTAGGTAACCACACCAGTCGTCTTGTTGATAGTTGATGTATGCCCGTAGATATTGTTCCAATATGGCATTGGTCCTTTCAGTTTGCCCATCCGTTTGTGGATGGAAAGCCGTGCTGAGTCTCCTTTCGATTCCTAATTTCCCCGTGGTTTCCTTCCACAGGTCTGAGGTGAATAGTGTTCCTCTGTCGTTGATGATGTTGTGTGGTAGTCCGTGTAGCCTGACTATCTCTTTCATGAAGAGATTGGCGAACTGAAGTGCGTCTAGGTTTTTTGCGCATGGAATGAAATGGCCCATTTTGGTAAGCCGATCGATGACCACCAGTATGGTGTCATAACCGTCTGATTTTGGCAGGTCTGTAATGAAGTCTATAGCTATTGACTTCCATGGTCGATCGGGGGCCTCATTTGACTGCAGCAAGCTGTAGGGTACATGTCGGACCACCTTAATTATCTGACATGTGTCGCAATTTTTTATGAATCGTTTGATGTCTTCTCTTATCTTTGGCCAATAGTATCGTCGGTTGATGAGCTCGGTAGTTTTTGCCGTGCCTCCGTGTCCCGCTTGTGGGGGGTCGTGATATTTGGCAATAAGAGCTGTTCGTATCTCTTCGTCGTTTGGTATCCAAATCTTCCCTTGATACCATAAGACGTTGTCTTTCCATTGACATAGCCCCAACGCTATTCCTTTCATTTCTTCCTTTCCTCCATCCAGGTTTCTTTTGATAGTTTGGATCTCGTTGTCGTCCTTGCTCACTCTTTGGATTTCCCCTTCGTTCTTGTCTCGAAATTCGGTTGTCTCCACTATATCGAGTTTGATATCTGCGCTTTCTGGGATGTCCCAGTATCGTTCCTTAGGTAGTAAGATTCCCACATTTCGAGTGAGTCTCTTATCTCCTGCCGTGGGTAGGTCTCCTTCCCTTCTTGTGAGGGCGTCTGGCTTTCCTCCCTCCTTTCCTGGTCTATATTCAATTTTGAAGTTGTATTGACTTAATTCTTGCATTCATCGTGCTTGTCGTTCATTTAGTTTCTTTGTTGTCATGAAGGTGACTAAGTTCTTGTGGTCTGTGAGGACTCGTATTGGTTTCGGATTTCCTCTCGTGCATCTTTTCCATTCGTGGAATGCCTGAACTATTGCCAGTAGTTCCTTATTGTGTATGTCGTAGTTGAATTCGGCATCCGACATCGTCTTTGATCGGTATGCCACTGGTCTCGATTTTCCGTCTTGGCATTGTTGTGACTGTCTACCGGAGCAGAGGTATTTTGAGGCATCTGTTCCGATTTTGGTTGGTGCGAGGGGGTTGCAGTAGACCAGTACTGGTGTCGTGGTGAGTTTTGTCCTTAGTTCGTCGAAAGCTTGTTGTTCTTTGTCTCCCCATTCCCAGTTGTCAATGCATTACTTTTTTGTTTTCGCATATAGTGGTTTGGCCATCCTGCTGAACCCTTCTATAAATCGTCGATAGAAGTTGCAGAATCCCAGGAAGCATTGGATTTCCTTGATTTTCTTGGGTGTTGTCCAGTCCCAAATAACCCGTGTCTTAACTGGGTCGGTCTTGACCACTTCTTGTCCGATGATAAATTCTAGGTATTCTGTCTCGTTTTGGTGGAACTGGCATTTGGATGGTTTGATCTTCATTCCTGATTTTCGTATTGCCTCCAGGATATTGCTGACGTCTTTTCGATGCTGTTGTAGGGTGTTTGACTATATGAGTAGGTTATTCAGATAGACGATGCAACACATGTCGATGTGTTCCATGAGGACCTCATTGATCCATCGTTGAAATGCCGCTGGTGCGTTGCATAGTCCAAATGGCATGACTAGGTATTCGTAAGTCCCTAGTTTTGTTGAAAAGGTTGTTTTCCATTCGTCTCCTTCTCTGATTCGAATGTTGTGGTAGGCGTCCTTTATATCCAGTTTGGTGAAGTATTTTGCTCCTCCCAATCTGTCCAGTGCTTCGCTAATGAGCGGTAGTGGGTGTCAATCCTTTTTTGTGACTTCGTTGAGCGCCCGATAATCGGCGCAGAGCCTGAGTTTGGCATCCTTTTTCTTGACAAACCTGATCGGGGAAGCCCTTCCCGATTTTACCCTGCGGATCCAGCCTCGATCTTCGTTCTGTTTGATATATCGGTGGAGTTCCTCCAATTGGTCGTAACTCAGGGCATATATCTTTTTGATGCGCACCGTCTTCCCTTCTTTCAGGTCGATGCCCAGATTGATGCCTGGCCTGTGGGGTGGTACCGTTGTCTTTTCTCCTTTTTCGAAGACGTCCAAGAGGTGATGATATTCTTTAGGGACTATGTCTCTCACGTCCTGGTCTTCATTGTTCTTTTTGTTTTTTATCGCCAGTTCGGTGCTAATGTTGATAGCTTCCAAATGAATTTCGTCTACGATTTCATCCCATCTTAGGATGCCTGTTGCCTCTCCTCTTCGGTAGAACTGTCCGAAAGCTTTTGCCGATATCTCGTTGATTTCCATTTTTGGTTTGGCCTTTTGGTCTTTGGCCACTTGGTTCCTTGTGGTGTCTGAGCTCCCGAACCCCTGATCCCCTCTCTCGGTGTCGTTCAACTGGGTTACTTCTTGTAATTCCCTGTTGTCGATTTTTACGATGATCTGTTGTGCTATTCGGTCTCCTCTTTCTACTCGGTATGGTTGGTCTCCTAGGTTGGCTAGGACCACCTTCACTTCCCCTCTGTAGTCAGAATCTATCACACCTGCATTTGTCATGAGTCGGTGTTTGACTACTAGACTGCTTCGTGGTGCAAATCGTCCATAGGTGTTGTGTGGTAATCCTATGGCTATCCCTGTCCCAACAATTGCTTGCCCTCTGGCAGGGACATCGGTTCCTTCGTTTACGTACTGGTCGTGTCCTGCCGCCCTTGTTGATCCCCTTTTGGGAACTCTGGCCCCCGTGGATAGCTTCTTAACTCTGACGCTCTGGTCACTGGCCGTTGGGCCTTTCTTGGCCTGGACCTTGGAGAATCTGGTGATGAGATTTGCTTCCAGGGCTTTTTCTTCAGGTATCGCATAGGCAACGGGCGAACCTTTGAGACACCAAGTGGTACATCCTTCGCTGTTGGATGTGATCCTTTTATCGTTCCAATCGATTGTTGGATTGTGTTCTTTTAACCATGGCATCCCTCGGATGACTTCATGGTTTTGGAGATTGGCCACTTGGAAGGTTGCCAATTCCCTATGGCTACTGATGTCCATAGGTACTTTCGTCATATAGGTAACAGGTCCCATAGCGCTTGGCTTCCCATCCGCGAGATAAATCTCCCTGGGGTTTTTTGCTTTGATCATCTTGATCCCGTGTTTGTTGCAGACTTCTCGGTCAATGAAGTCTTCGGTTGCTCCTGAGTCAATCATGGCGTTGATAGTGACTGTCTCTTTTGCGCCATGTACTTGTATTTTGACCATAATGTGATCATTGTCGTTTTCGAGTTTATCCGTGTAGTTGAGTGCTGCGTAGTAGTTTTCCAGGATGATGGGTTTTCGTTCAGGTCTGTCCCTCAGACCATCTCTTACTGGGGACATTCGTCAATTCCTGACTGTTCGGGTTCCTGTTCAACCTCGATTTCCCTAATCTTTGGTCTGGTTTGCCAAGGGGCGGTTTTCTTTGCTGGTTGCCAGCTCCTGGCTTGTACGTTGAATGGTTTGGGTACGTCTTTTTTTTGGCACTTTCTGGCTAAGTGTCCAGCTCGTGCACATCTGAGACATAGTTGTTGTTGTATCCTTCTTGTGAATTCTTCTCTTGAGATATTGAATCTTGGTCGTTTTCGCGTCGTGTCCAGTTCCATCGGGTCGCCACAATTCTGATTTCCATTATTTGTGGGTCGGTATGTCCCGTCTGGGTTTCGTGGTGTAATCGTCTCTCATTGGACGCTTTTTGTTGATGGCGATCCTTGGATATGCCTGACCGTTGCCAACTTGTTTTCCTTCCGGATTGCCCATTGGGCTAGGGTTTCGAGGTCGTCGTATTCTTCACTGCTAGCCCCCCAGGCGTTCTGCAATTCTTCGATCATTCCTCCTAGGAGTAGTTCTCCTCCGGTTGAGCCGTCCAACTCGGCGTCGCTAGCCACTAGGCGGAATTCGTTCCAGTATTCGGTGACTGATCGTTTGCCTTGTTTCATGTTCTTCACTCTGATCCTTGCTTCTCCTTTGGCATCGATTACGCCAAATTGTCTTTGTAATTCCGCTTGGAACCCTGTCCAATTGTCCCATGCTGGGGGGATTCGTTCTTCTGCATAAGGTGTGATCCTGGTTCCTGCGTCATCCCTTAGGAGGCTTGTTGCATTGCGGATTTTTTCCTCATCATGGCCGTTCTGCCACCCAACTGTCCTATAGTACACTATGAGTTGGGCTAGCCATCCTCGTAGTTTGTGTGGTTCTCCTCGGTAAACCTCCGGCTCCTTGGCTTTATGTTTCCTGGTCCCTCCACTTAAGGATGTGATGATTTGTCTCATCTGTTCTGGGCTTAGGATCGGGGTTGTTTCCGAGGATGTGGCTCCTTCTTGTTCTGCTGTAGCGCCCATCGTGTTTCGTCGTGTCCTTCGTTGTTCTTGTGTTTCTTCTGATCCACTTGATGAGGGTGTCTCTGGTGTTATAGGGCTTGGTGCTGTCTCATCCGTTAAGACCCTTTCAAGTCCTTCTCCTAGTGATGAAAGGTCGAGATTTTCCGCCAAGGGGTTGATAATGTTTTCGTTGTTGGTCTCCGTTTTGGCTGTTTGTTAGGTGCGGCAGGTTGACGCAACAAAATGATAAAATCCTCTTCTCTCCGAGGGATACTTGCAGCAAGTAACCGATAGTCACCTAACGATCACTTCTTCTTTGCCCAATAGTTGGTGCGATCGCTAAGTCCGTTGACTCCTATCTAGCAATGTCGATCGCTAGGCTCATATAAGACCGTCGTGTCTTGGTTCCCAGAAGCGTCATAGATAAAGATCTTTGTATTGAAAGTATAGTATATGAAAGAACTTATATGGTTGCGTGAAGAACCCAAATCCAGGCCTTGTTTTTCTTTTTTTTCTTTTTTTCTTTTTTATCATGTGCTTTGTGTTAATCAACTACTGGAACAAAGACTACGTGCAGCGCTAGCTATGGTAAAGAAAGAACCCCATCCCCAATTTTTCTCCAACCCGGCACCAGGGAAAAAGCCATCAACCCAAGTCGCTCTGGTATGAGACCAACCGCACACCAGCCACGCAAAATAAGAAATCCCCCTCCGACTAGGGGGTCGAAAAGAAAAATACAAATAAGTACATGGAGAGGAATCAACAGCAAATCCCTTGCCGTAGACGCCAACGAAATAAATAATTGTTTTTACCACTAACGAAACCCAAAGTAACCGACAATGAAAGAAGAACAATGGGGGAGCGGGGGCCACTATAAACTGTTGGAGCGTTGCGTCTATTACTCGAGAACCCAAGGCGTTGACATCCGTCACCGAGGCAGTGCAATACGACGACTGAGCGTAACCGAGAGGTGCGACCATAGAGAAATCGCGAGGGCGGCGTATGGTAAAGGGGCATATGGGTGCCACCCGAGTGAGTGGATTGTAGCTGTAACCGAGCAACGGGACGAGACCTCAAGGGGGGAGAGGAGGGGTAGACCCAATAACCGTGGAAACTATCAGTAACCGTGTGCGTCTCTGACTAGGGCGCCTCTAACGGAGGTGAAGAGAGCGGAGAAATCGACCGTAGCCTATAGAAGAGTTTTCTCCTACTGCGAACTGAAGTCCCAGCCGTCTGTAACATGGGCAAGCGGGTGTTGCCGACCGTGCGAACGCTAAGTGAGGCAGCGAAGCGCGAGCGAAAAGAGGGGGTGATAGAGCCAAACGACAACTAGAAACAAGGACGCCAGGGCCCAAGGACATGATAAGGGAAGTAAGGGGGGAGGGAAGGGTGCAGCTGACGGAGAGTGCAGATGCAGCTCACGGGGAGTGCGGTGGTGGTGGATGTTGACGATAAATCCTCATGGTGTTGAGATTTCAATCGCTGTGTGTGTAGAGGAGATGGTTCGTGAACCCAAATCCATGCCTTTTTTCTTTTTTTTCTTTTCTCTTTTTTTTATCATGTGTTCATTGTTTCTAGGTACAAGAAGCTTCGTGCAGCGCTAGCTATGGAAAGAACAAAACCTATAACCCAAATCCATGTCCCGAGGGTGCCCTTATATAGTGGTTCTTCCCTCAACCCTAACCCTGCGTGACTCATAGTCTCGCGTCACGTGACTCATGACTCATACTGAGTCATAGTGTGAAACCCATCAGCTGACTCGTCCGTGTCCGCTGCGCTCTATCTCGCCGCCAGCCAAAACTCCTAAAACAAGTCATCTGTCCAACGCGTCACATGCGTGAAACCCATGACTCATAATTATGAGTCATGCGCGAAATACATAAACCCATGACCACAATCATGCGTCATGTCAAATATCAACCAATCATAATAACCCAATGACACGCTATTGCGTTGTCGTGTAAAATCCTATGTGTCAACTGATCACATAGCGTGAAAGATAACAAGTTGATGACTAATGACTATTAGTCATGTGAAAGTCTGCCCTGCTTAGTCACCGTTTGTGACAATAGTAAATACAAAATAGTTAAAATTAAGTTGTCAATGGGGGGAATTGCTAATAGAGGGTAGTCCATGATAAAGTAGAGTGTAAAATTGGATTAAAAATAGTGAAGTTGTTGCCTCTGTTCCTCACCCATGTACCACACACTGGATGGGTAATGACAAAGTGAATACCTGAATTGAAGTATGAAGTAGTAGAATATACAGGTAGGATAAGGGCCTGCTAACCTGACTCTCTAGTTCTAATATTTGGTTGATAAAACCAGACAGTTGCATGTCAATTGTCATCACACTTCCTCATACATGTAAAAGTGTTTAATCTAATTTTCTACTATCTTAAATTCTTGTACCTAGACTGGCAAAATGTGATGTTACATGGGATGCCTTAATGACTTTAAAAATCCTGTATTAAACTAGATGGCATGCTACATTAGGCAAAGATTATTTATCATGCCTATGCTCGCACCCTCCAATTGTCAGGTCCTTTCTTATTAGTCAGCACTGTCTTGTAAAGCTAGAGAGCTATCTATATCGAAATGGACTGTAAAGTAAAAATAAATACGAGAGACATGTTATCATCAACTTAATACTGGGCATATCCTCTAACTTCAAGAACAGCTGTCACTCCATTTGGCATAGATTTTACAGTTTTTCAAAATAAATATCAAAAAAGTTAGAAGAAGTTAAGTACCAGAGTTATATTATTGATTGAGAGGTAAAGAGTTGGGCTTGTGAATTTTTAGAATTTAAGAAGGGTATGGTGAAATTAGAAAATAATTATGGTCAACTACACTTTGGTGAGACATGATGACAAATCTGACACAACGTATCATGAACACTTTTGTCTAGTGGGTGCAGATATTATATGGTCAAATTTGTTAAATTTTTATAAAGTTTTTGTACTTTATATATATTATTGTAGCTTTGAAAAATAATCCAGAATTAATAGAAAAATACCTCTACATTGTTATACAGGACCTATTGACTCTCTATATTCCATGATACCAGCACTTCTTATATCTTTCTGGTGTGTTTTTACCATTTAGAATAAATGTTGTTTTGTTCACATAGCTTATCTTAAAAGCACTACTTAAAGTACGGGACAAAGCTTTTCGTCCGGCGTGGCAATGACCACCCCACTCCCACCATACATTTATTATCTATACAACCACAACTGCTTAGAATGAACTGAAAATCTATGTACATATCTAGTAGATATAAGAAAACTTCCATCTAAAATTTTAGAGAAAAAAAAGTCAATACTTAGTATACCATCCCTTTGCATCTAGAACAGCGGCCACTCTCCTAGGCATAGACTCCCACAGGCTTTCCAAATAATCACCTTCAATATCCTGAGTCCAAACCACATCAAGAGCTTCTGCTAGACATCTTCTAACCGTATCTGGCCCCCCTTAGTCTTGTGAATGTTGGGAAAGCGCTGGTGTAGCTTTTTCTTCAATCTCTTCCCACAGTGCTCAATAGGATTGAGGTCTGGGGAATTGGGTGGCCATTCCGTAACCTGTATGTTGTTTCCCGCAACTCAAGCTATAGTATCTCTTGCAGTATGTATCTTTGCACCATCCTGCTGAAAGATAGGATCCCCAACCGTGTTCTCCACCTCCTGCCAGACATCAACTAAGCCATCCTCAAAAACTCCAATATCTACAAATCTATCCACACTCTTGTCAAAATAGGCGTTAGGCACACCAAGAATGCCAATCCATATGGCTCACACACAGACCCCTGCATGCCAATTAGTCAAAGCACAACTACAATAGATATATCTCAGTATAGCTTAAGATGATAGTCATGTGCCTCCGACTATAAGATCACATGTTCGATTCACAGCCCCGTCATGGTTATTATTATTTAAAATATATTTATGTGACAAGTCATAAACATGACGGCGATGATAGCGCAAAGACGTCTGAGAGATTTAAGTGTGCGTTCCCGTTTTAGTATGCCCATAGGGTAGGAACGAGAGTTTCCCAAGATGACTGACGGAATTAGAATAAACACTTAAGTAAAAATATCGTATGAAGAAATCAGAAAACACATAGCGGAAACCTCCGGGCCCACTCAGAACCAGTCAGTACGAACATAAGCTAGTGTGTGCAAATTTGTATTCGAGCAATCGCTACCACAAGCAAAGTTCGGAAACCTGATGCGCAGATAGTGACAGGCTCTCGCTCATTGAATGGTCTGACACCTTTGAAGTTGGCTGCTTCATATACGGTTCAGTGAAGAGATATTATTACGTTGGCATTAGTCGGCTACGTGTACTCTAGAGTGACCTATTATTCGCGGGAATGACATACCCTCACGATAATATGGTAGTGTATCTCTTCATAATATGAGCGTGGAGTCAAACAGTTGTTAGAGTCAATAGGTGTTCGTACTTACGAGTTCAGAGAACTTTGTTCGGTCGATACTTAGTTACTATGGTTAGGACATGTAGCCCGTGAACACTCAGGCGCAGAATATAAATATCGCAGTGCCTCCGTCGCTTAAAAAGAATCATCAAGCACCGGAGAAGAGATCTTATCAATATAAAAAGTTATCACCCAAGAAAATTGTCTTTACCGCTCTGTTACTTTTTATCCGTCCTCATTTCGAGTAACTTAGTTCCACTCCCCCACGAGCCTTCCTAGACAATAATATCCGTTTACGAATACATAAGGTCAAGCCTGGTATTATAGTTACCATATCGGCTACCTCTAATAATAGGAATCAGAGGACCCTCATTTTTACCCCAAATACAAGCCCATACCATCAACTTTATCCCAGGTCCTTTTGTAACCCCATGAATAGAGTCTTTATGCCACTTTTCCTCAGGTGTTCTGAACACATAAATACCCTTAGAATATTTGGACTTTTCAACCATTCATTTATCACTAAAGATGACCCCCTCAAAGTCCTCCTGTGTCCAATCCTTATACTTCTTGGCCCAAGCTAGCCTCTTGACAGCATGCTCATCTTTCAGAAATGCTCTTTTCCTGGCTCTCCACTTCTGGAAGTTGACTGATGCTAAAGCTCACTTGATTGTCTTGACTGAGGCATGTGGTGCAACCTCATTGCGCAATTCTGATAAGGGGAGGTGGCGTGTCTTCTTAGACGCTCTGACTAGACGGTGATGGATTCTGGTATCGATCATTTTGTGTCGTCCAGGCATGGGGAGGTTTTTCACATCACCCCTCTTTTGGAACCGCTTGTAGAAACTTAGAATATAGTGCATCAAGAGATAAGCGTGAACCTCATTTTGGGGTATTTTCAAATGAGTATAACCAACCCAATACTTGTGTAAATAATTTAAAAAAACCGCAGAGATATAGAAGAGATTAAGGAGAATAAAAGTACGGTTTTTTTAATTTGTAAATACAAGTATACGGAATGGTATACTTGTTTTAAAAGTTGGAAAGTTGGTGTAATATTAGTAGCTTTGGCCTTAAAATGCAACCAGAATGTAATGACTAAGGATAAAACATAATTAGATATCCAATCACAAAGAAGTATTTACAGCTTGCATTGACAAGACAACAACGAGATCGGCAAATATATCAATACCCAATGACTCGAGTCAAGAAGCGTATACAACAAAGTCGTGCTGCTGGCAGACTGGGTGGGCGACCCAAAAGCGCAGTGAATGGAGAGCACAGGGGTGAAGCACACAGTGCTGCAGAGTGGAGTGT
>Ga0307507_10010091_pt1 | contig 12341 bp, 2 predicted proteins | sample 7_EM_MG_FD_207223 | JGI IMG/M metagenome (GOLD analysis project Ga0307507, IMG submission 207223) | Populus trichocarpa ectomycorrhiza microbial communities from riparian zone in the Pacific Northwest, United States - 7_EM | ecosystem: Host-associated > Plants > Roots > Unclassified | place... | reverse complement strand
ACCAAAAAGGTCCTTGCGTGCAGGCACATGCGTTCGCTACAATTACTATATACAGTTGGTGGCGATTTGGCGAGCCTGCGTACCGTAGCGAAAATAAATTTTTGCTAGAGGGGGGGGAGGAAGGTGGTCGTGCACAAGACTGTGACCTTTTTTTTCTAAAATTTATTAACTTTATTGTCGGAATGTTAGTCATGTGACGTGGTCACGAGACCATGAAGCGAGACCAGCTAATCTGACCTTGGAGCTGTTGGCCGCGGAGGTAGCTTTATAGCTAGGGTAATATCGACCTGTGACGACGGCTGTTAGACATCAGTATTAGCCTAATTTTGGTCTGTTACACCACCCTCCAGGGACCCCTGTAAGGGGTCAATTCTCTTATGTATATTAGGGCTCTTAGAGCCACCTTAAATAAAACAGATCACTTATACAATTCTGTGTCTCTACCTACCAGCTAGCTTAAGTTATTTGTCGTGATACCTGCCTAGCTAAAAGTTATAAGCCTGGTAACCTTTTAAGCACTAGGGAGATTTCAGTGGCCAGACGACTACTACTAAGCCTCTTTAAGCATAGTTTGTCACGAAATATCGCGTGCTTTACGCGTAAGCGTGTCTCTTTACGCAACCTTAAAACAAAAGCCAATATAGTAACTAAGGACTCTACAAACCCTCTTTTGCTAACCCAGAAAGACTGGCCTATATGGTTTTAATTTATCCGCCGAGAAGTAAGTTTTGCGAAGATCTGGGACTATATTAACCCAGATAAGACGGAGAACGAAATTAAAGAAAACACTAAGCTAGCTATACCTTCAATAGCAGCAGCTCCTACAGCACCTGCAACAGCTCCTGCAGCTTCTATAGCACCAGCAGCAGCTCCTATAGCACCTACAGCAGCTCCTGCAGCACTAGCAGCAGCTTCTGTAACAGCAGCAGCAGCTCTTATAACTTCAGTAGCAACTCTAGCGTCTACTGGAACAGCTATACCTAGGTTATTAAGTTAACAAGGATAACAAACTCCGCAATCTCTAGAGATATAGAGAATACTCTTTAAGCTCTATAAGCTCTAACGACAGGACTATATAAAACGGGAAGAGAAGCTCTACACCTTTATAGCACTATTACATGCCACCATAGGCACCAACTTCTTAGGATATCTTAAAAACCTTACTACACCATATTTGATTTTAAGGCAGCTAAAAAAGGTAGCAAAGCCATCACAAGCTATGTTGCAGCAAATGGTATTAGACAATCTTAAGAAATAAAAACAAGGGCCTAAACGCCAGACTCTGGAATTATGGCTTTAGCTTCATATTACTATTATACAGAACAGCGAAGAGCTAGAGAAAGGGTTAATAGAGGTAATAGAAGGCAGCATTATACGAGCCTTTATCTAGGACTATAAGGAGATCTATCCAGCTCTATATCATGCCTTCATCCAGAAGGTAGCAAAGAGGTTAGAGAAGCTTAAAATATTAACAATAATTAAGGAATTTAATCTACTCTATAGGCACCCGAATTCTGATTATAACGCCTATGCCACACTCTCGGGACAGCCATCTGCGGGATAACCATCTGCGGATTAGACAACAACGTATATTATTCTAGCTTCTTTTTATCTATCTTAGACAAAGTATCCTGCTTATAGTTTAATCCACAAACTAGGAAATTATAAGCAGCTATTTTAATCTCTCCAAGGTCCAAACTTTGTACCAAATAACAAGTATTTAAGGAAGTGTTAAAAATAGCTTAAGGTCCCAAAAAATAAGTAGTACTATAATAAAAGGCTTAAGCAGATTAAGCAGGAAGGTTCTAGGTCAAGGACGTCTCTATCAGCCTTGTCTACTACTAAAAAGATTAAGGATCTAGACAGGCCCCAAGCTACAGCGGCTGCTATAATAATATCCTACTCATTATCATCATCGCAGGAATATCCGGATCTGTCATTAATTAATGCCTAGGGGTATAACACTATAGCAGACACCCACTTCTGTAACGATATTAGATACTTCTATAACCTTAAGCTATACAGGTCCACAGCAACAGCTAGAGACACTAGGGCAGAAATCTATGGATATGGTAATATCAATTTAGTAATTAAGGTGGGCAAACAACACCTAACTCAGTATCTGACATTAAGGAACGTAGTGTATGCTCTATATTTTTATACCAATCTAATATCCGCAGCAAAGCTCCGTAGGGTTGGAGTAATTATTAACCAATCTACAAACCATCTGCGCTATAAAGATAACGGCAGCCTCTTTGCCAACCTTATGGAATATGGAGGTCTTTACCTTATTAATACTATTACCACCTTACCACCTACTCCCAAAATACCAGAACATCTTATCTAGAATCTACTAGATAATCTTTGAAAAAGTAAAGACTGGATAAAGAACTTTAATAAAGAACTGGATATAGGACTGCCGCATTTGGCAAATATTAACATTACTCCTATGTTAAAAAGCATTCAGATCTTAATAGAAAAACTCTATTAGCTACCTACCCCGGAGCTAACTCCAGAACCGCCTAAACAATCAGCGTCTTTGGCGCCTTAGTAATTACTATTTATATAGGCGTCTACAACTCCACCAACATCGTTAATACCATCTACTGTGGTATCTCGCGCGCCATAAACATCATCTACCACCTTATTATCTTTTAACGTTACCGAACCTAGTCCTTAACTAATTGTAGATCCTACAACTCGTTCCGAACCTTAGATAACAGCAGGCTTATTATTAGGGGGTGAGAGACGTTCTGGCCATAAAAAGCGGTCCATGGTAAAAAAGAAAGATATGCCAAATCAGGATCTATAACGACGACCCTTTGCGGTTAAAAGTAACAACGGTAACAATGACCTTATTAATCTAGATATGATACCATCAGCTCACGCCTTTTATGCTGCTATAAAGACGTATAGATAATGAGACAACTTTCTACCACAACTAAAGTTGTGGAGGGAGATACTCAGCTATATATACGCCACCGACTCTAGAGCAGCTCAGCGTGTTTTTAAAAGCTTACTACTAGCTCGTCTATCCCAACTGCCTAATCCGGTAATCCAGCTCTGCCGCTCTACGCCAGACCTGAGGGGGTGTGTTGGCCGCGGAGGTAGCTTTATAGCTAGGGTAATATTGACCTGTGACGACGGCTGTTAGACATCAGTATTAGCCTAATTTTGGTCTGTTACACCACCCTCTAGGGACCCCTGTAAGGGGTTAATTCTCTTATGTATATTAGGGCTCTTAGAGCCACCTTGAATAAAACAGATCACTCGTACAATTCTGTGTCTCTACCTACCAGCCAGCTTAAGTTATTTGTCGTGATACCTGCCTGGCTGAAAGGAGCAACCCCTTACTTTAAGACAATAATTAACTGCTAACTTCAACACCGCATACGTACCACTATAAGTAATATTCGTGTACGTTGATAAAGCGAGTATACTGACACTAATTAGTAGACGTATAGATTAGGAAATACGCAATAAGCTAGAGCTTGAGAACCGTACTGGAAATAGTATACGGATTGCCTGGCCTTGTCTATTTTAGTTAAAGGAGAAAGCTATATTACCCTTAAAGCTTAAGACTATGTATCAGCTTAACTACTAACGCGTTAGATTGCCTAGAGAATTATATCTTTATTTAGAGAAGATTACAACCTCCCTTAAGCTTAAGAGAATTTGTACTGGCCTTATAGCCAATATAATAGATTGCTGAGAGAATAGCAGTCTTGCTAAGAACACTTTATAGGCCTAACGGCTGTAGAGGACGTATATACCCTTACCTTTATACCCTTACCTTAAACCTTGATCTTAGCCTTAACCTTAACCTTAACTATAACCCTTAACCTTAACCTTAACCCTAACCTTAACCTTAACCTTAAACTATAATATACACAAAGACACGATAATATGGAAATTAATTGAAAGGAGAGAATCGCCAGATATGGTTATAGGATTAATGTAGTAACTGCCTTAGAGGAAGACCTAAAAGAATATATAGAAACAAAAATCTACAAGTATATATATGAGAACTTTACGGATTATATATTACGGTTGCTATTCTAGGAAGAATTTGAAGGCTTTACTATTAAGGACTTTAGAAAGATATGCTCTATTACTAGAGTAAAGCTCCGTACTTACCTACTCCAAAGAGGAGTATATGTCGCTATATATAGCAATAGATACCCACTTTATAAGGTTCTATATAATGCTCTTATAGAAGAGGAACCTTATAAATGGATAGATAAGGAAATTATAGAAGCTCTTAAGGAAGTTAGCCCTATAATTACAGTGGTATTATAAGAATGACTTAACTTAACATAAATATGTTACGGACAGCTTAAGTACGATGTTATAACTACTTGGAGAAGAGTCGGAGGAAGCTAGTTAGTTGATATAGGTACGGTCTAGGATGGATCCGGTGGAACTATGTGACGAGGAATGGTAGCTGAGGTTACATAATGTGATCTATATAATCTGTGTAATCTATGTGATTTATAATAGAGTAGATAGAGTATACGTACCTTATAGAGCAAAGGGATTTCTTAGGTGTATGATTGTGTATTTAAAGGACCATAGTCCCTACCTAGATAGTTATCTCTTTGTAGTGAATCTTAGAATATAATTAGAGTTAATCTGTTAGGCAACCACTCTACTAGTTATTATTATATTGTTAACACTGTTCTTATCTATATACCTAGCCTAATAATAGGACCCACCGTAGTTCCTACTACAAGGTTCCGTTACATATTTACTACTAAGGTTATGGTATTAAACCAGGTTGAACAACATGCCACCCAGAGCACCAGTTACAACGACGTTAACGGCAGCCACGACCTTAGGGTTAGGAGATACTAGTATAGCAGACACGGATTCTTAAGTGGTTACGCAAGGTCAGTTATAAGAAATAGTTAATTGCTTACAGGATAATAGCAGGCTACTTAAAGAACGCATTAATGGAATTAGAGTAGCAAAGGTTAAGTTACCTTTAATTAAACAGTTCTTAGGAGAGAAGTTAAAGCTTAAAGGGTTTCTCACGCAGATGTATTTTAAGGTTATATAAGAAGGAGTGAAGTTAGCAACACCTATAGACCAGGTAGCGTACGCAGGACTATTCTTATTAGGGAGAGCTCTAAAGTGGTTTAAGCCTTACCTTACAGAGATATAAGCAAACGGTGTAACGACTACTAACCCAGACGTACGGTATGTATTTGCAAGTTGGAACGGATTCGCAGAACGGTTAATGTAAATATTTAGAGACCCTAAAGCAACTATAACAGCGGAACGAAAACTTCAGAACTTAATACAACGCACTTTAGTAATTAAGTATACAACGCAGTTTTAAATACTAGCTACGCAGGTTAAGTGGAATAATAGGGCGCTTATAGCATAGTATAAGCAAGGACTTAAGGCGAAAGTCCAGGATATAATTATCCTAATAGAAGATGCGGATACTCTAAGAGAGTTAATAGACCAGTTAATAAAGATCGATAATAGGATCTATTAAAGGGAACAGGCTAAAAAGGGTTAGGATAGAGTTCTATAGTTATATAGGGCGCAGAGTACGCAATAACCGATATAGAGTTAAAAACTATAGAATGGCGTAAAGCTAATGGACCTAAGCGGTACTAAAGAAACCTAAAGGTGGGGAAAGAAACTATGGAAACCTAGAGGTTAAGGATTGAGTAATTAAAGGACCTAGGAGTAGAGGCTAAACCAGGGATCTTAGTAGTAGAAGATGTTTAGGTAGACTCCACAATAAGAAAAATAGTTTAAAGATAGGGCTTATATAAATTATAGAAAACAAGGTTATTTCGCTAGAGACTATAGAGGTAGTTAGAGTAACTATACGGTAAAGAGAACCTGACCAGTAGGGGATACATACGTATAGAGGGACGATGGTGCACTATAAGGAACAAAAGAATGTTCAATTAACAGTTTTGCGTATTATTACAACAACGTATGCTAAATTTATAAGGACGCCAAGTACGGCGCAAGCTATTAGCTATAGGAGCCAGTGTTATCTAAGTTTAAAGGAACTAACGAACTAGCTTATAGATCGGACATTAAAGACAATAAATTTAATATAGGCAAAGTATTTACTAACAATAAGGCAATAAAGGCAGCTTAATAGGAGCATACAGACCTTAGAGAAGTTAAAATAGAAGTAGAGACTAAGACCATTACAGAACAAGGTTTAGTAATGGATATTATAACGCCATTAAATACGATTTCCATCGCTTTATAAAACAATAGGAGTAATGTTTAGAAGAAACTAAGCAAGTAGATAACTGCTAGTGCTAGCTCATTACTTAATAAAGGCAAAAGGCCACAGGCTTAAGATTCTTAAGAAGAGATACAAGAAGCTTAAGATTCTTAAGATAAGATAAAATACACCTAAGGACCCACAATAGATGAAAACTAATGGGAAAGGGCAGCTATTTAGTTTATAAATAAACAAATAAGTATAGGACGCAAGTTTAAGAACTATAAGTTTGGGGAATAAATAAGAACATTAGTAATCCTAGGTAAACACAGTGTTCAGCCTAAATATTAAACAGTTGATACTAGAATTAAGAAGTAAGATAACTATAAAGATCTAGCTGTAAGATGTAGAAAATAAGAAACTATAGATAAGTTTAAGACAAGAATTATTATATAGCAAGAGCAAAAGCTAGATAAGAGGTTAGCTATGCTAGGTTATATAAGGGACAGAGCACCTGTATAAAGAGTTACTAATAGGCCAAGTATAGGGACACCTAGGGTAAAATAGTTAGATAAACTAAAATAAGAAGAGGATTTAGATATCCTAACTAGGTTTAAAGAAAGATATACTAAAGGATGTTATAATATAGCAATAACAAGGTACTTTCTAATGGATAGACTATACACACTAAACCAACTATATAGAAAGTGGTATAGACAACAAAGCAATAACGAATAGGTAGATTTCTATATATAGCTAGACAAAAAAGTTGTCTAAGACCAACCTATTACGGAAAAACGCATAAGTTACATTAAAGAGGTATTAATTATAATGTTAAGGAACCTAGAAGAAGGATCTAAGGACTAGAGAAGTGAATAACAAATCTTAGTACCTGTAATAGAGATACCAGTAGTTAGGTCAACCAGGTATAGGTTTAAACTTAAGGATAAAGATAAACTAAGAGTTAACCTAAGTCACCTAGTATATTACACACTATTGTGGATAGCTTATGTGGATAACACCTACAACATGCATAGAGCACTAAAAGATAAGAACCGGAAGTACCTAATAAGGATATATTGGGCACCCAAGGAAAGGTGGTTTAGAAACGCTAAGTATATATATAGATAGCACCTAGTAGAAGTATAAGGTTAAGGAGACTTAACACTTTAACTAGGAAGATTCCTTATGGAAGAATACCTAGACAGATAACAGTGGTAGGAGTGCCTAGAGAACACTTATCCATGGCATATAGAGGAAAAGAAACGAACTAAGTATTAGCCTAAGTTAGACTAAGCATAAATAGGATCTAGCAGCCAATAGTTAAAAAAAGGGGAGGCGTATAGAACTAGAGGGAACTAGTATTAGAGCCTTAGACCCTTAAAGGAATTTAAGGATAATACCTAAATTTATAAGTTAAATGGCAAGATTAGCAGTTTAAAGTATTGGTAGATAGTAGAGCAACTAGGAACCACGTATTACCAAAAGTAGTAGAAAGGATGGGGTTACTATATAGATAGAAGGAACACCCATATCTACTTATAACAATTTTAGGAGATTAGATAGCCTATAGAGGAGGTATTATTAATCTTAAAACAGAACCTATTTAGTTAACTATTAAAGGAAGACCAGTAAGAATGTCTTTTAATATCCTACTATTAGGACAGGATGAGGCGATACTAGAAATGCCTTAGTTATAGGAGTACAATTTAAAGATTGATTGGGTTACAGGTTAGGTTAATATTAAGGATACTTAATGGCGTAAAGTGTGATAGCAAACCAAGTCAATATAGTACCAAGTTGGAGTGATATATAAAGAGACTAAGCGAGGCTTAAGTTATATACCAAAGAGATACCATAAGTATAGTAAGAAATTATGGTTACTAGAAAGTAAGAAGCTGTTAGAACATATAGCATAGGACTATAAGATAGAACTAGAAGAGGAAATAAGTTTAAAGTTCTTTCTAATCTATAAGCTTACTGAAACCGAGTTAGTGGCACTTAAGGAGTTTATCCAGGAGAACTTACGTAAGGGATATATCAGACCGTTATAGTTATTAGTAGGATATCTAGTATTATTTATCCTAAAGAAAAACGGAAAACTTAGGATGTGTATAGACTATAGACAGTTAAATAGCATTACTAGGAAGGATAGGTATTCTTTACCCTTAATTAGCGAAATCTAAGACAGGATAGGCAATGTAAAGATCTTTACAAAGATAGATCTAAGGTGGGCGTACCATTAAATTAGAATTAAGGAAGGCGACGAATGGAAGGCAGCCTTTAGGTTAAAGGAAGAACTATATAAGCTATTAGTTATATAATTCGGGCTTATAAATGCACTAGCAACGTTCCAGAAGCGAATTAATAGTATATTAGGAGAACACCTTAATGAGTTTGTTATAGTATACCTTAACAATATTATTATCTACTTAGTAAGTAAGGAAGAACATAGAGAACACGTTAAGTAGGTCTTAAAGAGACTACAGGAAGAACAGATACTAGTAGCAATTAAGAAATGCAAGTTCTTTACAGTAAAAACCAATTTTGTAGGATTTATTATCAAACTAGGAAATATTAGCATGGACCTAAAGAAAGTCAAAGCCATAGTAAGTTAGCAAGAACTAGAGAACGTTACATAGTTAAGATTATTCTTAGGGTTTTGCAACTACTATAGGAGGTTTATAGCATAGTGGTTAAAAAGTATTAAGCCATTCACAAGGTTAACAAAGAAAGAGAAACCATAGGTTTGGGGTAGTAAGTAGAAGAAGCTGTTCCAGGAACTTAAAGAGTTGTTTACCTAAGAGCTAGTCCTTAAGATCTATTAACCAAAGTTAGAAACGGTTGTTAAGATAAACGCATTAGACTTTGCACTAGAAGTATACTTACTATAGAAGCACCAGAACGCATAGCACCCAGTAGCGTACTATAGTTGGAAAATAACACCACTAGAGTTAAACTACGACATTTATAATAAAGAGTTGCTAGGCATAGTTACAGCACTTAAGGAATGGAGAGCATTCTTATAAGGCATAGAGAAACCATTTATGGTTAAAACGGACTATAAGAACCTTACTAGATTCCTAACAATAAAGGAACTCAACCAAAGACAGGTCAGATAGGTGGAAATGCTTATAGAATACCACTTTGAAATTCAGCACACTAAAGGTATAGATAATGCATGAGCAGACGCTCTAAGTAGAAAGGCTAAACTACAAAGTAACAAAAAGCCATTAGGAGCTTTATTGCAAAAGAATTAAGATGGATTAATTAGATATAATTATTCAAGAATTGCAGCAACTAAAGAAAATCAGATCTATAAATCACTAGAAAGTAATTAGATATAGAAGATCTAAAAAGCACAGGTAGAGGATCTAGACTTAGAGTAATACAAAAACAGAGAAGTAATATATGTGCCTAAGTCTGTTGTAGAGGAGTTTGTTAAGAAATTCCATAAGGAAATAACACAAGGACACAACAGAGCTATAGGCTTAGTATTAAGACTTTAAGAGGAGTATATTATTTAGGGAATCTAGGGACTAGCAAGATAAGTTATAAAGGAATATCTAGATTACCAAAGAAACAAACCAATAAGGCATAAGCTGTATAGAGGGCTACAACCTATTAAAGTACCAGGAAGACCATAGGAGGTTATATTATAGAACTTTGTTATTAAGTTACTAAAGTTAAGAGATCCTATTATAGGATAAGATTATAACGTAATCTTAGTAATAGTGGATAAGCTTATAAAGTGGGGATACTTTATAGCATGCATAAAAGAGATATTAGTAAAGGATATCACTAAAATCTATATAAAGGAAGTATTTGCAAGACATAGAGCACTAAATAAGGTTATATTGGATAGAGATCCAAGATTTATAGTAGTATTTTAGGAAGTATTTCTGGCAGAATAAGGAGTTTACGCAGCAACCTCTACAGCGTATTATCCGCAAATGGACGGATAAACAGAAAGACTAAACTAGACACTAGAATAGTATCTAAGGCATTATATTAATTATGTATAAAATAATTGGGTATCATTATTACCAGTTACATAGTTTGCATATAATACAACACTATAAGAAGGAATAGGGACATTACTATTTAAGGCAAATTACAGGTATAAGCTAAGAATGTTATTATTGCTATATTAAGCAAAGAAAACAAGTAGCACAGCTAAACAAAGAATGGAGATGTTAATGAATCTTTATATAGACCTTACGGAAATAGCCAAGTTAGTATAGCAAAGGATAAAAAGGTACTATAATGCTAAGAAATCCAAGGGACCAGATCTAAAGAAGGGAGATAAAGTGTGGCTACTATACAAAAATTTTAAGAGTTAACAACTAAGTAAGAAATTGGACTATGTTAGACTAGGACCTTTTAAAGTTAAGTAAAGAATTTTATTGGTTATATATAAGTTAAACTTACTAGCCAAAATAAAGATCTACCCTATATAATATATCGCGATACTAGAACCAGCACACGGAGATATTAAGCCACCAGTTTACAAGGCAGACATATATAGAGGGTAAGAAGAAGATAAATAGCAAGTTTTAAAGATCATTAGTTATAAGGATATAGATAATAAAATATAGTATAAAGTAAAGTAGATAGGCTATAGTAAGACTACCTAGAAACCACTAAGCAACCTAGAGAACGCTAAGGAAAAGGTATGGGAGTATTGGAGGAAAGTAGGTTAGGGAGTATTAATAAAAAGGGATCGCCAAAGAATAAGTCGCCTAAAGGGGACCTAAGAGGAGCAATTGCTAAGCTACTTAGAGTTATTTCCCTTGTAGGAGGAAAGCTAGTTCTTTTATTACCTAGCTTAGATAGACCCTATTAAACTAATTTTTACTCCTTAGAACGAACCTTCTTATATATACGTTTAAGACGTTAAAGACAAGCATAAGCCAGACGTTGAGCTTTAAGGATATATATGGACTCTTCTAAGACATGTTAAACCTTAAGTAGCGCAGAGGCTAGTTTACCGTTAAGTTTTTTAGTAGTAGATTAAACATAAGACCCTATAATAAGTTACTTAGGGAACCCAAAGACTGTTAAGAGTTATAGGACGCGTATATTTAGCGTTAGAGATAAAGCGAACATTGCAGGACGATTAAACGTTTGCTTTAGTGCACTCCGAATAAGAGGACGGTTGTTAAGACAAAGGGCTTACTAGCGCAATATAAACTAACCCCTCTTTTACACAACGAGAATATAGAGACGGCATTATCTCACCTAGAGACAAGATTGCAGCAATAGTACAAGACCGGCGAGCTGTAGAAGAAGAAAAAGATGCTTTAGGTATAATAAGTAAAGATATTAACCAGACTAATTAAACGAATATTATACCTCTAGTAGACGACTTAGAGATGTTAGGAATCTTTAAGGACAAAAGATAAAGAGGAGGGAGATAGTGTTATAGACAGCTTAAGTACAATATTACGACTACTTAGAGAAGAGTTGGAGGAAGCTAGTTAGTTAATATAGGTACGGTCTAGGATAGATCTAGTGGAACTATATAACGAGGAATAGTAGCTGAGGTTATATAATATAATCTATATAATCTATGTAATCTATATAATCTTTAATAGAGTAGATAGAGCATACATACCTTATAGAGCGAAGGGATTTTTTAGGCGTATGGTTATGTATTTAAAGGACCACAGTCCCTACCCAGATAGTTCTCTCTTTGTAGTAAATCTTAGAATACAATTGGAGTTAATCTGTTAGGCAACCACTCTACCAGTTATTATTATGTTGTTAATACTGTTCTTACCTATATACCTAGCCTAATAATAGGACCTACCGTAGTTTCTGCTACAAGGTTCCGTTACAAAATAGCTCTGAAATTGAATTAAGCTATACCCCTATTAGTTATAGCCTCTTTAGTTCCTATAACCCCCCCTAGCAGCCCACTATTTACCTATACAGTACTGATGCCTGTAAACTATTAACTACCTCTACTACCTCCAACGCCTATAATCCAGCCTATAGCTATAGCCATATATCGGCAAAATATGGTACCCTACCAATGGCCTCAATGGTTGGTGGTTGACGCAATTGGCGCGCAGTTGAGGGCATTTGGCAACTCGACCGACTAGCCTATGTCGTGTTTTTTTAACACGCAGCCTGC
>Ga0307507_10010090_pt1 | contig 12341 bp, 8 predicted proteins | sample 7_EM_MG_FD_207223 | JGI IMG/M metagenome (GOLD analysis project Ga0307507, IMG submission 207223) | Populus trichocarpa ectomycorrhiza microbial communities from riparian zone in the Pacific Northwest, United States - 7_EM | ecosystem: Host-associated > Plants > Roots > Unclassified | place... | reverse complement strand
ATAGGCTTTCGTAGGCCGATGGAATTCGGCCTATATCGGCCTAGGCTGTTTTCAGAGTGGCCCGCCTTGGCCCGGCCTATGGCCTATAGGCCGGCCTACCAGCGGCCTGGCCCGTTAGGAACACTAGCCTTAGCTACTCCACATGGCCTTAGCGCCTACTAAAGCTAGTATCGTAGAGTTTCGTAATGCTGAACGTGTGCAAGATGTCTAATGTGCTATAGCCGGAGAGGCCGCGCTTGAGGCCAGCTATGGGAACTGGAGGTGTTTCGAGACTAAACATGGTTAACCTTGCTAGGCCACGATATAGTGATACTGTCTACTCAAATATATACCAACTCAGCTCAGAATGGAATGTCACCTGGGTCCTACGTATTTATTCTTTGTTGACAGGCCTACTACAGTATGCTGACCAACCCTGCTGTACGGATGGTTAGTCGTTCAAAGTTCCATCAGCCCACAATCGTTACATGACAATTACAAGACTGTCCCCTTCCAGCGTGATGGTAATGGCAACCCTAACAGCCATGCCGATGAACAACTCCTAGGGGATACAGGCCAGCTCATCGACCAACCCCTGCAGTGGCACTTCAGGCAACAACCTCTCATAAATATGACGCTAGGTGGAAGCTAGCTAGCTCTCCAGCAAATTTCCCTCCCAGTTCAGATACGCCGGGAGAAATGGTGAGTGGTAGGAGGGCACATGACCGCATAAAATTCAACCCATTTAGTTGTCGAGTAGGGGTATTGTAATTAATTCCAGTAAAGTACAGTAGTGTTTCCACTCTAGATTATTACTGGCCCGTTTTTCTTCAAAAGTGGATATGGGGGGCAGGGACTCTCGCTGTCTCCTACGTGGTGAAAATACCAAACCTTCCTACATCATGCTGAATCTCAGGCTGTAGTTCTAGTTGTGGCTTCACCAATCTAGGTGGGCTGTCTGTACTGCCTATACAAAAATTGGCTACATCATGATCGATCACTCGCAAGAGCAGGGACCGCGCTGACGGAGGTCACGTATGATATGTGAAGTGAGAGACCGAGGACAACAGGCTCCAGTGAGATGGCCCTGATCATCATTTCAAATGCATAAAATAGTATCGTCCACATATAGTAGAATCAGTATTGCCTAAGATGGCGATGGGCAAAGGTCTAATCTATCTTTGAGACCCCGACCCCATTATTCCAAATGTTCACCAGTTGCAGCGTACCTCCAACTATAGAACACGAAATGACGTGCCAAGCGATAGGCGTCTACATAACTCCCCCTAGACACCTCCTTATCCCCCCTCTACTCCAAGTTCGGATAAGTCTTTCGGCCCGATTCTGCGTAAAGGAAGTGGGCAGATAGCAGAGAGGGGAATTGCGCGGACCCGTCACTTATCAGTGAGACGGAACATATCTTTTCCATCCCCCGATTACACACTAGGCACCCGAATGCAGGAGCTAGCCCCAGCTAGGCCCTGGCTTGGGAGCAGAACGAAGACCTAAGCAAAGTATTTAAGAATATAAAAAAAGTTCACAAATCAGCGAGTATTCGCGCCTAGCACACTATTCCTCTGGGACCTCAGGCTCCACAGGCCCAAAGTTTTTCACACTAGAAGTAATGGGTATAGTTGGTCTCAATCATATTTTTCCAACGCCATATTATCATAAAAACCAGAATAATTGAGAACCTCACATGAGGTTAGAGCTGCATCTCACTTCATCGTTCACCCCTTAATCCAAGGGGACAAACCTTTGACGACGTAGTATGATTCTCGATTATTCCTATTTTTACACTATATACACGAGGCTGGCCCAACCAAGAAACACAAATTAAGGCAGATAATTCACGAACCCCTCACACCACTTTGTCAAACAGGATTGTAGGAAAGAGTAAAGGAGAAAAAATATATTAGTTAGGGACATAAAAGCCATAAATAACTATCAAAAACCTCACTGAGATCTCAAAATGGATGTCGAGTCACCTATATTCTCCCCATCAACAGGTTTCCCCACGCCGGGTTCCACCTTCAGGGGTTGCATGATAAGTCTGGTTCAACCTAGTGACACTTTCGATCATTGTGTTTGAGCCGGAGACACGGATAGGGGAGCATCTCCGGGTCGTCCAATTTGCGGCACCCCCTCCGATGGATGGGCTGGCGTATTGGGGACTGTTGGATGGCCCGGGTGGCTCAAGGAAGGAAGGAAGGAAAGAAGTGGGAGAGAGGTACCCACGGGGGGTATTTATAAGAAAATGTCTCAATGCCAAGAGCCATCATAGGGTTGATAGATATTGGTACAGTAGGTTGGGGTTTCTGGTCGGGGTCCATGATATATCCGAGATTTTAGCAAGGGTAGAGAAGCTAGGGTTTCAGATCCCCCCTCAACAACAAAGCTATTCAACGCTCTAACCCTTCTACAGCACCAATAAGAGCTATCCTGGGAAGGTTGCGAACATAAGTTAATCGATCACCGAGTGAGGCCTCGATGGAATTTCCAGCGCTAGGGAAAGGTGGAGAGTATGATAGCGTGTATCTTTATAGCTTCCTAGGACCAATCAGTCTACCTTAAAACTCCGAAACCAATAGCTGTTAGTAGACCGCGGAAACTAAAAAACTGTCAAGCTGGTGGTTTAGCACGGCACTCGCAAAATGGGTCAGTCTCTATGGCGAATCCGCAGCCGGCAACAATATTAGTACGTGTTTGAGAGATCACCGTAATCTTAACGAAAAAATCTCACCATTTGTTGATCCAAACAATTATCAACATTATTTCTAATGGAGAGATCGGATGTTGTAGTGAGCATTCCCGGGAATCATATGCATCGAGTGATGTAAAATGATTAGACACTAGGTGCTACAACGTTCTTCGGATGGAGATAGATAGACGATTTATAAAGCTTTTTCACCTATTCCCCTAGAAAGTGCCATTCTCCCTACCACACCTAAGCCAATAATTTCTAGCGCCACTCACGCGGCAAGTAGAAAGAACGGGAGAAAAAAAAGTAAAAACAATGACTAGCCAGTGAATATATCGTACACTCAGTCTAACATTTATGCGACTGCAAAAATAGTAATAGCATTATGATACAGCACACAAGCAAGGGCCCCTAATACTCCCTTTCAAGAGAGAAATAACTAGCTAACGATTTTGAGGGGAATCAAAAACATTGAAAAGAAAAGAAAGGCAAACATACCTCAAAGAAGAGAAGTAAAAAAAAAAAAAGGAAAAGGAAAAGGAAACAGCCTCCATCCATATCCGCCAATTAACCCGAGCCCAAGAACCCCAGACAACGGAAAAGAAATGAAAAAAAAGCATTAACCCCCCGGGCTATCCTATTCTGGCAGTCTTTTAATTTCTAACACTGACGCCAGAACGCTTGTGATACATTCTTGCAGCGATGTTCATTGAAGCCAACTCTTGGAAGAGTAACTTGGCGGCGTACGGGAGGTGGATTTGAGAAATCTTAGTCTTGTTGCGACACGGACGGCACTCGAAGAGGTTCTTTTTGAGATTGCTAAACATATATTAGTAAAAGTTATCGAGAATCATGATGTTACTTACGCGATGGGTGTCATTAGCCCGCAGATATCACATATGTGAACTCTAAAAGCGTCCGAGACTTCAAAGAGTCTCTCTTTGAGGAAAGCACTAGCACCATGAGCGATCATACAATCACGTTCCATCTCTCCGAAACGAAGACCACCATCTCTAGCACGACCCTCAACAGGTTGACGTGTAAGAATCTGGACAGGTCCTCTCGCCCGAGCATGAATCTTATCATCAACCATATGTCTGAGACGTTGGTAATAGGTGGGTCCTAGGAACACCTGGGCAACTAGCTTTCTACCAGTATAACCGTTGTACATGACCTCGAAACCTCGAGACTGGTAGCCATTCTGTCGCAAAAGAGTCGATACAGAATCAACTGTTACATCGCTGATCAAGAGGAGAGCTATTAGTCAATATAGGCGGATAGTAGAATAACTTAGAGGCCTTACGTGAAAGGGGTCGCGTCCCCTTCATACCCTCGTAACGAGGAGACTTTGCTTAATTGACATTCTATCAAATGGGCAATCGTCATGCGGGATGGGATGGCATGGGGATTGATAACTTTCACAAATTAACAAAAGGACCCAAAATGGAGTATCACCCTGAAGGCCTTACTGAGATCAGGAACAATTCCTTCACAAGTGAAGGGCATGTCTTCTTGCCGATAGGTGATACCAATCGTACCCTAATAATTGCAGTCAGTATTTGAGACTTCACTTGGTTGAGCATCCAAACTGCACCTTCTGTCCATGCCTAGAGGCGAATTTGTCTCCTATTTGCGGAATCTTGGTAGTTCTCATCCGGACTTTAACAAACTTCAAACCCTCAGCGTTTGTAGTAAGCATGACCTGGTCGACGATACCGTTCTCTGTGCTTCTAAGTGGCGTGGAAACATCGCGCTTGGTATGGTATTTTTGCCTCTGACCCATCTCGTCGACATCGGGAGCGATTGGCGCTGTCTTTCCGATAATGATGTCCTCTCCGGAAACTCTCACACCAGGAGCGATCAGTCCATCATCGTCCAATTTGTCATAGGTACCATGCTTCAATTTAAGCGTGTTGTTCCTTGTTGGCTTTTCGAACTCTTCTACAATTTGCATTCCGATCCGCTTCTCTTGATCCATATAGGATCGATAGAACAAACTCCGGAACAACCCACGATCAATACTGCTTTGATTCATGATAACAGAATCCTCCTGATTGTAGCCGCTATAACAGAGAATTGCGACGATGGCGTTTTGACCGGCAGGAAGCTCTCTGAATTTAAGAAACTCCATTGAACGGGTAGTAGCTAACGGTTTCTGGGGGTAGTATAGAATATTTGCCATTGTGTCCATACGTTCTGAGAAATTTGTCAAGAAGACACCCATGGCTTGCTTACCCATAGCGGATTGATAAGTATTACGGGGTGACTGCAGGAAGTTATTGTAATTAGAACTTGAGCTGTAAAATAGGAGGGAAGACAGGCTCAGCAGGAACATACCTGATTATGATCTGGGAAGGGAATAATACTGGCACAGATTCCAAGAATCATACTTGGGTGGATTTCACAATGTGTCCAGGTATGAGTCGTAGAATTGATCGGTGCCTTGACCCTTTTGGCCTGGTCGGTTTCCTGTTCAATCTCATAACCCAGTTGAACTTGTCTTGACAAATCGAGATCCTCGGGCGTCATGACAATCATAACACCTTCTTCTTCCTCTGCATCAAGATATTCAACAGCCCCTGCAAAGAGTAGACCTTCCCAACCAAATCTATCCTCTATATCTAGTTGATGATCGTCTTCGAGCTTCTCTATATGCTCCTTCTGCAGGACGAGTTGTCCTCGTCGCTCGCTGCGAGGGTCGTTGTCGATAACGAAAAGCGGACGGCAAACCCGCCCCGCATCTGTAAAGATTTTGAACTCTCTGTCTCGGATATCACGAATGACACTGACTTCGTGACTGACAACACCCTGCCTTCGCACATCTTGAACAACCTTCGCTAACATGAGAGGATCACGATGGGTACCAACCCAGACCCCGTTAACGAAAACCTTAGTAGCATTGGGAGACCGCTGAGGCTCATATTCTTCAAGCAATTCCATATCATTAGACGACAAAAAGTCAACTAATGGGTATCCGGGGGTGCCAATCGTGATATAAGACATCAAGGATAGGTTTTTGACAAGACCACAGGCTTGCCCTTCGGGTGTTTCGGCCGGGCAAACCAATCCCCAATGGGTATTGTGCAACTGACGAGGCTTTGCGATTTTCCCATCTCTACCTATAGGAGTATTGGTGCGCCGTAGATGAGAGAGGGTAGAGGCAAAGGTATACCGGTTCAACACTTGAGAGACACCCGCCTTGGAAGAGGCTGCTTTCTTTTGTTCGCCCCAGTTACCCGTTGCCAAAGAATATTTCAGGCCATTAGTGATAGTGTTAGACTTGACAGCCAAAGTCAAATTGAAATCTTTGCTAGTTTCAACACATTTCTCCAGATATTTGTAGACATCCTTTGTGAGCTTTCTCCAAAGAGTCCGGAAAAGCCCTGCCAAAAGGGGCCCAGCCAAATCCAATCTCTTTTTTCCAAAGTGATCACGGTCGTCCACTTCCCGGCGTTCCAAAGCACATTGCAGCATCCTATGTACCATGTAACCTAAAAAGAAGGCCTTCCTCGTCTCACTCCCTTCTTCCTGTGAGATATGAGGCAACAGCTCCTTCTGCATAATGTCACGCGCATACCGTATACGTTTTTCTTTATTAATCCCCTGTGAGGATCCGCGCTTGCCGATAAAATCAAGAGCAACCTCCCTATCCTGGATAACAAACGCTTCCTCAATACAAGGCTTCATCATTTCCAGCATTTGCGTATCGTTACGATCGTAACAGACGTGGTTTAGAATATCCTCATCTGATACAACACCGAGAGCACGAAAAACGATGACGATGGGTATATCGCTCTTGATATACGGAAGGGTCGATTTGATGGTCGCATTGTATCCGCCTCGTGCCTCTCCCTTCGAAAACAACTTGATCTGCATGCTACTAATGAGCCGCGATCCTTTCTCTACCGCACTTCGAATCTCAGCCACATACGGCGTTGGCGAAGGTAACGCTTTTTTGAACACCTGTACAATATTGGCGGCGCTCCGCTCCTGAGCAATGAGGACTTTCTCTGATCCGTTGATCACGAAGTAACCACCCTGGTCATAAGGGCATTCGTTGAGACTATAAAGTTCCTCCTCCTTGAAATCCTTCAGGATACAGTACTGCGACTTGAGCATGACTGGCATTTTACCAATAAAAACTTTGGTTGCTCCCTCATCTTCCTCCTCAATATCCCATTCGTACCGTACCCTGAGCTTGTCCTTCTGCGGGTCCCCATTGTCAGACCCACCGTCTTCGTCATCCGATGCAACTTCTACTTCTCGAGCCACCATAACCTTCTTTTTGAGCTCGCAGTACATTGGTGCTGAATACGTAAGGTTTCGTAATCTCGCCTCCTGGGGTAACATAGGCTGGGTTGAACCATCACCTTCAGTCATAGTGGGTCGTGATAAGTAACAGGGTCCAAACATAATCTCGTATCTTCGTAAAACAATGCCATCATCGCTCTGAGGAGTGTTCTGATCTAGTGTTAAAAGGGAATCCTCATCAATCATCTCCACCATCGTCGTGCCAACAAATTCATCAAAGGAGTCAAGTTGCTGTGAAACCAAGCCTTTCCGGTCAAAAAATGCGGAAATAACTGTTGTGCTCAGGAGATCATCAGGTCAGCAATTCCAGGGAACCAGATTCTGAATAAAGGATATACCCTGCCAGCAATCCTCAGCCGTGATATCGTCAGAGTATTCGTCCATGGTTGAGTGGCTGAGGGTGAGAAAGGCTTAAAATCGGGACGAAATGAGGGAGGACGCAGGTAGCGGGAGATAGGGCCGGCAAGAGGAAGGTTACAGCGGTAGTGTTGATGCAGAGGGGAGGTGACAGGATGAGCAGCAACAGAGTTGAGATGAAGGCGTTGTGAGGGAGAAAGCTGGCCATAACCTTTGTTTTCTGGCTCACTGTAGGCTGACTAATGGAGAAAAATTACTAAAGTAGCCCTAGCATGGTTACCCTACGAACACGATAGACGAGAATGCCAAGAGAAAACGCGTGATCAGGAACCCAGATCGTGCCGCAGGGTCTAGGATAGGTTTACCGGTAGTTCTAGTGGCCAGTTTACAAAGGTGGAAAATTTCAAAGACGGAAAAAAAACGCTCTACAGTCAATCAAAGCAGATGAAGTGTATGAGATTGCCTGGAAGTATTTATTGATCCATTTCACGTCATAAACCCTACAAGCTCCGACAAACATCCGAAAACATAGCCGCCGGGGGAAAGCAGAAACAGGAAGAAAAATGAAAAATGAATATCAATTACCATCGTCAATTAACAATGGGATATTACCAACCGCTCTTCCAGCTTCCACCAGACACCAACCGTATCGAGCAAGAGATCAGCTATGCAGTCTTGAAAAGCAAGACCGCGAGATGCCCAACGTAAAAGTAGATGAAATTTTTGGTTTCTAAACCCCATGTTAGGTATTGGTTTTTCAAAAAGCAGAGCATCTATCAAATCCTTACCATGAGTAACGAAACTCCCGAAATTTCTTCCGACAATACAGTGCCCTAAAATTCATCAGAAACGCTGTAAAAGATTGGTCACGAGGTAGACAGTACATGTGTTGCCGTATTTGGTGTCAAACTACAGAATGAAGGTTAGCTTTCTGCGAGCGGATCAAAGTCCAGACAAAGCGACAAGAATTGACCAACCTCCTTCTTGATATACTGGGCAATGTCCTAAAAGCAATGTAAGAGAACGCAAGAGTCTGGTGTAAAAGATGTTCAAACCTTCTCGACGGTGTTACTATTCATCGCTTTCTTAGCTATAAGATAGCCGTTAGATGGTTAGCTCTGTATAGAATTACACTATTGGATCCTCGCAAATTGGTGTATAGAAACTTACCAACGTCGATGGCGATAGCGGACATCTCCTCTGTCTGATAATTACGAATTAGAAACAAAACCGGCATGACCCACCGAACCTAGACATACCATATCAACAGACTTGATGACAGCTAGGTATCCACCTACGTTAGTGCACCGATCCGAAGGGGCCAAAGTGAACGATTACTTACTCTTTGGCTCAGCGGTATTGTTTGAAGGTACGGTAGCCATCTCAAGAACTTGGGGATAGTGATAAAATTGGAACTATCGATAAGGGTAAGTGGATGTGACGTAGACGATAGATGGTGGAATCAATTGCTAGCACAGAGACAAGATTTAGAAGAAGGGGACTGACGAAGAAATTTGAGAAATATAAAGCCAGAGAGGAGCGGGGGGTATGGCACGAGAGAGGGGCGAGATTACTGGTGAATTGGTGTTTTCGGGAAGAGTCTGGTTGTCAGGAACAAGGTTGGATCATTTGCTGTTCATTTGGCTTGTGGACGGCCAAGCCACACTGAGGTGTTCATTGCCTCGTTTGTTGGTCGGGCTTGACACTCGTGGGCAACTAAACAAATATTTTTGACCAATAGGGTAATATTCCCAGCTCCTCGATTCGAATTAATGGAGCCTAATTCATCCTGATACGGGAATTGAGGCACAACTGATCCAAACAGCATCAAGCATGCTATGATGTAAGAATCTTCAGCAGAGGCGAGCGGGTAACACCCATTCGCCGCTGGTCCTCCAAGCCCTACTAAACTCTTTTCGCCATTTTTTCTTCTCATCTCTCTGCCCCTCTCATCCCCTTCCTCATTCTCGCCCATTCCTCCTCCGCTTTCAAAGAACAAAAAAAGGAAAGATAGAAACCACTCATAAGCTATCTTATTGGCATGTAGGCTTTTCTTCTATTCTGGGTAAAATCAATTGCTACACGCTACCTACTAATACTTCGATAGGTCCACTCGCATATTCGTCCGCGGACTTCCGCCAAAGTTTACGGATGATGACTTCAAATCATACTTTTCCAAACAAGGAGCGATAACAGATTGCCGGCTTATCCCAAGCCGGAGAATTGGATACGTCGGATACAAGACGCCGGAAGAGGCTTTGGCAGCCGTCAAGTATTTCAACAAGTCATTCATTCGGATGTCACGGATAAGCGTTGAGATTGCGCGGACAGTACGTGATGCCTACCAGTAGCATTTATCCTTCTAACGTGTAGGCAGATAGAAGATGAGAACCTTCCGCGAGCGTGGAGTGCACATACGCCTGGGTCAAGTGCATACAAGAGGAAACATGAGCCTTCTGCTTCCCACCATACGGCAACAATACCTCCTGCGCAGACGGGAAAACGCAAACGGTCCGATACCGAAGAAAAGAGTGGGGTCTCTAAAAGTGATCCAAAGTTTAAAGAGTTTTTAGAAGTCATGCAACCGAAGTCCAAGTCTAAGACATGGGGCAATGAAGACTTGGTTTCCTTCTCTCAAGATACCGGAGCGCAGGTCTTACAGTCGGACCCTGCTAACGCGGAGGGCAGTGATGACGAATACGAAGATGTCCCAGTGCAGAAGAAAAGGCCAAATCCTCCAAACCCCGAGGCCATAGATGTTGATTATATTAAACACAAGGATTCTCCAATAGATGGCATGCAACTAGACAATGAGGAGCTAGATAATACCGCCGGGGCGGGGGTCACCGCTGTTTCAGATGCGGAGTGGTTACGATCCAAGACCAGCCGTTTACTAGACTTCACGGATGATGTTGAATCACATTTAGCCCCCATATCAGTAACTAGTAATACGAAGCAGGATACTAAAAAAGCTAGCGAAATTAATGAAGAATGGGGAGAGGCGGAGGAAGACATCCAAGCCGAGAAAACAGAAGAGGAGCAGCCAGAACAATCCAACCACGCCAAATCGGAAATGGAGCAGGCAATTGAAACGATATCGCAAAGCGGCAGATTATTTCTCCGGAATCTACCCTACTCGAGTGCAGAGGAGGATCTGCGACAAAATTTTGCTCCTTATGGCGATCTTGAAGAGGTTAGCCACCCCTCCCTTTACTTTTTAAAAACCTTCTTTCCTCTACCTACTCTTAACCCCTTTCCATCGAAATGATGAAATCCTTTGATAGGGACATCTTATGCTACGGCAAATGATTATCCCCTTTGGAATAATAGATAGTAAATTTCTGATTAACATCCCGTTTCTTTACTTTTACATTACTTTCCCGTTCACTTGATACCAGAGTTATAACTAACATCCGTACCGCAATATCAGGTCCACCTACCAATCGACAACAAAACTCATTTAAGCAAGGGATTTGCGTATATACTCTATAAAAATCCCCAGCATGCAGTGCAAGCATATCAATCCTTAGACGGGAAGATATTCCAAGGTCGATTGCTGCATATCCTAGCCGCTTCCCCTAAACGCGAGCACAAGCTAGACGAGTATGCCATCTCCAAGTTGCCCTTGAAAAAGCAGCGTGAAATAAAGAGAAAAGCTACTGCTGCATCAAACACTTTTAATTGGAACTCAATGTACATGAATGTAATAAATTCTTTCAATCTCCGTATAATTGTTGTGCTCTTCAGTTCGTTTTTCTCGTGCTAAATATGTGGTAGGCCGACGCCGTAATATCCTCGGTCGCGGATCGCCTCGGAGTTTCTAAGGCAGAATTGCTAGATCCCACATCCTCCGACGCTGCAGTCCGTCAGGCGCACGCAGAAACGCATGTGATCCAAGAGACTAAAGCCTACTTCTCCGAGCACGGGATGGACCTCGAGGCATTCGAAAAACGAGAGAAGGACGACAAGACAATCCTCCTCAAGAACTTCCCCTACGGGACCAAAGCAGAGGATATTCGCAACTTGGTAGAGCCCTTCGGCAAAGCTACACGAGTGCTCATGCCCCCAGCGGGCACAATCGCTGTCGTAGAGTTCATCGACGCACCTGCCGCAAGAGCAGCATTCGCAAGCCTAGCCTATAGCCGCTTCAAAGAGACTGTGCTCTTCCTGGAGAAAGCTCCAAAGGGCCTGTTCATCGAAGGCTTCACTCCCAAGATTGTCGACGCACCGAAGATATCGGCGGTGGTAGCATTGGGTAAAGACCCGAAGGTCTCTGCCACAGACTTGCTACTCCCGGCCCATACCACGGACGAGACAGAGGCGGTAACGTCAACACTCTTCGTCCGGAACCTGAACTTCACGACCACGGCTGCTACGTTAACAGAGCTATTCAAACCAATAAACGGCTTCCTCTCAGCATGCGTAAAGACAAAACCTGACCCCAAGAACTCGGGCGGAACACTATCCATGGGCTTTGGCTTCGTCGAGTTCCGCAGCAAGACGGATGCAATGGCAGCCATGGCAGCACTAAACGAGCACGTCCTGGAAGGTCACAAACTCTCCATCAAGCCCTCTCAAAAGCACACTTCCTCCTCCTCCCAAGCAAAGCCTACTGCAAAGCGCACCAAAATTATAATCAAAAATCTCCCCTTCGAGGCTAGCAAGAAGGACCTCCGCGCGCTGTTTTCAGCATATGGTACCCTCCGCTCCGTACGTGTGCCGAAGAAGTTTGGCGGCGCCACGAGGGGCTTTGGGTTCGCGGATTTCGTCACGGCCAGGGAGGCGCAGGGGGCTATGGACGCGCTGAGGGATACGCACTTGCTAGGTAGAAGGTTGGTGCTCGAGTTTGCGGAGGGTGATGCAGAGGGGGCGGAGGAAGAGATTGAGAGGATGCAGAAGAAGGTTGCCGGACAGAGTGGGGCTATTGAGGTTGCCAGGTTGAGGGAGGGGAGAAGGCGGAAGGGTGGGGAGTTGAAGGATGGGGGGGAAGAGG
>Ga0307507_10010088_pt1 | contig 12343 bp, 12 predicted proteins | sample 7_EM_MG_FD_207223 | JGI IMG/M metagenome (GOLD analysis project Ga0307507, IMG submission 207223) | Populus trichocarpa ectomycorrhiza microbial communities from riparian zone in the Pacific Northwest, United States - 7_EM | ecosystem: Host-associated > Plants > Roots > Unclassified | place... | reverse complement strand
ATTCCAAAAATAATAAGAAATAAAATAAAATAAAAAGTTGTGCTGATACTTCATAATCTAGATATCCCATTCATTTGCCTTTCTATCGTCCGTTTGGCATCGACACGTTTGGATTCCAAAAGAAGCTCCTCTCTAGCCAGTTAAATATTCATGACAGAAAAGGCAACATTAAAATGCCATATATCACACAATATACACATTAGGCAAGCATTTTGCAGCAACTTGGATTGAAGTTATCGCATTAATTTTCTGATTTGTTTATGAACTTATGCAGTTTTTCTGCATGGTGCTTAGGATCAACATTGATTGCAATGCATGTTACAGGAAAGTAAGGAAAGCCCTTCTTGATATGCAAGGTATACATATTTTCATTACCGCCTATTTTACAAAGATATATCCTCTCTTTTAAAAGAGTAACCAAAGATAGAATAATAACCCAGCATACTCGAGTTCAGTCAAGCTGAGCCCAGATATATATAGGTCTCATGAGCTGCCAAACCCACCATCTAATGCGAACCTCGTGATGATGCAACTCACAATCAAGATTATGATCTAATCCTGAAATGACGAAAGAGGTCTGCTAGGAGTGTGACACAATGAAAACCTATCCCAAGGTATCAGCACTACTGGAATAAAGTCAAATGACATCACGAAATCAGATAATCTTTGATAAGTCAGATTCAGTTCGTTCAAGAACCAAATAATGTAAGAATCTCTCTCACACATTAAACTAAAAAGTTCAAATTTATTATTCATCAAAACTTTTGAAATTTAGGCTTTACATGTGTTTAAATAGTTCTAAGAAATTAACCTTAATGGATATATACTGTTGTGGACTAAATTGACCCAGTTACAAAAACTAGCCCAAAACCTTTACTAGTAAGCCTAAACCCTGATCTGAACAAGCCTTGAATATCGGCTAAAAACTAAAGTTTTAATTAATCTCAAACATAGATATAATAATGAAAACAAGTCTAGATATTATCTTGTTGGTGACACAAAACAAGATAAAATATCTTAATTTCCTAACTTAAATAACTCTTAGTTGAGATCTACCTTCCTAGATACTTTAGGATTGCTTAACCAACTTTCAAAGTCCTTTAATGCTAGGAAATCTCATTTGAATAGGAATTTAATTGCTAAAGTCTTCTTTCCTTGTAAAAGTAAGATTTCTTTTTAGAACATAGAAAACAATCTTAGAAATTAATTCCTCTTGCAGCCACCCATCACTTTCATTCCTTGACTAGGAGAATTAAATATTTGGCATTAAATGATCCTTTCAAGTGTAAGATTCGGATATTATAGCCCCTTTTAGTTTCCTTGCATGATTAGAAAACTTCCTCCTTTATTGTTAAATATTCTCCTAAATAATAGGGACAATAATGAACGAATTTTCCTTTCAATTTTAGGAGAATATTTTGTTGATCCATGTAAGAAAAGGATCCTAGCATATTAATTAGCCCAAGCCAACTTTGGACTCCAAGTGGCCCAAACTCATACTCATTAATAGAACCCGAATTAGACCTAATACAAGCTCCCATCAAGCCTACGTTTTTGCCTAAATCAAACCCATACATGGGCTGACCTAATTTGGCCGAATGAATCACCAAAGAGATCGGACCAAACCCATCATCATGCACAAAGCAAGGCTGACTAAAACTATCCCATGCCAAAAACCCATTGTAAACCCCAAGAAAAATAAAGGTTGAATATAAATTTATTGCAGAAATTTATTGCAAACTAACTACTTGGGAAATAAAATTGAAGAAATTCATGCATATGGTTAAATAAAAACAAGAATTCAGAAATTTTTGAATATAAATTTCCGAGCGAAATAATTCGAGACATTATAAATAAACTCCGTAATGTTGAGGGTTGGATTTAATTGAAGGAAATAATACACTTAAAGGAAATGGGGCCTAAGTGCAAATAAGAGAAATTATAGAGTATAAATACTCCTCTCTTCACCAAAAATCTACAGCAACCATAAAGAAAAAAAAGGAGGAGATTTTGTATCTATTCTTGCAAATCAAGAGAGAAACACCAAATTTCAAGAACCCATCCAAGATCAAGGGTTTATATGTAGAATAAACACTTAGGGGCAAGGAATTAACAAGAAAATTTTGAACAAAAGAGGGAGGGGAGTGTCGACTATCCATAGGAAAAGGGGGAGTCGAAAATCTTCGATTGGTTGAAGATCGAAACCTTGATTCTTACCGGGTAAGATGTTCTAATCATGGTTCTATAAGTCATTTCAAATTCGATTATGAATTGATGCCTTGATGTTGAATTAGAGATTAGGGTTCTTAGAGTTGAATTGGGGAAAATGTAATAGATGTTAAAATTAAGTTAATTCATGTGTTGTATATGATTGGGACATGAAACCATGATAATTTACCCAGAAAATGTAGTTTGTGAATGTTATGTGTGAATGGAAGGGGTGACAAATCTGGGCAGGCTCATCTCCTAACTTTCGATGAGATTTTGGGTAGGAGGATGAAGGAATTAGGAATAGGTTCCCGCATAGAAATTATAGTTTTGGATGTTGACTAACTAAGAAAATTGTTCTTGCTCAATTTGGAGCTATAGAACTCCAGTTATGGGTCACTAACCGAGACTGGATCACGACAGGCCCTATAGGGCAGTAGGTCTGATTCGTTGATGAGCAATTTTGACTGTCTTGGAGGCAAAACCGGGTGCACCTTCCTTCAAGGGACTTATATCCCCATATTTTAGCTTTCCAACGCGACTAACCTCGCTTGAAACGGAGTCTTAGAACTCCGGATATAGTTAAAAATCTGAGAAGAGGTCGGAATGCAACCTCTGCAGACAGTAACCATCCAATGTCTAGACAGTAACAGTTCAATACAATAACAAGACAAGATAGTAACGGTTGAATAGTAACAGTTCAAGACAGTAATGGTTGGACAGTAATAGTCAAATGTCTAGACAGTAACAGTTCAAGACAGTAACAATTCAAGACAGTAACGGTTAGACAGTAACAGTCCAATGGCTAGATAGTAATAGTTCAATGTCTAGGCAGTATTAGCTTAAGACAGTAACAGTCCAATGTCTAGACAATAACAGTTCAATGTCTAGATAGTAACGGTTCAATACAGTAACAGTTCAAGACAGTAACAGTTGGACAAAAACGGTTAGATAGTAATAGTCTAAGGTCTAGACATAACAGTTGGACAGTAACAGTTCGAGATTTAAACAGTAACAGTTCAAATATAAAAAAAGGAATGATAACTATGGTGGGACAAAGAATGACAATATTAATAGGTGTAATGAGAAAAACATAAAATATAAAGAAAAAAAATAAAAATGATTGAAAGAAAGACATATTAGCTGTTGATATGATTATTATAAAACATATTCCTGAATGAGAAAAATTTAAGAGATAAGCTTGTGATTTCAAGAGGGAGCATAGGTGTGGTGTAGCAGCAGCAGCAAGGGAGCACGAGTAGAGCTTCTACTGCAGGTAGGTGATCCGCACCTATACTTTCTAATTAAGTTCCATAATTTAATATGTTATTGATATGAAATGTGAAATTATTGAATGTTGGATATTATGTGAAAGGAGGAAAGTTGTGTAATGCTGTCGATATTTTGGATAGTATTCTGAATGTATGTGTATTCGAGGTGAAATGTTGTTGTGTGAATTGTTAAGTGATGAAATTATCGCTAACAACGAAAATATGAGAAGTGTGATATGGGGCGTGGACTAGCATACATTTAGTATATGTTAGGATCCCAGGTAAGGGGATCGTCATGTTTGGACTAACATACATTTAATGTATGTTAGGATCCCGGGTAAAGGGATCCACATGTATTGGCTAACATATATTTAGTATATTTTAGGATCCCGGGTAAGGGGATCACCATGTATTGGCTAGCATACATTTAATGTATGTTAGGATCACCTTGCATCAACTCCTACGGGGTGATGATGATACTAGTGAAATTGGTATCGGTAATGTGTTAAGCGGAAATAATCATGGTTGATCTTATGAAATTTTGAATGGAGGTTGATAATGGAAGAGGAAACGATTTTTAGTAGTTGAATGAGAAAGAGTTTCCAATGAAAATCAGAAGGGAGAAGTGAATAAAATATGAATGCATGTTTGCCTTTTTAAATTTGACACGATCAAAGAGTTGATGTCTTATCCCAAGTGCAGGAGTGTCAATGTAATAAATAACTCGGCAAGACCGGGGTCGATCCACATGGAGGTCAACTATATAAATTACAAATAATATATATATAATATAATAAAACAAAGAATTAAATAGAACTTTGAGATGTGAGATTAATGTGAGGATTAAACAATGATAAAAACAATTGTCAAGGTTAGAGGATGCACTAATGATATTATAAATAAATATAATATAAACTCTTTTTATTACTCAACTAGAAACCACACAAAGGAGGTTCCAATCAGATGATTTATCCTTAATAGTTCATTATAAATTTTTAACATGATCATATTAATTATCTTATTTTAGTAACACCATACTTTTAAATATTGTCAGGAATTCATGATGCTAACTTATGTCAAATCAAGTTCCTCTCATAACAACGATGTCGGTCGAAGACTATGAAGGATCAAGCATTTATTGTACCAAGTGTTATACAATATAAATTTAGATTAATCATTTAACAAGGTATTAAGAATTACTAAGATAAAAAGATAAGGCATATTAATAACAAACTTTATTGGATATAAATATTAAAGTACATGTTGAGTTTATATTATACATATTCTAACACCATCAGTGAAACCTTTTCCCCTTGACATAATTAACTTAGCTAGACATGATGAAGAAGAAGAACATAAATAAACAAGATAAGAACATAATTATGATATAAGTTAACTAAGAGTACTAAAGGAAATGAAAAGTATAAACAAGAGATTAATATAACATGAAAGAAAACTTGAACATTACAAAGAGAGAAAGCAAGAGAATGATCTTGATCTGAAATTCGAGATGCCTAAATGAATGGCAAATGCCTTCTTTTATAAGCCAAAAGGAACTATTCATTTGGTAATTAACTATTAAATTAGTGGCCAACTAATAACTTAGTGGACTTGGTGGTTTTGATATGGATTTGTTTCTCGACGAAATGACATTTCTACAATCTGAATTTTGCAAAGTGGTATTCATGAAAGTTGTAGGAATCTGTCTTAGATTTCCACCAAAAGAAGAATGAGCTCATTTGGACTTCTAGAACCCGAGATGGACTGAACACTGAATAGTGTCTAGGCTGCAGGACAAATTCAGACTTCTCTTTTTCTGCTAAGATTTGGACTCTAAAACCGAATAATTGAGTCTTGGACTCTTCATGAATGTTTTAAGCCTATGTCTTAGCTTTTTAGCCATATAAACCAGACTAAAATCCAATATCTACAGCTCCAGATATGGACAAATGACTGTATAATATTGCAGTTTGAATTGAACCACCATCTATTTTCTAAACTTAGCCCTTTCTTTGTCCCTTCACTTTCAATAGTTACTCACATCAATCAATCCTTTGAAATGTGAGATATGCCCGCATTTAAAATGAGCATTTACCATAAATTAAAGCTATCTTATACTATCAGACTTGTTATTATAAAATATGCTTAAGTTAGGAAATTTAATGATACTTTAAGTGCAATATGATGATATAAAGTCTTAATGAGAATGCACTTTTAAGTACTAATCACACCCCCCAACCGGCTTATTACTAGTCTCTAGTAATTAAAGCGTTAAAGTAGAAAAACAATTTACAAAATTATGAAAACAAGACATTCATCATTTAACTTCCATTAATCTTTTCAAATAAACAAACTCTCATTAAATTTATATATCTGCTTCATACTTCTTAATCAAGATATTAATAAATCTTTCTTTTATGCTTAATATATCAACACATAGTTATGGGGCTTTACTTGGAAGAAAACACAATTTTGTTCTAATGTTTTTCTAAGGTTAACTTCCTTGGGTTGTGATTATTATCTTTTTTTATATCTATATATATACATATAACTTAAAACACAATGCATCTTTAACTCATGTAATGAACTTTAGGCTAATGACTCCCAGACCAGTTAGTCTTAGGGCATTAGGTGTTGAGACACCCCTACGAGCTTAGTAACTCGGGTTACAGATACTAAAATGTAGATAGTGCAATGTTTGATTCCCTTAAGCTTTTCTCCTCAACCCATGTAACAAGCACTGGGCCAATAACTCCTAAGTCAGTTGACTTTAGGGTATTAGGTGTTAAAACACCCCTTCGCGCTTAATTGCTTAGGCTAGGGAGGCTACAAAACCAAACTTATCTATATTTTTATTTATTTATTTTATTATATTTATTACCCTTTTTTTTTGCAAATTATATACTATCCATTTCCCTTAGTTGTTATCTTAACAAAAGAACATAAATAATGAAATAATCCAATGTGCAACCCACAATCATATGTTAAAGTGTGTGTGTGAAAATGAAGGTTTATAAATACTTGTTAAATGAGTATATGAGCAGAATCAAGTAATAACAATGCGAGAGTTTGTAAATCTGAATATTTCAAGAAGTGTGTGATAGACCTTGTTATGAATGTTTACTAAGATGCGTCTCAAGAGTCAATACTCCTTACTCTACCATCTTAACAATAACAACAAAAAGTTTCATCAAATAGTTTTAATAACAACAAAAAGGTTTTTTTTTAACTTACGACTACTACCCTCTCCCCTCAACCAAAATGAGAAATTGTCCTCAATGTTTTAAGGTAGAAAGGTAGAGTATAGAAGACATCACTTGAAGGAGCGACTACTGACAAACCTGAAACACACTTAAATAAAAATAAGAAATAACAAAACAGAAAAAAATATTATGTTATTAAGAAAATCAAAAGACACAAGTTTTTTCAAATTAAGGCTCAAATCCAATCTAAGCTTTTTACGGCTTTCCCTATTTGACCAGTCTATTCGACTAATGGAGGAATCAATTACAGGGATGAAAGCTTGCAATTGATTAATCAATTGTTCAGCAGTAGCAACAAAGATTATGATTTGTCGTGCCGAAGATGTAAGAAAATTATGTTCCACAACATGATCAAGAAAAGATAACAAATGATCATATAAAACCATTAACATTTAGCAAACCTATAGGTTTATGGTGAATGTTCAGTTGGGCCCAAGAGAAAATATGAAATATCTCTTCTAATGTGCCCAGACCACCTAGTAAGGCAATGAAGGCGCCAGCTTGATCAAACATTGTATCCATTCGTTTAGACATTGTGGAGACCTGCAGTTCCTCTCCAATTGTTTTTCCAATGAGATCCACTTTGGCTAAAGCTTTTGGAATGACACTCAAAACTTGACTGCCTCCTAAAAATGCAGCTGTTGACACACTCCCAATTAACCTAAGGTTGCCTCCCTCATACACTAAATGAATCTTTCTCTCAGCTAGTACCTGACCAAGATGATTTGATGATTCTAAAAACTCATTTTCTTTCCCAGGACTGGATCCACAAAAAACACAAATATTTTTTATTTGATAACCTGAGGAACCTGCCATTTCTACACACTTCTGTATCTGTTAAATGTATGGGTTGAATAGAAATAAAAGGAAGGAAGAGAAGATTTTATAGATGAGAAATTAAAAATGCAATCATACCACCTATATATAGGCTAGCTGGAGTCTTTTTTTTTTTAGAACATGTGTATGTACAAGTAGTTGTGATTGTGGCTCACATCTTCCCTTGGTTTTACATTCAAGAACGGCTTAAACGCCCTCTATAGGTCAGGGATAAGCTTCCCATCCAGTTTTATTAAAAACTGACAAACATGGTCTTTTTTAGTTAGATTCCCAAGACTATGCCGATCATGTTCTTTATGAAAATGGGGCCATAAATCATGAATTGCACGATGCACATCTCCACTAGAATGCGTCTCAAGAGTTAATAGAAGATTAACTAAAGACTCCTTACTCAGGCCATCCTTAATGAATTGTATTTTATCTTCACAATTTATAAATACCATTCCTAAAGAACGACATTGTGTATTACAAGTCCATCTTGCACATCTGTGACAGACTTTCAGTGGTTTTGCACGATGTTTCTTTGCAAAAGTGCTTTTACCTATTCCAGGCATGTGCAAAAAAAAAAGAATTGAAAGACTCAATTAGCCAGCAAATATCTTTAGGAATTCTATGGTTCATTAACAACCTCAATCTTTCACACCTAGCACGGTAAATTTTTGTAATCATATTTTGAGGCAAAACAGGAAAATATTTTTTTAGTTTTTCAAGAGTGGTTTTCATTTTCAAATGAGAAGTGGAGAAGAGATGTAGAGAAAAAAGAAGGAGCAAGGAATTGAACAAATATATACACAGATATCAGTTATCATGGGAAACCGAAAGAACCGACTTAAAAGTCATGGAGTACTGTTATCCGCCATTTGACTGGGGTTGGAGAAAGACTATCAAAACAAAAGTCACACTAAAAAGAAACACAAAAACAATGTTAGAAAAACAAAATAATCAATCTTTATAAACAGGATCACCCAAACCAATGGACTCATCTTCACTAGGAAAATTATCAAAGTAAGTTTTCAAACGATGTCCATTTACCTTAAAGACATTGTCATTCTTCGGATTCTCAATATCAAAGGCCCCATAAGGATACACATGTTTCACAATAAATGGACCGCTCCATCTTGATCTTAGCTTTCCAGGAAATAAGTGGAGTCGAGAATTATAAAGCAAAACTTTTTGACCAACATCAAACGTTTTTCTCAAGATTCTCTTGTCATGAAACTCTTTGATTCTTGCTTTATGAATTTTTGAATTCTCATATGTATCATTTCTTATTTTCTCAAGCTCATTTATTTGTAACTTACGCAGCTGGCCAGCATCATCAAGTTTTGAATTAAAAGTTTTGATAACCCAATAAGCTTTATGTTCAAGTTCCACAAGCAAGTGACAAGATTTTCCATAAACCAACCTATAAGGTGACATACCTAATGTTGTTTTAAAAGCAGTTCGATAAGCCCAAATTGCATCATTAAGTCTTAAAGACCAGTCCTTCCGATTAGGGTTCACTGTTTTTTCCAGATTTGTTTGATCTCCCTATTAGCAAGTTCTACTTGTCCACTTGTCTGAGGATGATAAGGGGTGGCAACTTTGTGTGTGATTCCATATTTCTTCATTAAAGACTCAAATGATTTGTTATAGAAATGTGTTCCACCGTCACTTATCATGGCTCGAGAGATTCCAAACCGACTCAAAATATTTTCTTTCAAAAACTTGATCACTGTTTTATGATCATTGTTTCGACTTGGAATTGCCTCTATCCATTTTGAAACATAATCTACTGTGACTAATATGTACACAAAACCAAATGATGGAGAAAATGGACCTATGAAATCTATACCCCAACAATCAAAGATTTCAATGACAATAATAGGATTTAAAGGCATCATGTGACGTTTTGAAATAGATCCTAACTTTTGACAATTTTCACAAGTTTTGCAGAATGCATGCGTGTCCTTGAAATGGTGGGCCAATAAAATCCACATTGTAAGATTTTTGCAGTCGTCTTCTTTGTTGAGAAATGACCCCCACATGCCTCAGAATGACAAAATTTAATAACACTATTTACCTCATTGTCGGGAATGCATCTTCGAAATATTTGATTAGGATAATATTTGAATAAGTAGGGTCATCCCAATAAAAGTTCTCCACTTCGTTCAAAAACTTTCTTTTGTCTTGGGTACTCCAATAAGCTGGCAAATCTCCTGTTGTAAGAAAATTGACAATATTAGCAAACCAAGGCATTGTAGAAATAAAAGGTAAAGATTCATCAGGAAAGTAATCATTGATTTGTGAGATGTCAGATGTAGAATCTTTTGTCAATCTTGACAAATGATTCGCAACAACATTTTCGGTGCCTTTCTGGTCCCTGACTTCTTCCTAAGAATAAATCATTTGCAAATCTTCAGATTCATTGAAGTCAGTTTTACTCAAAGTAGCTTCAAATTGATCATAAACTAATCTTAAATGAGATCTACTTCTTGTAAATCATTATCATATCCAGGTTGCTTGCAAATGTTAAAAATATTCATCTCTAATGTCATGTTTCCAAAAGATAACTTCATCAGTCCATTCCTACAATTAATCAATGCATTAGAGGTTGCAAGAAATGGACATCCTAAAATAACTGGAATTGAATTACATGCTTTAACAGGCTGTGTATCCAAGACAACAAAATCCACAGGATAAATGAATTTATCAACTTGTACTAACATATCTTTAACTATTCCTCTAGGCACCTTTACAGATCTATCAACAAGTAAAAGAGTTACAGAATTTGATTTTAACTCACCTAGATTGAGACTATGAAAAATTGAATATGGAAGTAAATTCACACTAGCTTCAAGATTAAGTAAAGCTCTTTCAATTTTATGTTCTCCAATAAAGCATGAAATTATAGGACAACCATGGTCTTTATATTTCAGAGCATTATTTTTTTGAAGAATGGCACTTACTTGTTCGGCTAAAAAGGCTTTCTTTTTCACATTCAGTTTTCTCTTCACAGTGAATAAGTCTTTCAAAAATTTAGCATAAGAAGGTACTTGTTTAATAGCACCCAATAAAGGTATATTGATCCTTACCTGTTTGAAAGTTTTAAAGATTTGAGAATTGTGATTGATTTTCCTTTGTTTGGTCATGGCATGAGGAAATGGAAGTGCTGGTGGGAATCAGTCTTTTCTTTGCAATGTTCAGGTTCAACCCCTTCCTTACCTTCAAAGACTAACTCATCTTCTTTCTCACAAGGTTTAAGAATGGGTTTTTCAATAACCTTACAACTACGGAGAGTAATGACTGATTTGACTTGATCCATGTGTTAGCTTCCGGAGCTACTTGGATTGTATTGCCCTTTGGGATTTTGTTGTGGTTGAGATGGAAACTTACATTTCTCCTTAAAACTAAGAGCAGATGTGAATTTTGCAAAAGTATCTTTTAAATCTGCTATGGTTTGAGCATATTGAGTGTTGATTGTCTCTTGCTTTTTAATGAATGCATGCAATGTTTCCTCAAGATTTCTTCTAGGAGGGGGAGCATAAGGAGGTGCATATCCTTGAGAATTTTGAAAATTATGGTGGGCTTGAAATGGTGGTTGTGAAGTTTGTGCATTATTGTTACCACTCTTCCAACTAAAATTTGGATGATTTCTCCAATCAGGGTTGTATGTTTGCAAGTATGGGTTATGATTTGGCTTTTGGAAACTATTTAAAGCATTGGCCTGTTCATAGAGACATTCCTTAAAAGAAGGCAAAGTCGGACAATCATTGGTTGAATGTTCATTCGTTTCACAGATTTGACACACAATGTCTTGAACAGATTTTAATTGATCACTCTTTTTAAATTCAAGTGCCTCGACTTTTCTAGCTAAAGATGCAAATTTGGCTTTGAGGTCACGATCTTCCCTATAGTTGTGCATTCCTCCACTAGATGTATGAGGTTGAGTTTTACCTGTTGCCTCACAAGTGCCTGTAGTGTCCTAATTTTGAGCATTTTCGACTAACAAGTCTAGGTACTCCATTGCTTCATCAGGGTCTTTATTTTCAAAAGTTTCATTGCACATCAATTCCACAATTTGCCTATTTTTAGGTGTTAACCCTTCATAAAAATGTGAAACCAATCTTCATGTTTCAAAACCATGATGAGGACAAGTATTAAGCAAGTTTCTATACCTATCATAACACTGGTAAAATGTTTCTCCTAGTTTTTGAGTGAAAGTGGTGATTTCTTTTGAAAGAGTTTGTTCTATGAGAAGGAAAAAACTTCTTCAAAAATTATTGTTGCATTTCATCCCAAGCATGAATGGATCTTGACCTAAGATTTTGTAGCCATGTTTTAACTTTATCTTTTAATGAAAAAGGAAAAAGCTTTAATCTGATGGTGTTCATGCTACAATTTAAGTCATTATAAGTGTTACAAACCTCTTCAAATTCTCTCAAATGCAAGTATGGATTTTCTAGATCTAAGCCATGAAAAGTAGGTAAAAGTTGAATAATGTCTGGCTTAAAATTGAAGTGAGATGCATCAGGAGGAAAAACTATACATGATGGTACAATTTTTGTTGTTGGATTCATGTGGTCTCTAAGTGTTCTAAAACGATTATTCACATTATGAAGTGACTGATTATCCTCTTCGGCCATGTTTTCAAATGAAGATGAAGATTTTCTACAAAGTCTACCACTTAATGTGCATGACCAAACTCTCATGCAAGTGCAGAAAAAAAAGAAGAAAAAAAAAAGAAAAGGAAGAAAAAAAAATTAGAAAAACTATAAAAGTGAA
>Ga0307507_10010086_pt1 | contig 12345 bp, 4 predicted proteins | sample 7_EM_MG_FD_207223 | JGI IMG/M metagenome (GOLD analysis project Ga0307507, IMG submission 207223) | Populus trichocarpa ectomycorrhiza microbial communities from riparian zone in the Pacific Northwest, United States - 7_EM | ecosystem: Host-associated > Plants > Roots > Unclassified | place... | reverse complement strand
TGTAGTTGAAATCCGAGAGAGTTTTCACTCACTATCGAACTCACCTTCTGTTATTTTTTCCTCTTCAATGAATGAGACATGAAACATACATCCCCCCAGCCATCTCAATCAATAAGTTTCTACAGCCCTATAAAATGTCTGATTTCTCGTGAACCTCTTTTCTCATTCTTTGCACACCCTTTTTCTTTTTGCTTTTATTTGAGGTTTTGCTGAGTAAACTACCCTAATTTTTTTAGATTCTTTTTGGATTTTTGGGTGTTAACTTAAAAATATTTCATTTTTTTTTATAAATTATAATAATCTCCCTAATATATTATGATATTAGAGAAACCATCCAAAAAATTAAACATTTACCATCCTCACTCAAAAAATCAGACTTTTCTTACAAACTACAGCACAACAACATAGACCTCTCAATTCCCAGCTCAAAATCATTCTTGTAATGTAGATATGAGCATAACAGTTCCCTGAACTGCATGCTATCCTTAAGTACTTTCCACACAAGTTCGTACATCCAACTCTATGATTAAAAAAAATCAGCTACTTAGATCTACTGGAATTTCCTTTCCTAAGCATGTGAAAATTCCCATAATTGATCATTCACACACACAGAGAGACTCAAGAAAAAAAAAATGCCCAAGAGGACAATATAGATCTTCACAGACTCAAACAATCAGTGAAGCTCAGCAGCACAAAAGATTGAAAGGCAATGATCTTTTTAGTAAACATAGTGTTGGAACAACAGCAACAATTTGCTGGCTACTGAAAACATAATATAGAAATCTGACCACAACCACTCATCAAGACGGGGGTGCTTGAGAGTGTGATAACAGTTGTTTTTCAAAATACTTTTCGCTCAGAAATACATCAAAATAATATATTTTTTTATTTTTTAAAATTTATTTTTGACATTAGCACATCAAACAATTCGAAAACATAAAAAAATAATAATAATAAAAAAAGAATTTTAACCAACCTCTGTTTGGGCCGCAATCCCAAACAGGCACACAGACACAAACTATTAGCTTAGCAATTGCAATGATTTGGTGGCAAGTAACTAGTTTCATTGTTAAGATATTGACAAGGTTGAACTAAAGATTAACTTACATGTTGACGAAAAATTACTTAATATTTGTCAGCATGGAGAAATAAAAATTTACATCACCTTTTCACCATGACGAACTTCACATAATCCTGGATACTCCTTCAGAACAAGATTGTCTTCATTAGAAAACAGATCTTCTACCAAGTTGTGGTCCCCGCTTCTGCAACAAAACCTCTGTCTCTCATTTCTCCAATAAGTTGTGCTGCCCTTGATTCATCCTTGTACTGGAGAAATCCTCGAATAATAACATTATAAGAAAATTCATCCGGAGGGCAGCCATCCCCTTCCATATTTCGGAAAGCTTCCAATGCTTCATCTAACAACCCTTCTTTACAAAGATTATTTATTATTGTAGTGTATATCTGAACATTAGGCAGCAATCCTTGGACAAAGAGTTCTGAAAACAGTTTCCTTGCATCTTTAAGATTCCCAAATTTGCACATGGCATCAATCAGGATGTTATACATTGCTATATCAGGCTTCAAGTAAGTACTTTGCATTACTCGAAACAGTCTGAATGCCTTACCAAGATACCCTTCTTTGCAAAAGCCATCAAGCAACATCGAGTAAGTAAATAAATCTGGGAGATTGCCATTAGAGTGCATATTCTTGAAAAGATCTTGTGCTTCCCTAAGTCTGCCTAACTGGCACAAGCCATGAATAAGAGTGTTGTAGTTAACATTGTCCGGAGTTAAGCCTTGATGAATCATTTCATTAAAAAGCTGCTTGGCCTCATCTATCCTTTTGGCCTTGCAGTATCCTTTAATTAGGATGTTATAACTAAAAACATCAGGTTTACAACCCTTGGTTATCATGGCATCAAACAACTTTCTAGCTTCAACAATTTCCATCCGCAAGGAATATCCATACATCAAAGAACTATAAGTAACAACATCAGGCTCCACACCCATTTCAGTCATTGTTTTAAACACTCCTTGAGCCTCTGAAACCTTGCCTTCTTTACAAATTGCATCAACTAGCACGTTGAAGGTGAAAATATTTGGCATGATATTCAAACTCGTCATTTCATTTAGCAATGCCGAAGCCTCCTTCCATCGCCTGAAATTGCATAAGCCCTGGATTAAAGAGTTGTAAGTGAAAATATCAGGGGAAATGCGTTTAGCCTTCATATAAGAGAAAATATCTAAAGCCTCATTCACCAGCTTATCTTTGCAAAGACTGTCAATGAGTATATTGTATGTCACCACATTCGGCTGGCAGCCTGCCTCTTCCATTTTCTTAAACAATCCAGCAGCCGCAGTAGTTTCCCCGATCTTACATAAGCCATTGATAATCGTAGTATAAGTGTAGACAGTAGGTTGACACCCGCTTGCCTCAAAATCATCAAAGAATTCCACGGCTTGGGCAAATTTACCAACTTTACAGAGCCCATTGATTAAGGTGTTAAATGTGACAGCATCGGGTTGAAGACCGAGTTTAATCATTTTGGAGAAGACAGAGAAGGCAAGATCGACACGTTGCAAGTGGGAGAAGCAATCAATCAAGATAGAAAGAGTATAAATATCAGGAGAAAGCCCAGCTAATTCCATTTGTTTGGAAAGAGAAATCACAGCACCGTAATACTGTCCCATTTTGACAATTGCAGACAATAATTTAGTGAATTGGATGATACAGGGCAGGGGTTCCCTATGAAGCATGTGATTGAAAGAAGCAAGGGCATCATCAATGTTTCTAAAAGAAGAAGCATCATCATGTTTGTGTTTATCTCTACTGCTACTGCTAGAAGAAGAAATGGAGCTGGAGTGGTTGCTAGACAGCAGTGATGAAGTGGTTGGAGATAGAAGAAGAAGCATACCCATCATTTTCATTTGACATCGCTGAGTTTGGGAGCCAATAAAAAAGGTTTCTGAACCTCCTAGCCTCACCGCCGCCGCCGCCGCCGCCATCATCGACCTTCCTCCGTGTTTTTTCTTCTCCTCGTGGTCTGTTTTTTTTTGGTGAAAACTTTATCAAAACGACAGAGGTTGAAGAAAGGGATTTGGGAAAGCAGGAGAAAGAAGAAATTTCGGGAAGAAAATTGGGTGGGAATGAACGGTTGGAATGGGCACTTCTAAAACGCTGGCGTTTTGAAGAAGAGAAAACACAAAATTTACAGCTAATACAATCCAGTCCACATTTGCTTTCAAATTTTAAATTGCGTCCATTTTCAATATTGGCTTTTATTTTTCAGGGAACATCTTCCGAGCAATCTTTTTTCGTGTACATTTTCGGCGAGAGTTTCCTCACTCTACTTGCTTAGAGTGCGTCTGTTAACCAGGATTCTGCCTGAACATTTTTCTATGAACAGGGAAGCTTGTTGATGATGAGGAAGGAAAATTTTCACGGTTAGCTTTGCCCAGAAATGCAGTTTCTGTTGAGCTTCTGGTACCGCGTATGGACTATTTGCCATTAGTGTCCTTGTAAAGGTATCAAGCATCTTGCACATCTCTCTGGAAGCAGCTCGAGCTTCCGCAGCTATGACAGGCCCATTAAGTGGAGGCAGAGTGTCAATCATATTGCACATCTCTCTGGTGCCCTTATTGGTGTGGTTTTGGTATGGTTTGTCAGCAGAATTCCTTCTCCTCCAGATCTCGAGGGATCAACTTCGCAGAGAAAATCAGGCAAAACTCGATTGAAGAATTCATGCTTTGTATATCCAACAAGTGTGTGTACATGCAAGGAATCCATGGCGTGATTTGTATCTTAATTCTTATACTAATTTTATTAAACTGATCAAATTGCATAGCAGATTTTCCTTTCCTTGTTTAATAATTGTTATTTAATGATTCAATGAAAATCATCATGAAGAAAAGATGGCCATAATAAACAAAAAAATGTTCTGGGTTCGAGAACGGGTCTCCTCTTTGACTGAGCTTAAACTGCTGTTATTTTCCAATGTCTTGTCTGATACATCCTCAGGATCGTTATCGTGAAAAGCATCATGAAGAAAACAGTACTTGGCTTTCTTTCAGTTCAAGAACAACGCTGTACACGGCTGTGCGAGCTGACCATAGATACCAAGGCTGTGACTGAGACTGCCTGCGGCATATAATTGGCAACCTTACCCTAAATTACAGCTACGAGAAAGACACATGCTTCTTGTGGCTTGCCATGAGCTATCCATTGGAAAATCATCATCTCTCAACACCATCCTGCCTTTTCTAAGAGTTGCAGGAGACCCTTTATTGTCACTTGTAACTGTTCTTGGTATCTGCAAGATATTGGAATACAAGACATGAAAGAATCATCCAGAACCAAATACAAAGCTTGCATCACATTATACATTACAACAACATGAACTATCAAAGGAATCGTTACTCATAATTTTCATCACGGCATGGCTAGAAACAGCGGATCATTATCATCTTTTAGGTAAGCCAATTTTCAATATCAAAGGTTTCACTTTTTCTATTAGAATTACACTATAGGCTATAATATATATTTAGTTAGCTTTTTTTTCTTTTTTGATAAATGGGATCATTAAGGATAAAATAAGTTAATTGCAACAAGCCAAAAAGAGAATGGCTAAGCAAAAAGACCACGTGGTATCTAATACCCACTGCACTAGAAACACAAATTTCTTTCATATTTCATCTTGTCAAAGCAAGTGGACAACCCAAATTTTTTTTCCATGATAGCATAGTATATACTAGTCTAATGCCTACACTCCACTACGGGCTAAGGAAAAATAGTCAATGATTGATAGGAAAAAAAAAGAGATGCAGAAGAAAAAGGGAAAACAATCCACACAAGAGAGGGAAAAAAGGAAAGGAAAAAGAAAAGCTATTTAGGCATTTTAAGCAAACCAGCTGGCCAACACTGCCACCTCCTTGGTCTGGAATGAGGCATCATCCCCCGATGAGCTATCAGCATTGAACGTTGCATTGTCTTCTTCCCTATCTTACCTGTATTGAAGCCATTTAGAAGAGAGAGAAAAATGTAAGGAATATATTCCATGGCATCAAATTCTTCAACAAATCATTAAGAAAAGAAGGATCAGCAATCAAAAGAACATTTATTAGAAGAACTATCGCATAGGAATTAAGGTCAAATAGCTGAGATTTTCTAACAAAACCTAAAAAGCCTGCATAACATAAAAAGCCAGGAGGGATTAAGAAAGTATGCAGATAAAGATGGTTAATTTAGCACATCCAATGTAACAAACTGAAATTTTCATATCCATGCTGTGCATGCTTCTTCTAGGAATTCGATATGACTCCATCATCCTCGTAAATTTATGGACAGATCACAGAAATAGTGTTGTTCCAATTTACTTGAACATGCTAACAATCTTTTTTGGAAAGAAAACAAAAAGAATGGTGCAAGTAAAAAAGATGACTTGACCATTCTTAAAATATAAAGCAATCTTATTTTCACATCAATGTTTAGCATTCGTGGACTGTCTTGCCATTTTGGTGGAAATCGTAAAAGAATTACAAAAATGATTGGTTGTTTGCATTTTATTCCCTATGAGTAGCAAGATGACCCAACCAAGCAACCCTAGTGTACTTTTACTTAACTCATTTAGATAAGTATTGCAAGTGGAACAAAAACTATCCAAATTTTGGTACATGGCCACGAATTCAGAAATCTTTCCCTTCATTTCACTAACAAAAAAATCATAAATCACAACTATTGAATGGACAGGTCATAAAATGATTTGATAAACCAACTCGAGCTGCATTTTAAGTAGAAAAGTGTGGGATTTGGAAGCTTGTAATATATGCCTAGAAAGCTGCGTGTTTAACAAATTACCTCGTTCCGAATCTAAAAACACACCAGGCCCGAACAAAAGAACTTCAAAAACATCAAGGAGATTACAAATATTAACCTGTATAGAGAAAAGTTAAAGAAAAGCAGCGAACAATGTTGGAGGGAAAGTGAGGAACATGTATAAGCAGCAAAGAGAAAGCAAGAGCAAAGAGAAATTGGGGGGGGGAGGACAACACAAAGAACAAATATACAAGGGGAAAAAAAACAAAATAGAACTGACTCAATATGACGGAGAAACTGCTAGAGGTAAAAAAATCACCTTGTTCATCAACAGAAAAAGAACCGGGCCCCCACAAAAGGGCATCTAAAACCCCAAGGAGAATACACAACAAATGACAACATGCAAAGACACCTGATAATTTATGGTTGTGAGGGTAAGCATAAGGGCACATAATTTAGTACCAATCAAAGTTGACTCCCATATATTTTCATGGGATTTATATTTTTTATCAACAAAAAATGCAGATGAAAAGTTTGTTTGATGATGTCAACCTAACCAATTTTTCAATTAAAATTTTATAAACTGAAGAAGAGTTTGAATATAAATATGAACAGAAATTGACATGCAAGGATATGGAGTAAGAATACTTGCATGAATGCAACATTACTCAACTGAATTAGAACCCGATAGAAAAATCCATAGGTATTTGAAAGTAGGAATAGAGAAGGAGCTTGTTTAGATGGATAGTGGTGTCATTTGTTTGATACTGTTACGCTGCAGAGATAATAGGTGGGAGAAATTAACTAAATGCCAATAGTTTGAAACTATTTTCTAAAAGTTGTAACAGATTTACTTCCTGTTTTTTTCTTCACTATAGTCCAGTTTGTCATGTTCTCTTGCTGCTAATGCTAGTTTTCTGTCTTTTTTATTTGCCACATTGCCACTATTGATTTAATCTGTCACCACTCAACTTTAATAACTCTCATCCTATGTTTCTACTGATTATTTTATTCTACATACCTTATAATTTTGTTTAAATTTTACTTCAATGAGATACACAAAGCACCGGAACCAGATGGTATCAAATTTAAAATTCACTATTGTTGGATGAGTTATAACCAATGTACGACACCCCTCCTAATCCATAGCTTGTCACACTACCTATACAACTTTCTTTTCATGATCCACTAAGAAACTTTTTTCCTGAAGAGTACATGCGTGAAGGATTCCTTTCCATAACTTTCACCATGATAATTGTTTTCAAAATTTTTCATATTGGTTAGCTAATTCGATGGCACTAAAATTGCAGATTTTGCTAGGGGTGGTTCTAGCTAATAAAAAAGAAACCAAAGAAAACAGAGCACCTGTATAAACACTGAAAAGAAACGGCACGGAGGTGTGTGTTCCAAAAGTCAGGGGATGAAATCCACTGTCAAGAAATTCTCTGTCTCCAAATCATTAATGGCCTGATCAAGAAAATCTGTGATGGCTACCACTGCTTGCTGTGTTGTTCCAAATCAAGGAAACCCCAATTCCCAATTTTAAAACAAATCACAAACCCTAAACCATTGGCCCCTTCTGATTAACGGCTCTCCCTGGTTGTTGAGGCATTCCTGAATCCAACCACCCTCTCTACTCTTCTCTTAACCAAACTATATACATAGACTTGTTGTTGCTGTGGATTCACACAGTATAATGAGTTTTTTCCCCTCGATTCACTTCTCTTCTTTGGGTGACTTGGGAGCATGCTTGCAATGGTTTTTTTCCTCCCTTTTCTTCTTTGTCCCAATGGCAAGACCCTACTGTGCTGAAAAAAGGGACAAAACACAGAACAAGCTAACTATCACAGGGCAGCGTAGAACCCCCAGTCCCACGTCAAATCAAAGAAAATTAAGCAGCCGCAGGAATCGAGGAGCTGCACACAATCCCCAAAAAACCCAGTCCTCGAAAAGCACAAATTGCAAGCAGGCTCCGCTTCAAGAAGAAGACACCCATGAATGAGAAGAAAAATTGAGGAAGCCAGCCACTATTTGAATCCACAGTGATTCTGTCTCTGGGTGTATAGTGAAACCATGAGCCCATTTAGTTTTTTTGTGTAATGTAGATAAATTAGCCCAGGCAGTATCCAATAAGCACTATACTTGCTTTCCAAATTGTTGAGAAAAATTGAGCCTCCACAGGGTGTCTAGTACCCACCAATATTCGCAAATTTCAAATACTGTAAAGAACATTTCTTCAAGAAGTTTCAAAAACAGTAAGTATGACACATGGATCCTAAGCGACAACCTAAGGGACTACTTGTTTTAAAGAAGTTTCTTTTCACGATCTAGATACAATGCAAGTATCAGCAGCAAATTCCAGTTCTATAAATAAAGCATTCAACTGATCCAACAATTAGCCTTTCACTGAACTGCCACTTTCAAAGCATGGTTCTTTTCACTGACTATGGGGTCACACTTGTTTCATAAGTTGGGCTGTTCACTCCATGTTCAATAGGTTGGGCCGTTCACTTCCACGTTCAAGGACTATGATTTTCATCGAAACCAGCTTGGAATATTTGGAACCATGACAATATAACAGCAACAAGCACATCAACCAAACCATTTAGTGTCACAGGACAAATACAAAAAGGATAGGTAAGTGTTTGGTTGGAAGGACAGAGATATAAAATAAATCCATCTTTGGGATAGTTTTGGAGTAATTTCATGTCCTTTCAAATCAATAGGTACATGGGACATGTCCCCTCTATCTCCACTATCTTTGTCTCTTCACCAAACGCTACTTACAAGAACCTCCAAAAGCACCAATAATTGACATACAAGGAAGACCATACTTTAACATTCAAATTCAAATATGTCAATGATTTCTGATCAATTCCATCAAACCTTGCTGTATAAATCAGCATAGAAGAAGATGAATTATGCACTACATTTTTTTCAGACTTTTCTTACAAACTAAAGCATAACAACGTAGACCTCTCATATCCCAGCTCAAAAGCTTTCTTGTAAAGTAGATATGAGCATAACAGTTCCCTGAACTGCATGCTATCATAAAATACTTTCCGCAGCACAAGTTTGTACATCTAGCTCTATGAATAATTCATAAAAAATTCCTTAAATAAAAAATCAGCTACCTAGATCTACTAGAATCTCCTTTCCTAAGTATCTGAAAATTCCCATAATTGATCATTCACACACAAACAGACTCAAGAAAAAAAAGAAGCTCAAGAGGACAATATAGATCTTCACAGACTCAAAATATCAGTGAAGCTCAGCAACACAAAAGATCGAAAGGCAATGATCTTTTTAGTAAACATCTTGCAGGCGGATTGCATAACAACAACATTTTGCTGGCTACTGAAAATATTATATAGAAATCTGATTCAATGTACGACCACAACCATTCATCAAGATGAACATTTAGTTTATCAATTCCAATTATGTGGTAGCAAGTAACTAATGTCATTGTTCAAATGCTGACATGATTGAACTAAAAACTAACTTACACGTTGAGGAAAAATTACTTACTATTTTCCACATGAATTTGCAGCATAGAGAAATAAAAATTTACATCACCTTTTAACCTTGACGAACTTCACATAAGCCTCGATACTTCTTCAGAACAAGATTGTCTTCATTAGAAAACAGATCTTCTACCAAGCTGTGGTCCCCACATCTGCAATGAAACCTTTGTCTCTCATTTCTCCAATAAGTTGCACTGCCCTTGATTCATCCTTGTGATGGAGAAAACCTCGAATAATAACGTTATAAGAAATTTCATCTGGAGGGCAGCCATCCTCTTCCATATTTCGGAAAGCTTCCAATGCTTCATCTAACAATCCTTCTTTACAAAGTCCATTTATTATTGTAGTGTATATCTGAGCATTAGGCTGCAACCCTTTGACAAAGAGTTCTGAAAACAGTTTCCTTGCATCTCTAAGGTTCCCGGATTTGCACATGGCATCAATCAGGATGTTATACATCACCAGATTAGGCTTCGAGTAAGTACTTTGCATTGCTCGAAACAGTCTGAATGCCTTACCAAAATAACCTTGTTTGCAAAAACCATCAAGCAATATTGAGTAAGTAAATAGATTTGGGAGGTTGCCATTAGTGTGCATATTCTTGAAAAGATTGCGTGCTTCCCTAAGACTGCCTAACTGGCACAAGCCATGAATAAGAGTGTTGTAACTAACATTGTTTGGAGTTAAGCCTTGATGAATCATTTCATTAAAAAGCTGCTTGGCCTCATCTATCCTTTTCACCTTACAATATCCATTAATTAAGATGTTATAACTAAACACATCAGGTTTACAACCCTTGGTTATCATGGCATCAAACAACTTTCTAGCTTCAACAACTTCCGACCGCAAGGAATATCCATACATCAATGAACTGTACGTAACAACATCAGGCTCCACACCCATTTCAGTCATTGTTTTTAACACACCTTGAGCCTCTGAAACCTTGCCTTCTTTGCAAATTGTATCAACTAGCACGTTGAAGGTGACAATATCCGGCATGATATTCAAACTCCTCATTTCATTTAGCAATGCCGAAGCCTCCTTCCATTGGCTGAAATTGCATAAGCCCTGGATCAAAGAGTTGTAAGTGAAAATATCAGGGGAAATGCCTTTAACCTTCATATAAGAGAAGATATCTAAAGCCTCATTCACCCGCCTATCTTTGCGATGACTGTCAATGATTGTACTGTATGTCACCACATTCGGCTGGCAGCCTGCCTCTTCCATTTTCTTAAGCAATCCAGCAGCCGCGGCAGTTTCCCCGATCTTACATAAGCCATTGATAATCGTAGTATAAGTGTAGACATCAGGTCGACACCCTCTTGCCACCATGTCATCAAATAATTCCATGGCTTGGGCAAATTTACCCACTTTACAGAGCCAATTGATTAAGGTGGTAAATGTGACGATAGTGGGTTGAAGACCAAGTTTAATGATTTTGGCTAAGACAGAGAAGGCAAGATCAACACGTTGCAAGTGGGAGAAGCAATTGATCAAGATAGAAAGGGTATAAATATTAGGAGAGAGCCCAGCTAATTCCATTTGTTTGGTAAGAGAAATCACAGTATCGTAATACTGTCCCATTTTGACAATTGCAGACAATAATTTAGTGAATTGGATAATACAAGGCAGGGGTTTCCTATGAAGCATGTGATTGAAAGAAGCAAGGGCATCATCAATGTTTCTAAAAGAGCAAGCATCATCGTGTTTGCGTTTATCTCTACGGTTACGGCTACTGCTGCTGCTACTTGTACAGGTAGAAGAAGAAATGGAGTTGGAGTGGTTGCTAGACAACAGTGATGGAGTGGTTGGAGATAGAAGAAGAATCATACCCATTATTTTCATTTGGCATTGCTGAATCTGGGACCCAATAAAAAAGGCTTCTGAACCTCGTCTCACTGCCGCCGCCATCATCATCACCATCGACCTTCCTCTGTGTTTTTCCTTCTCCTTGCGGTCCTTTTTTTGGTGAAAAATTGCCCAAAACGACGGAGATTGAAGAAAGGGATTCGTGGAAGCAGGTGCGTCTCTCTCTCAAGGAATGAAAAGAAAAATAGATGGGAATGAACGGTTGGGATGGGCACTTCTAAAACGCTGGCGTTTTGAAAAATAAGAAACAGAAAATTTACTGCTAATACAATCCAGTCCATATTTGTATTTTAAATCACATCCATTTTCTAATATGAATCATCTTTTTTTCTCTTAGGAATAAAGGCATGTTGAGAGTCATGAAACTATTAATTTAGCAATTGAAGGCCCTGAGATACCTCAAATCTTTTCAGAAATTGTTTCTTTTTTTCAATGAAGTCCCTGTTAGTTTTTCATTCAATAAAAAAATATATATTTCTGTAGTTCGCAGCATTACAAGCACGATTAATATTATAATAATTATTATTTTTTAAAATATTTTTATAAAAAAATATATTAAAATAATATTTTTTTTAATTTTTAAAAAATTATTTATCACGTAATTAAGTAAAAACGATTCAAAAATATATATAGATTAATTTTAAATAAAAATAATTAAATTTATTTTTTGGCAAAACCAATGCTAAACTCCCTCAAAATCTCGTAACTTGTGTAGTAACTACCAAAAGGGATACTATTGCTAGCTAGTAGCTTAACTTGTCTAAAAGTTTGACAGTAAACGAAATCTTCTGGGTTGTGGTTGGGTTTGGCCTGGATTCATTGACTAGTTGAGACTTGATGGCTGTAATTGCGATGATAGAAAATAGTCCAAATGTTTGCATACACAGCCTCACAATTTTCTATGAACAGGGAAGCTTGTTGAAGAAGAGGAAGGAAACTTTGCATTGTGTCTCTCTTGTATTCTTACAGGTGTTGGAGGAAATCTTGTTTCATGGTTAGTTTTTCCCAGAAATGCAGTTTATGTTGGAGCTTCTGGAGCTGTTTTTGGACTTTTTGCCTTGTAAAGGTATCTGCAAGTAGTTTTTCAATTACTATCTTCAGAAACTTTTGACCTTAAATTCTTTTTGTTAAATT
>Ga0307507_10010085_pt1 | contig 12346 bp, 10 predicted proteins | sample 7_EM_MG_FD_207223 | JGI IMG/M metagenome (GOLD analysis project Ga0307507, IMG submission 207223) | Populus trichocarpa ectomycorrhiza microbial communities from riparian zone in the Pacific Northwest, United States - 7_EM | ecosystem: Host-associated > Plants > Roots > Unclassified | place... | reverse complement strand
GCGCTCGACCGTGCGCTCCGAGCCGATCATGGACTCGGCGAGCGAGCCCGGTTCGATCGTCACCGCGGCCTCGTGGCCGACGAGCGAACAGGCCAGCGGCTCGATGAGGAAGTCCTCGGCTTCGGGGTCGTTCTCGGCGTGCGCGACCCGCGTCAGCCCGCACACGTCACGGGCGTACTCCAGAAGCGCGTGCTGGAAACCACCGCAGGTGCCGAGGAACGGAATGCCCTCCACGCGCGCGGTGCGGATCGCGGACAGGACGCCCGCCTCACTGCGGTAGGGGCTGCCCGGCAGCACCCACACGGCGTCGAACCCGCGCACCGCGCCCGTCACTTCGGCGTCCTCGGACGGGATCCAGTAGGCGTCCAGGACGAGCCGGTCGTGTTCGGCGAGGGCGTCGAGGATGGCGGGGAGCCGGGAGTGCGAGACGACGTTGGGGGAGCGGTCACCGACCAGGGCGACGCGGGCGGTCCGAGCTGCGGAGTTCGTCATGCCCCACATCCTGGGCGCGGCCCGAGGTTCACGTCCAACGATGATTTCTGCACTCGCGATAAGCAGCGCTGATGTGATGCGGCATCCTGTCCGGCATGGACCCGCACCTCCTGCGTACGTACGTCACCGTGGCCCGGCTCGCCTCCTTCTCGGAGGCCGCACGCGAGCTGGGCTACACCCAGTCCGCGGTGTCCCAGCACATCGCCGCCCTGGAACAGGACCTCGGCGCCCCGCTGCTCACCCGCCGTCCCGTCGCGCCCACGGCGGCGGGCGACCGGCTCCTGGAGCACGCGGGCCCGCTGCTGCTGCGCCTGGACGCCGCCCGCGCGGACGTCGTCAGGATGGCCGCCGCCCCCGAACGCGGGCTGACCCTCGCCACCACGTCGACCGCGCTCGGGCCACGCGTCCTCGCCGCCCTCCCGCGCGCGGGCGTGACGCTTCGAGTGCTCGCCCGTGACGCGGTGCCGGTCGAGGTCGCCACCGGCACCGCGGACCTGGGCCTGGTCGACGGGATCGCGGCGCCCAACGACCCGCTGCGGCTGCCCGACGTGGCCCCGCTGACCACTCACGCCGTCGCCGAGGAAGCCGTCTGCGTCCTGCTCCCCGACACCCATCCCCTGGCCGGCCGCCCGGCCCTGCGCCTCGGCGACCTGGCCGCCGCCCGCTGGCTGGACGCCCCCGACGCGGGCGTGCCCCTCGCACGACTCCGCGCCGCGAACGGCGGCGGCGCCTTCCGCCCCGCCCTCCGCTACGACGGCACCGACATCCGCGTCCTCATCGCCCTCGCCGCCGCGGGCCACGGCCTGACCCTGCTGCCCCGCTCGGTGGCCACCGGGGTACCGGGCGCGGTCGCCGTCCCGCTCACCGAACCACGTGTCGTGCACCGGACGGAACTGGTGCACGGGGGCACGCCGCGAGGAGCGGCCGCGCGGTTGGTGGGGCGCCTGGTGGAGCGGGAACGGGAGTGAGGCGCCACGCGCGCGTGCGATGCGCATGGCTTCCCGCTCCTGACCGTCGGTCAGTCTCACTCGTTCGTGGCACGTCGCGCGCCGGTGCGCCGGGTAGAGCATCAGCCGGAGGCGATCCATGGAACAGACTGCGTTGCGTCCCAAGCCGATGCCCGGTCAGGAACCCGGTGTCGGCGTCAAGCCCGCTGCCGCCCGGCGCCCGCATGCCGCGCGGCGCCGCGGCCGACGGCTCATGACCCTGCTGTTCAGCCTGTTCGTCGGGACCGTCCTGGTCCTGTCCGGGGTCGGACTCGGCACGGTCGGCGCCACGGTGATCGGCATGAGCAAGCTCGCCGAAATGCAGCGCCAGGCGGCCCGCCAACCGGCACGGACGACCGGCCCGTCCGGCACGCCGCCGTCCTCCGCGAGCCCGACACCGACACCCTCGCCGACACCCGCCACCGCGACCCTCGGTGTGGAGGCCGTGGACGCGGAGAAGGCGGGCGCGTTGATCGTCGGCGTCCACCTCCCCGGCCCCGGCTACACGGCGGGCCTGATCCGCGGCGACGTCCTGCTCACGTTCGGCGGCGCCCGCATCGACTCGGCGGCCGACCTCGCGCGTGCCGTCGCCCGCACCCACCCCGGGGACGAGGTCACCGTCACGGTGCGCCACCACAGCGGCGGCTACCAGCAGTTCACCGTCGTCCCCGGCTTCGTCGTCTGACGCACACCTGGCCATGAGTCGCACGCCTCATGAAAAGCACTGGTCCCGCCTCCCCGGCAGGGGCCACGATGACCCCATGCTGAGCACCCTCCTCGCCTTCCTCGGCGCCTGCACCCTCATCGCCGCCTCGCCCGGCCCGAGCACCGTGCTGATCATCAAGCGGTCGCTGCGCAGCAGGCGCTCCGGCTTCCTCACTGTGCTCGGCAACGAGACCGGCGTCTTCGTCTGGGGCCTCGTCGCCGCCTTCGGCCTGACCGCCCTGCTGGCCGCCTCCGAGGTGGCCTACGACGTCACACGCATCGTCGGCGCGATCGTCCTCGTCGGCTTCGGCATCCAGACACTGCGCCACGCGCGCCGCACCAAGGACGGCGAGGAGAACGACGGCTGGGAGGTCGCCGACCGCAGCGCCTGGGCCTCCTACCGAGGCGGACTGTTCCTGAACCTCGCCAACCCCAAGGCGGCGATCTTCGCGATGTCCTTCCTCCCGCAGTTCGTGCCCGAAGGCGCGCCGCACCTCCCCGCCATGATCGGGCTCGCCGCGCTGTGGGCGGTCTACGAAGTCGGCTACTACGGCCTCTACGTGTGGTTCGTCGGCCGGCTCAAGAACGTGCTGTCCCGGACAGGTGTGCGCCGGCGCCTGGAGCAGGTCTCCGGAGGTGTGCTGCTGCTCCTGGGGGTCCGGATGGCCCTGGAGAGCTGACACCGTGACCGCGTCCGGGGCCGAAAGACCCGCCGATCGGCTCGCGTGGGCCTCCGGGTGCGGGCAGGATGCTGCCCGTAGCCACCTTTCGCCCGTTCTCGGAGGCCTGAATGACCGGTAGCCCGCCCGCGCCCTTCACCGCCGCCGACTACCGGGCCCGCATGGACCGCGCCGCACGGGCCGCCGCCGACGCCGGTCTCGCGGGGCTGCTGGTCGCTCCGGGACCGGACCTGGTGTGGCTCACCGGCTACGCGCCCACCGCGATCACCGAACGGCTCACCGTGCTCGTCCTGGCCCCCGGACGCTCCCCGGTCCTCGTCGTCCCCACCCTGGAGGCCCCGGACGCGGCCAAGGCGCCCGGCGCCGACGCCCTCACCCTGCGCGACTGGACCGACGGCAAGGACCCCTACGCCGCCACCGCCGCCCTCCTCGACGCGACGGGCCGCTTCGGCATCAGCGACAACGCCTGGTCCATGCACCTCCTGGGACTCCAGAAGACGCTGCCCGACACCACCTACGCCTCCCTCACCGACGCACTGCCGATGATGCGCGCCGTGAAGGACGCGGCGGAACTCCAGCTCATGACCGCCGCCGGAGAAGCCGCCGACGCGACCTACGAGGAGATCCGGAAGGTTCCCTTCGCCGGCCGCCGCGAGTCCGACGTCGGCGCCGATCTGGCCGATCTGCTACGGCAGTTCGGGCACTCCCAGGTCGACTTCACCATCGTCGCCTCGGGCCCCAACGGAGCCAACCCGCACCACGAGGTCGGCGACCGTGTCATCCAGCAGGGCGACATGATCGTCCTCGACTTCGGCGGCCTCAAGGACGGCTACGGCTCCGACACCTCGCGCACCGTCCACGTCGGCGAACCCGGCGACGAGGAACAGCGTGTCCACGACCTCGTCCGCGAGGCCCAGGAGGCCGGTTTCCGCGCGGTGCGCCCCGGAGTCGCCTGCCAGGAGGTCGACCGCGCCGCCCGCGCGGTCATCGACGACGCCGGATACGGCCCCTACTTCATCCACCGCACAGGCCACGGCATCGGCGTCACCACGCACGAGCCGCCCTACATGATCGAGGGCGAGGAACAGCCCCTCGTGCCCGGGATGTGCTTCTCCGTGGAGCCCGGCATCTACCTGCCCGGCCGCTTCGGGGTGCGCATCGAGGACATCGTCACGGTGACCGAGGACGGCGGTCGGCGGCTCAACAACACGGCCCGCGAGATGGCACTGGTGGACTGACGAAGACCAGGAGCCCCCGACACCCCGAACGGCGACGGCGCGACCATGACCCAGGCACCGACACCCACCGCGGACACCGTCCGACGACTGGTCCGTTCCCTGCTCAAGGACGGTGCGGCCGACAGCTCAGGACCCGAGATCCGGCCCGTCGCCGAGGGCGGCGAGCACAGCACGTGGTGGGTCGGCACCCGCCATGTGCTGCGCCTCGCCCCGGACCGCGGGGCCGCCCAGCGCCAGCGCCGTGAACTGCGCCTGCGCGACCTCGTACGGCCGTACCTCCCCGTCGCTGTTCCGACGAGCGTGGCGCACGGCGAGTGGGCGCCCGGGCTCACCTACACGCTGGACACCAAGGTGCCCGGCCGCTCCGGCGAGGACCAGGACGTCTCCGCCGTCGGCGAGGCCGACCTGGCCGGGCTGCTCACCGGGCTGCGCGAGGTGCCCGCCCGGCAGACCGAGACGCTCGGTGTCCCGCGCACCGCCCCGCGCTCCCTGGAGGCACTGCGCCGCGCCGCGGAGCAGGCCGCCGAACGACTCGCCGCCGCCGACGAGTTCGACGCCGCACGCCTCGACCAGCTCACCCAGCCCGGCGCGATCCAACTCGCCGCCCAGCCAGGCACCGCGGTCCTCGTCCACCACGACCTCAAGGGCGAACACCTCGTGGTGAGTTCCGACGGCCGGGTCCGCGGCGTCCTGGACTGGACCGACGCGGCCCTCGGCGACCCCGCCGAGGACATCGCCGGGCTCGCCCTGGCCGTCGGTTCCCCCGCCGCCGTACGCGCCGCCACCCTCGCCGGCTACGGCGCCCGCCCCTGCCTGCGCGGCCTCTGGATCGCCCGCTGCGACACCGTCGTCCGCCTCGCCGACCACCTCGGAGGCCGCGACACCGGCCCCCTGCCGCTCCTCAGAACCCAACTGCGCCGCACCTGGGAGGCGATCCTGCTGGAGCGGGTGACGGAGCTGCGGGACGGGGGCGGGGACGCGGAGTTGTAGGGCGTCTGCGGTGGTGAGGCGTAAACGCTTGCGCAAGCGTTTACGCCTGCAAGAGCACCACGCACGACTCCCCGGGCAGTCGGAGCAACCCCTCCGCCCCGGGCGCCTCCACGGGCTCCCACGCGGCCAGGACCTCTGCCGGGCGGGTGCCCAGGGGAATGGCGGCCGGTGCCTTGCCGAGGTTCACGGCGACGCGTACGTCTCCGCGGCGCAGCGCGAGCCAGCGGGCCTCCTCGTCGTAGGCCACCTTGGTGTCGCTGAGGTCGGGGTCCGTGAGGTCGGGCTGCTCGTGCCGGAGCGCGATCAGCCGGCGGTACCAGGCCAGCACGCGCGCGTGGGGCTCGCTCCGCGGCTCCGACCAGTCGAGGCAGGAGCGGTCGCGGGTCGCCGGGTCCTGCGGATCGGGTACGTCCTCCTCGGCCCAGCCGTGTGCCGCGAACTCCCGCCGCCTGCCCCGCCGTACGGCCTCCGCGAGGTCCGGGTCGGTGTGGTCGGTGAAGAACTGCCAGGGCGTGCCGGCCGCCCACTCCTCGCCCATGAACAGCATCGGTGTGAAGGGTCCGGTCAGGGTCAGTGCGGCGGCGCAGGCCAGCAGCCCGGGGGAGAGGGACGCCGAAAGGCGGTCCCCCTGGGCGCGGTTGCCGATCTGGTCGTGGGTCTGGCTGTAGCCGAGCAGCCGGTGGGCGGCCACGCGGTTGCGGTCCAGGGGGCGGCCGTGGTGCCGGTCCCGGAAGCTCGAATAGGTGCCGTCGTGGAAGTAGCCGCCGGTCAGTGTCTTGGCGACCGCCGTGAGGGGGGCCCGCGCGAAGTCCGCGTAGTAGCCCTGCGATTCACCGGTCAGGGCGGTGTGCAGGGCATGGTGGAAGTCGTCGTTCCACTGCGCGTGCAGCCCCAGACCGCCCTCCCCGCGGGAGGTCACCACGCGCGGGTCGTTCAGGTCGGACTCGGCGATCAGGAAGCGGGGCCGGCCCGTCTCGGCGGTCAACGTGTCGACGGCGTCGGACAGTTCCTCCAGGAAGTGGCACGCGCGCGTGTCCTTCAACGCGTGCACCGCGTCCAGCCGCAGCCCGTCGATCCGGTAGTCGCGCAGCCACGCCAGCGCGCTGCCCAGCAGGAACGCGCGCACCTCGTCGGAGCCGGGCGCGTCCAGGTTCACGGCGCTGCCCCAGGGGGTGTGATGCGTGTCCGTGAAGTAGGGGCCGAACGCGGGCAGGTAGTTCCCGGACGGGCCCAGGTGGTTGTGCACCACGTCGAGCACGACGCCCAGGCCCAGTTCGTGAGCCCGGTCGACGAACCGCTTGAGCCCTTCGGGGCCGCCGTAGGGCTCGTGCACGGCCCAGAGGGAGACGCCCTCGTATCCCCAGCCGTGGCGGCCGGGGAACGGGCACAGGGGCATCAACTCGACGTGCGTGACGCCCAGTTCGACGAGGTGGCCGAGCCGGTCGGCGGCTGCGTCCAGGGTGCCTTCGGGTGTGTACGTGCCGACGTGCAGCTCGTAGAGGACCGCGCCGGGCAGCGGGTGCCCGGACCACGCGGCACGCCACGCGTACCGCTCGTGGTCGACGACCGCGCTCAGGCCGTCCGGGCCGTCCGGTTGCCGGCGCGAGCGCGGGTCGGGCAGCGGCGGACCGTCGTCCACCACGAACCCGTACCGCGTGCCGTCCCGCGCCTCCGCCTCACCGCGCCACCACCCCACCCGCCCGGGATCACGCTCCAACGCGCGCGTGGCGCCCTCGCAATGGAGCGTCACACGCTCTGCCTCTGGTGCCCACACCTCGAACTGCACGGACGGTTCCCCTTCGTCTGCTCACCGGGATGTAGCCCGTCCATCGTGCTTCAAACGAGATCAATCCGCCTTTGAATCCACCCCTTTGGCGCAGGTGTCGTCATCTTCGCGCGCGTGCGGGCCGTTTCCGCGTCTTCTGGACACCCGGGGTTCACTGCCCGACAATCACGAGCGTGACGTCGTCCTTCGAGTTCCACACGTACCCCGCGCGGCTGTCCGACGCGGAGCGCGACAAGGCGCTCAAGGTTCTCCATGACGGCGTCGCCATGGGACGCCTCTCGCACGACACGTTCATCCGGCGCATGGAGCTGGCACTCGCCGCCCGCCGCTCCGAGGAACTCGCGGTGCTCACCGCCGACCTGCCCACCGAGAGCCGCCTCTCCCGCGTGCTGTTCGGCACCGTGGAGGCCGTCTCCGGCTTCACCGTACGGCTGCGCAGGGCCTGGCAGGCCGAGCGGCTCCCCAAGCTGCTGCTGCCCCACCCGGGCAACGGGCATCCGCTGCGCATCGGCCGCGACCCCGCCAACGGGCTGCGCCTGACCCACGAGACGGTGTCCCGGGTGCACGCCGAACTCAGCCGGCAGGGCGGCATGTGGGTCCTGCGCGACCTCGGTTCGACCAACGGCACGACGGTCAACGGCCGACGGGTGATCGGCGCGGCCGTCGTCCGCGAGGGCGATCAGATCGGCTTCGGACGGATGGCGTTCCGGATCGCCGGCAGCTGAGCCCGAACGTAACCCTTCCTCACCTCTGGCCTGGGCATTACCCGATGTGGTGACCTTGGGCGGGTGCCAAATCCCTTTGCGTACGGCGGTGTTGACGTACCCCTCGCGCCGTGACTGACTGTGCGTACACCATGCACACCAGGTGAACCGACGGCACCACTTTTGTGGAGGTGCGCCCTGCCGCCACTCCTCCGCTACCCGTCCGTGGACGAGCTGGGCGCCCAGGCCGCCGCACTCGTCGCCCGCCGCCCCCAGGACGCCCGGCTGCGCCGCGTCGGGACCTCCCGCGCCGGTACGCCCCTGTGGCTGCTCTCCGTGGGCCACGGCAGCCGCCAAGCCCTCGTGGTCGCCGGACCGCACGCCAACGAGCCCGTGGGCGGCGCGACGGTGCTGCGGCTGGCCGAACGGGTCCTCGCCGACCCCCGGTTGAGCGAGGGCGCCGACGCCACCTGGAATCTGCTGCTGTGCCTCGACCCCGACGGCTCGCGCCGCAACGAGGGCTGGCTGCCCGGCCCTTACACCCTCGGCCGGTACTTCCGGAACTTCTTCCGGCCCGGCTTCCTGGAACAGCCCGAGTGGCTGCCGGACGGCGCGGCAGGTGCCCGACTCCCGGAGACGCGCGCCCTGTTGGAGGTCCAGGACGAACTGCGGCCGTTCCTCCAGTGCTCCCTGCACGGCGTCGACGTCGGCGGCGGCTTCGTGGAACTGACCCGCGACCTCCCGGGCCTCGCCCGACGCGTCGCGCACACCGCGGCCCGCCTCGGCATCCCGCGCGAACTCGGGCCGTACGACACCCTGTACTGGCCGAGCCTCGGCCCCGCCGTCTACCGCATCCCGCCACCACGCCGGGGCGACCTCGCCGCCGCCATCACCGAGGCCGCCGTCGAGTCGACCTGGTACCACCCGCACCGGCACGGCACGGTCACCGCGGTCGTCGAGGCGCCGATGTGGGGCGTCGCCGGCGTCGAGGACGACACCCCGCCCGCCGACGCCGACGCGTTCCTCCGCACCGTCAGCCACACCCTGCGCCACGACACCCGCATCCTGGAGCAACTCCTCGCGCGGATACGGCCGTTCGTGCAGAGCGGGACCGAGGCGGGGACGGGCGTCGGGCTGAAGGACGCCTGGCCGCGGCCCGCTGCCGACCCGGTGGCACCGCCCGCGCGGAACACCGCCGGGACCCGCCCCCGAACCCTCGTCGTGCCCGACGCCGCACGGCTGCTCGCGCCGGTCGACGACTATTTACTGGTGTGTCCGGGCCTCGCCGACGCGTGGGACCCCGATGTCGACACCGGCGGCGCCCGCCCGCTGCCGCCGCTCAACTCCGCCCATCTGGCGGCCCTGCGTATCGCGGGGCGGCGGCTGGCCCTGCGCACGGCCGGGCTGCTGTACCAGGTCGTGGTGGCCTCCGGGCACGATCCGGCCGCTGCGCTCCCGGAGTTGGACCGGCTGATCGACGAGTGGTGCGCCGACTACCGCGACGGGTGCGGGGCGCGCTGGATCCCGGTCGCGCGCCAGGTCGAGTACCAGTCGCGCGTCGTGCTCAGCGCGTTCGAACTGGCCCGGCGGTACGCACCGGTGCGCTCCCGTTCGGGTGAGCCGGGCTGGGGTACGGAGACCGCAGTGCCGATGCATCGGGAATGACGCACACCCCGAAGACGAACATCTCCGAGCGCCACACCTCGAAAGCGACCGCGCTCCGAAGCGCCCTGCTCGCCGTCGTCGCACTCCTCGCCGCCGGCCAGGCACCCGCCCAGGCCGCACCCCGGCACGGCGTCCAGGGCGACTGGCTCTACCTCACCGTCACTCGCGGCGACAGCCGGTCCAGTGACACCCGGGGCACCCTGCTCCTCTGCGACCCGGCCCAGGGCCACGCCCACGCGGCCGAGGCCTGTGCCGAACTGGGCGCGGCGGGCGGTGACATCGACGCCATCCCGGTCAAGAGCGTGTTCTGCCCGATGATCTACGCCCCGGTGACCGCCCACGCGCGCGGGGAGTGGAAGGGGCGCCAGGTCGACTACTCGAAGACCTTCTCGAACGCCTGCGTCATGGCAGCCCGGACGGGATCGGTCTTCGCGCTCGACAGCTGAGGAACGGGCGGGCTCAGGCCGGGCGTCGGGCACGCGCGCGGGAGACGTCCCCGACTCCGCCCGCCTGCTCGCGCGCGTGCAGCGCCGCCGCCACGACCGTGCGGGCCTGATGCTCGACCTGGTGTTCCAGCGGCACCCAGCGGGCGCGGAAGCGTGCCTCGAAGGCGTCGCTCCAGTTCGCGACGAGGTGTTCGAGCACGGGCGCCGCACGGTCGTCGGTCTCCCGCAGGACCCGCAGCAGCATCGCCGCGGCCCGTAACGGCAGCCGGCGCCCGAACGCGTCCACGCTGCCCACGTACGCCATCGTCGTGTCGGCGGGCGGGGTGTGCGTCCAGTCCGCGGCCAGGCCGGGCACCAGCTCCAGGGCCCACTTCGCGGCCCGCAGCAGCGGCCCGTCGACGCCCTGGAGGCGCGGCAGCGCCTCGGCGAGCACCCGCTCCACCTCCCGCGCGTCCCGCAGCAGGCGGCGCGCCAGCCGCCGTATCGCCGCCGCAGGGGCGGGATGCGGCGCGGGGTCGTCCACCAGGTCGCTCGCCCACATCGGCACCTCCACGACCGCGGTCAGACCGCCGTAGCGGTGCGCGTGGTACCAGGTGCTGTGCCGGGCGTCGTCCGGCATGCTCGGGTACGCCACGTCCGAGCCGGGCGCCGGCATCACATGCACCCCGGGTCCCGAAGCGGGCCAGCCCGCCGCGTCCGAGGCGCCCGTCTCCACCGGGATGCGCAGCTCGGCCGCCGACTTGGCGAACGGTTCGGCGAGCCCCGGTATGTCCTTCGTCAACTGGACCCAGCTGCCGCCCAGATCGGTGCCGTGCAGTGTCACCTGGAGGTAGGGCCGCACTTCGTCGATCACCCGGGTCAGGGTGCGGGTCTCGGGCGGCAGCCGGTCGGGCGGCAGCACCGACGGAGACCACTCCGGCTGTTCGGGGCCGGCCGGGCGGTAGAAACCGAGGTGGTAGTCGAACAGGCTGCGCGGCGCCGGGGTGACGTGCAGGCTCGCCCCGTCCGGGTCCGCGCAGAGCAGGAAGTGCCAGGAGGTGTCCGACCGCAACTCCCGTTCGCCGACGACCCGTTCGGCGAGTGCGAGGAGTGTGGAGCCGCCGGTCGGCTCGTTGGCGTGGGCGCCCGCGACCACCAGCACGGCGCGCTGGGCGTGCCCCACGGACAGCAGATGGAGTGGTCTGCCCGCGCGGGAGACACCCACCTGCCTCAGGGTGCACAGGGCCGGCCTGTGCGCGGCCAACGCCCTTGCGGACGAGACCAGTTCGGTCACACTGGGGTATCGCAACTCCGGCAGGAGACTCACCCCCGACTTGTCCGCCCCGGCTTCGCAACCGCAGTACCCCACGGCCTCTGTGAACTGTCAAGAAGACCATGGGGGAGGCTACCGGGGGCGCCCAGAGGCATTTACCGGCAGCCGGTAGGCGAGTTGGTGCCAGCAGGGGGCCGGGGATCGCCAGGGGGGTTCGCGGGCACGGGCGTTCACCGCCGGTGCCGTCCCCTTCGGGCACGCGCGCGTACCCCCGCACCGGGAACACCGTCGTCGCGGCTCGTCACCGCACGCCTGCCGTCCGGCACGCGCCCCGGGTCCGTACGCGGGTGCGAGCCGGTGGCCGGGACGGTCCTACGGCGTGCGGCGGACCCGCGTACGCCGTGCGACCGGAGGGACGACCGCTTCACCCGAACGGCCGTACGAGGGCTGCGGCCCGCGCGGTGCGGTGGTCGGCTGAGGACAGCCGCGTGTGCGCATGGCGCGGACGACCGGCCGCGCCCTTCCTCCACGGTGCGTGGCGGAGCGACGACCACGGGGAGCGGACGGCGGTGCTGTGTCTCACGGGCGTGACCGTCCCCCGGACCGCGGGCGCCCCGACCCGTCCACCGGCGCCGCCGAGCCTGCGGACGGTCGTACAGGACCCGTATCCGCTGTACCGCACCCTCCGTGCGCACTACCCGCTCGTGTACGACGAGCCGTTCGGCGCCTGGCTCCTCAGCCGCTACGACGACGTCCGCGCCGCGCTCGCCGACCCACGGCTGGTCGCCGTGCCGGGCGGAGGGCTCCCGGCCGCACCCGAGGCGGGCCGGCTCGTCGACCGGGCGCTGCGCGGTCCCGCGCTGGCCGCCCTGACCGCCGCCGTCGAGCGCGGCGCCTACGTCCTCGCCCGTCGGCTGGCCGCCCGCGACGAGGCCGACCTGGTGGCCGAGTTCTGCGACTGGCTGCCCACTGCAACGGCCGTGGCCGCGCTCGGGCTGCCGTACGAGGAGACCGCGCGCGTGCATCGCTGGTGCCGCACGGGACCGGGCCACTCCCGGGGCGGCCGTCCCGAACTGGGCGCCTTCCTGCGGCCGTTGATGGCCCGGCGCCGCGCCCACCCGGGTGGCGACCTGCTGTCCGTCCTGTGCACCGCACGGGCCGACGACGGCCCGCTGCCGGACGAGACCGTCACGAGGCTGGTGGGCACGCTGCTCGGCGCGGCCGGCGGGACCACCGCGCGGGCGTTCGCGTCGTTCCTCGCCAACGTCCTCGACCATCCACGGCAATTGGACGTACTCCGCACCCGCCCCGAGCTCACGGGCGGCGCCTGGGCGGAGTCCCTGCGCCGCGATCCGCCGCTGCACGTCGTGCTGCGCCGGACCGTCGAACCCGTCGGATCGAT
>Ga0307507_10010083_pt1 | contig 12346 bp, 6 predicted proteins | sample 7_EM_MG_FD_207223 | JGI IMG/M metagenome (GOLD analysis project Ga0307507, IMG submission 207223) | Populus trichocarpa ectomycorrhiza microbial communities from riparian zone in the Pacific Northwest, United States - 7_EM | ecosystem: Host-associated > Plants > Roots > Unclassified | place... | reverse complement strand
GCTGCCGTAGTACTGCTGAGGTAGCTGCTGAGGTAGCTGCTGGGGTACTGCCCGAGGGCTGTTGGATGTTTGTTGCTGTTGAGCTAGGGGTACGGCACTTAGTGAAGAGGTCGTACTGGGGGTTGATGCTGTTGAGCTGGGGGTACGGCGCTCCGTGAAGAGGTTGTACTGGGGGTTGATTTGCTGCTGTAGAATGTCTTATGCGTTGCGTATTTGTCGTATATTCTAAGCTGCTGGGGTTGGGTGCTGCCGGAACTGCTAGGTGCTGGTTTTGCTGCTAGGTACTGGAATGCTGCTTTCAATCAAAGCTGCTGGGGCGGCAGTGAACCTTGTTGCTCTATAGCCAACCGGTGAGGTTGACTATTGATCAATGTCGGAATCACCTAAGTGCACTTATATGGCCTATTAACTGATGGGTTTGTTCTTGTCTAATAGGTAGAGAAAGTAGAGGATTGTAAGGATCGCAGTGCCTAAGTAAGGGGCTGATGAGTTATCATAAGGATGACTAATCAGAGACACAAATGACCATATAACCTCTGTCCATATATTCCAACAAAAGAATAATATTATAAATATTCTTAATAATGGTATAATAGCTAGAGGCGCTATTGTGAAGTATCCCTCCTATTTACTAGGTAGTAGAGCTACGCTAAAATATAGTAAGACTATAAGAATAAGAAAGGATTATAGATTAATATCTTAATAGTTAGATAATGGCAAGCCAAGGCTCTATATGTTAAATCCTATACTAAAAGGTTTTATAGAACCATACTGGAACACCAAATTGCCTATAATATTTGTAATTAATTATAGACCAGTATAAAGACTTAGAAATAGAGTTATATAAAAATCTTTATATTAGCCTAGGTAGTTACCAGCATGCTTTTAGTAGGCCTTTAATAGGTCTTCTAGTAATTCTTACAACTTTTCTCTAGTTATATTTTTTCCTTATTAAGGTTTTTTAGGAGTTTAAAGCAGGGGTTAGATAAATAGATGATATATAGTGGTATACTAACGTCTCTCTAATATGTCTCCGAACCCCTTTTGGGATAAGCCCTTATAATCTCCCTACTGCAAGGTAATGGCGATTAGGGGCCGACCGCAAGAAGGGGGGAGGCAATGTAAGGGATATTATTGCGGTCACCTTGGGTTGCCCTCAGGACAACCTCCGGACGCCCCTTAGATGGTTACCAGTCACGTGCCAGAGGCACGTGCCTATAGTATATAGTCTCTACGATCCCAGAGGCCTTACCTCCTTAAGGATTTGTCTTTCTTACCAATCTATCCTATTCCACAATCGTGTCCTTATAGCCCCCTGTTTACAAAGTCCCCTTATAGATTGCTAGAGAACTTAACGAGAATGCAGCTGCGGGCGAATCTATATAGGGGCAATTGGGGTGGATAAACTAGCTGCTAAATAATGCTAAGTAAGAAAAGAAAAGGAAAGGAAAGGAATTCTATAACGCCAGCTACGCGCACGGCGTAGCGCATGTAATGGGCAGTCCCGTTATAACCTTAAATATATATATATTGTATATAAAAACGCAATAAAAGCGATAGCGTACTTCTATAAGCTTTAGGCCAAATACTATAACTGCGATTATATAGCTAAATACTTTATTATAAATTAGGAAGTATTACTATCTATAAAGGATATCTATATTAAACGCCTTTATAAAAAGCTTAACTATAAAAATCTAGACTATTTAGGATTTTAAAATATATAAGGAAGTAGGTTTATAAACTAGATTTTCTACTATTAATATCGCGTCTATACTCTATGTTCTATATTACTCTTCTTAAACTATACTGTATAAAACCAGGGTTTTAACTCCTAGCGGTAGAACTTAATAAGGGAGATAACTAGGAAGTAAAAGCGGTAGTAATATATTAGGAGCATATTAGTTAGCTATAGTCCCTTATTAAATAGCTAGGTTAGCTAAGTAAGTATAGTAATATAAATTTAAAGTAGAGCTTTAGAACTACTAGTAGCTACTAGATAAATACTGTAAATATATAGTCTTTACTCTACTACTAAAAGGAAGGCGTATAGTAAGAGCTATAAATATAACTTAACTAGACCCTAAGTGTAACATATCCCGCTTTACATCGCCATATAGCCTAAAAAGATAGAGAGTACTCGCGAACTTATGTGACCCTTGCGGGACCTAATATATACTCTTATACTAAGCTAAATCATAGAGGTCGGCCTGTGACGGTATTAGGGTACTACCCCTATAAGGGAGCTTAGTTAGGGATTCGGCTAAAGACTTAGCATCCTAATACGTATATAACACGTCTCTACCTCCCCTATATACCTCTTCTCTTCTCCTTAGTTTAGTATTTTTATAATACAGTATTCGTTTAAGCTTTAGTTTTGAGGTATTTATTTAAGCCGTTACAGCCTAAGGGCTTAAGGAATAGAGAGCGGAAATAATATAAGTGCAATCCTTTTTATAACTTTAATAAATATAATATAGTAGCCTAACTCTATTAACAACACTATATATATAAGTTATTGTAAAGTTAATATATAACTATTATTATTCATTGCTTAACGTCCGATTTGGATCCCTATTAGGCCTACGCGGACTACTCCTTATATACATATGGGGAGAAAACTCTGTTTAAGAAAACCCTATAATCCATCTCCTCGCCTTTTAGGACTCGCCTACTTAGCGCCTACAAGTCACCTATAGTGCTCTACTACCTTTCTTTTTAGCCTCCTTGGGAACCACTGCTGCCATAACAAGCCTACGGACGCGCTAGTATCACAAACTTTGCTCTAGTACTGTAGAATCATTAGGGGCGCCTATTGCTCGCCCCTTTACCTTATATTGCCCTTTTACTATATATTTAAGCTTCTTACTATTTGCCCTTATATTATATAACTTGCTTACTACTCGTTATATAGTTCTACTAGGCTTATTATAGCTTATTAAACTCTCCTTTAAGTAGCTATAACACTTTTAATATAAGGTCTATAATAGATATAGGAAATTCTAACGCCTATCTCTTATTCTATTTACAATTTATTTATATCCTTTTACTCTCTACTATCTATCTATTAGAAGTCTAATAAGAGTTACCTCCTTTTAAAGATCTTACTACTATTAACTACTTTCTGATAGCTATCCCTATCCTATCTAGAAATTGAAAAGGCGCCTTTTATATATATATATATATATATATAAAATAACTTCTTTAAAGAAAGAGAAGAGCCTAGCTACCTTTATATTTTCTTTCTTCCCTATATAGGCTATAGTTTAGTAGTCGGTACTTAAGAGTTTATATAACGCTATATTCTCTAAAGTATCTACCTTTTTTATCTTTTTCTATTACTTTAAAAAAGTATTTAAAGTATTTTCCCCCTAGTTTTAACTACAAAAAAAGGTAATTATAGCCTTTTAGGATATTTATCCTTAAGGGCTTTATGTAAGGGGACTTTGTAGACAGGGGGCTATAAGGCACGATTGTGGAACAGGATAGATTGGTGAGAGAGACGAATCCTTGAGGAGGTAAGGCCTCTGGGATCGTGGAGACTATATACTACGGGCACGTGACCGGCGACCATCCGAGGGGCGTCCGGAGGTTGTCCTGAGGGCAGCCCGAGGTAACCGCAATAATATCCCTTACACTTTAAGAGAAAAGAAGTGGTTTTCTTTATAGGCTTTAATATAGTATTTTCCTTTATTTTCATTCTATTACTAATTGTTTTTCTACTATCTTGGTATCTTTTCTCTTGCTAGTGTTAGCGACTCAGTCAATCGAGGCATGTGCACAGTAAGAAGGACGCATGCAAGCCTGTACGATTGGATTGTCTATAAACGAGGATCCAAAGCTAGAGAAAGGAAAAGAGAAGAAGGGTAGCGCCGCTCGAGGTTTTATACGATCGTCTGGTCACGTGACTGCGACTGTCTGGAACAGTAAGAGACTGTCTGCGATTGTCCGCCACAATCCACCACCACAATCCACCGTTTTCCACCAGCGCCGTAACAGCTAGTCTCTCTATATAAGATAAAGAAGTATAGGAAGATTGTATTTTTCTTCTAGAAAGGACCTTTTTAGCTAGTTTATCTACTATTTTATTCCTATAGATTTATAGATAGTGTTGGCCGCGGAGGTAGCTTTACAGCTAGGGTAATATCGACCTGTGACGACGGCTGTCAGACATCAATATCAGCCTAATTTTGGTCTGTTACACCACCCTCCAGGGACCCCTGTAAGGGGTTATTTTTCTTATGTATATAAGGGCTCTTAGAGCCAGAGCTCCCATGCATACATATATATGCATTAGTTATCCATAGTTATCCATGCACGCATATACTATATTTTAACACGTATGGTGTAGCATCACGTGAGCAGTGAAAACGCACAGTCGCACCTTTAACTGTACACTACCTATTAACCACGCCGCAGCATAGCCTATTATGGCCTCTCTATTCGTTAATAATACTCCTTCAAGGGCTTCGTCACCTTTATTATCCCTTGGAGAGTCTATAGAGGCTCCTACTACCTCTACCGACTCCGCTGTAACGTCTACTCCCTTATCTGCATTGAATACATTTTAAGCCCTTAGTTAACGACCTCGTATTATTATACCTAAGCCTATTAAGAAGCGCAATCTTAAGGCAGAGAATACCTAGGATCACTTTTATGACCCTAAAGACGAAGAAGCAAGCCATGATACGCAAGGAAGAAGGATTTACTACTATAATCTATGCCGCTACTTAATACCAGTCTCAGGCAATGCATGCTATTACCTTAAACATTTATACGCTATCTATGTTAGCGAAGGGCCTTTAAAGATCAGCAAACAGACTCAGCAAGCAATTGATCTATTGTTTAAGTATGTACGGTAGAAGGAGGAGGCAAAGGCAAAGGAAAAAGAGGTTAATATTCTCCGTAATGCGATTAATATTAATGCCTTCTATAAGGCTCTAGTTCTTCTTATTACACAGCGGCAAATACCTCGCAATTGTGTTTAATGGCCTGAGTTTCACGCCTTATTATACACTATTAATTCTGATTCTACACTCTCTATAAACATTAAGAAGTTGTTTACACGTCACCATACAACCATTAAATTGGTGCTCCGTTAAGCACGCAGTTAAATCCACTTCTTATTTAATCTTTAGACGGCACTATAGATAAAATTGCTACTCGGAATATATGTATAGTGGGTTAATAAGGATTATAAGCTTTATAAGGCTTTATTAGGCTTACCATAGGTTAAATTCTCCCACTCTGGTAAGAACCAGGCGGCTTACCTAATAGACATTATTCAAGACTTCGAGATTGCTTATAAAGTCGGCCATTTTATTAGTGATAACGTGGGATTAAACGATATATACCTTGCGGCGCTTTTAATGACTCTATATATTAAATATAAAGTTAAATTCAACTCAAAGAAGCGCCGTATTTGCTGTCTTGGTTATATTATTAACCTATTACTATCGGCCTTTCTCTTTGCGGACAACAAGGAGGCTCTAAAGGAGGCTATTAAGATGTTAATTAAAGAGGAGGGCGACGTTATAGTATATAAGATCTTAATTAAACGGCTTAAAGAGATAAAAGGTAAGAAGAAGAAGTAATAGGATAACTATTTAGGCTAGCGCAGTATTAGAGCACTTGGTAAAGTACACAATATTACTATCCTTATTCGCCGTTTATCCATTCTTAACAATTACTGGTGTTTAATCTCAAATAGGCAACTCGGCATTGATAATGCGACATAGTAAAACTTATGGTATTAGCTTATCAAGCGCTTCCTTAAGATGCGGGCTAAGATTAAGCTAATATGCCAGAAATTTAAGGCTGAATTTAATGGTAGTGAAGATATCCTAATGCAGGATAAATGGGCTATCCTTAAAGGCAGTGAAGAGTTCCTCCAGCTATTCTATGAGGCTACTCTTAAGGGTTAAAAGACGTTTGCCTTACTCAATCAAACGCTTCTCTTTATGGATGTCCTATTTAAACACTTTGAGGAGGCTAAGGTATGTATATCTATGTAGATCTATTGGGTTTAAGGCCGTTTAGATCTAGTATACTAACAGACCCTAATAGATTTAATTTAGTAACAACGCCGTACTTTCTAACTCCATTAATATGGGCTGGTATTAGCTATCTAAGTACTATAAGAAGACCGAAGAATGCCCTGCCTACGCCGCTGTACTCCTCCTACACCCGTTATACCGTATTAAGTACATTAATACGAACTGGCTTGCGAAATGGCGCCCATCTGCACTTAAAGCGGCAAGATCTATATGGCAGGATTATAAGGATAGGCCACTCTTTACATAGGAGTCATTAGCACAGTTAAAAAAGCCCCTCTTAAAGTTTTAGTCACTTTAGGCAACTTTAGATGTTATTAAAGATAATAAAGAGGAGGATAAGCTTAAGAGATTTATTAATAGTAGCCCTATCTACATCTCATGCATACCGCTTAAGTGGTGGGCGCGCGAAGAACAGCGATTAGAGTACCCCTGGCTTTATTAAATGGCCCTTAATATCCTTAGTATCCCGCCATTATCTAATAAGATTAAAGGCGTCTTCTCTAGCGTATGGAGGTTAATACCCTGGGAGCGAGCCTTACTACATATAGATACGGTGGAGGTGTAGGAGCTTACGGGCAACTAGAATATAAATGGGCTATTATATGAGGAAGCCTCTGTAATGGAGCTTCTTAATAAGGTGGCGGCAATAGTGGTGGATGAGGAGCAGCAGAATGCGGATAAGAATAAAGATAAGGATGATATTAGGATGTATAAGGCTGTTAGCGACGTCAAGGTCAGTATTTAATACCATAACATTATCTGTATGGATAACTAATGCATACATATGCATACAGGTCCTATAAATTGCATGCATATGCATAGAGGGAGTATGCACTATGTATATATGCATGGGAGCTCTGCTTAGAGCCACCTTGAATAAAACAGATCACTCATTTAATTCTATGTCTCTACCTATTGTTGGCCACGGAGGTAGCCTTGCTACAGAGGTGCGACGGGTGCTGTTTGATATCGGTATCAGTATGGTTTCAACCTGTATCATTACTCTCTAGGGACCCCTATAGGGGGTTAATTCTCTTATGTATATTAGGGCTCTTAGAGCCACCTTAAATAAAACAGATTACTTATTTAATTCTGTGTCTCTACCTACCAGTCAGCTAATATTATTTGTCTTAATACCTGCCTGGCTGAAAGTTATAAGCCCGGTAACCTTCTAAGCACTAGGGAGATCTTAGTGGCCAGACAACTACCACTAAGCCTCTTTGAGCATAGTTTATCACGAAATATCGCGTGCTTTACGCGTAAGCGCGTCTCTTTACGCAACCTTAAAAGAACCTTAAAATAAGAGCCACCATGGTAACCAAGGACTCTATAAACCCTCTTTTGCTGACCCAAAAGGACTAGCCTATATGGTTTTAATTTATCCGCTAAGAAGCAAGTTTTGCGAAGATCTGGGACTATGTTAACCCAGATAAGACAGAGAACGAAATTAAAGAAAATAATAAGCCAGCTATACCTACGATAGCAGCAGCTCCTGCAGCTCCTGTAGTAGCACTGGCAGCTCCTATAGCACCTATAGCAGTACCTGCAGACCCTGTAGCACCAGCAGCGGACCCTGCAGCTCCTATAGCACTAGTAGCGACTCCTGCAGATCCAGCAGCAACTCTGTCTACGGGAATAGCTATACCTAGGTTATTAAGTTAGCAAGGACAACAACCTCAGCAATCTCTAGAGATATAGAGAATGCTCTTTAAGCTCTACAAGCTACAATAATAGGACTATATAAAGCGGGAGGAGAAGCTCTACACCTTTGCGGCATTATTACATGCTACTATAGGCACCAATTTCTTGGGATATCTTAAGAATCTTACCACACCATATTTAATTTTAAGGCAGTTAAAAAAGGTAGCAAAGCTATTACAGGCTACGTTACAACAAATAGTATTAGACGACCTTAAGAAAAGGAAATAAGGGCCTAAACGCCAGAGCTTGGAATCATAGCTATAGCTATATATTACAATTATTTAGAACAGAGAAGAGCTAAAGGAAGGGTTAATAGAGGTAACGGAAAGCAGCGTTATACAAGCCTTTGTCCAGGACTATAAGGAGATCTATCCAGCTCTATATTATGCCTTTATTCAAAAGGTAGCGAAGAGGTTAGAAAAGCTTAAAATGGCAACAATAATTAAGGAATTTAACCTCCTCTACAAGCATCTAAATACGGGATATAACGCCCATGCTACACTCTTAGGGCAGCCAGCTGCAGATTCTATAACATTTACCACCCTAGTACCCTTTTAATCGACTAAGTTAAAGTGCTTTGCCTATGGTTTACCCTATAAGCTAAAGAATTATAAGCAACTGTTTCAGTCTCTTTAAGGTCCTAACTTTATACCAAATAACGAGTGTCTACAAAGGTGTTAGAAATGGCTTAAGGGCCTAACAAACAAGCAGTATTACAACAAAAGGGTTAAGTAAATTGAGAAGGAAGGCCCTAGGTTAAGGACATCTCTAGCTTCTACTAAAAAGATTAAGGATCTGGACAGACCTTGAGCTACAGCAGCTACTATAACAACATCCTACTTATCGTTATTATCGCAGGAACATCTGGATCTGTTATTAATTAATGCCTAGGGGTATAACACTATGGCAGACACCCACTTCTGTAATAATATTAGATACTTCCGTGACCTTAAGCCATACATATCCACAGCAACAGCTAGAGATGCCAGAGCAGAAATCTATAGATACAGTAATATTAACTTAGCAATTAAGGTGGGCAAATAATACCTAACTCGGTATCTGATATTAAGGAACATAGCATACACTCTATATTTTTATACCAATCTAATATCCGCAGCGAAGCTCTATAGGGTTGGAGTAATTATAGACTAATCCATAAACCACCTACACTACAAGAATGACGGAAGCCTATTTACCAACTTTATGGAATACGGAGGTCTCTACTTTATTAATGCCATTACCTGCTTACCACCTACTCCTACTGCCTATGCTACATCCACTAGATTCTTTGAGACCTCAGCATATAACAGAGTATGGTATTAACGCTTACTACACTATAATATGGAATCGGTGAATTATCTATTAACTGCGGCTGATGGGGTTAAGGTAGTCAAAACAGACAGAGGAAGGACTCCATATAGTATACCACTTTATAAACCATGTGTTCTTGGAAAGATGACACAGCAGATATCTTATAGAATATCTATAAAGGGAACCTACCCTTTTAAACGTGTACACTTTAATGTTATTATAGAAGAAGACGGGTTTAATAGAGACACGTATATAGCTCACTTTTGGTGTAACTATATAAAGTACTATCGTGCTTTTCCTATTAAGAACCATAAGGAAGAGACACTACTCCCACTCTTTAAATCGATAATAGTATTTGCGAAGAAATTTAATGCTCAAGGTATCCGTATTTGGCATATAGATAAGGAGTAAGGTATAGGCGCTAAGGTAAAGAACCTTATCCAGCTTAACAGAGGTATTATTAAGCAATTAATACCAGATACTCCTACTTAAAATAAACCTATAGAGAGGTTAGGGAGAGCTATTTCCAAACAAGCAAGGACTGCTATTATTAAAGCAAAGTTACCCATGGATCTATAGCCCGAGTTTATACTCCTTACAGTGTTCCTACTTAATCAAACTCCTATTAAGTCCATCGACTGGAAGACCCTATTTAAGATACTATATAAACGGAAGCCATGGCTAGCAGGACTTTATATAGCCGGATCTTTAACCTACGTGCTTATCAAACACGGCATTCCTAGGAAGGCAAAGTTTAAGCTATAAGCCCAAATAGGTTATCTTATTAGTATAGAAGCGTTAAATATCTATAGGATATAGATATTAACCACTAACCGCATTATCTAATCTCGTAATATATAAATTAATAAGTTAAAGAGATATCAATCTCCTAAAATACCAGAACACCTTATTATCTTATAGGCTTAAAGGGACCGTTTTCAACAAGTCTAGGACCTATTAGATAATCTTTAAGATAGCAGCAGGGACTAGATAGAGAACTTTAACAAAGAACTAGATATAAGACTACCGCATTTAGCAAATATTAACGTTACTCCTATATTAAAAAGCATTTAGATCTTAATAGAAAAATTCTATTAGCTACCTACCCCAGAGCTAACTCTAGAACTATCTAAACCATCAGCGTCTTTAGCGCCTCAGCAATCACTATCTACTATAGCATCTACACCACAGATATCATCTACTACTCAATTAACTTCTAAAGTCACCAAACCACCGTTTATAGACCCTATACCTTGTTCCAAACCTCAGACGATAGCAGGCTTATTATTAGGGGGTAAGAGACGTTCTAGCTATAAAAAGCGGCCTATGGTAAAGAAGAAAGATATACTAAATTAGAATCTATAATAACAAGCCTTTACGGTTTAAGTTAGTAACAGTAATAATATTATTAATCCAGATACGACACCATTGGCTTACGCTTTCTATACTACTGCTATAAAGATATATGGATATCAAGACGAATTTCCACCACCACCAAAGTTATAGAAAGAGATGCTTAATTATAAGTACGCTATAGAGTTTAAAGCAGCTGCTTATACCAAGATAAAGGCCTTAACTGGAAAGCAGACCTGGGACAAGGTACGGCTAGTTAAGAAGGTTCATCAACTTCCTACTATATAGGTCTTTACATATAAGGAAGATTTAGACGGCTTTATTATAAGATTTAAGGCTTATCTAGTTATCCACAGAGACCTTTAAGCAGTCTCACAAGAGGAGGTTAAAGCTATTACGGCAGCCTATCGGACCTTCTATCTGCTCTGCGCTCTAATCGCTGGCTTCGACCTAGACGTCATATAGATTAACGCTGTAAACGCCTTTATTAACGCCTTAGTTAACAATAAGGTCTATCTCATTCCCCCTAAGGGTATAGACCTACCACCTAGATTCTCTCTCTGTCTAAGGAAGGTAATATACGGACTACGGAAATCTCCTAAATTATAGTTCTTAGAAATATCTGCTGCTTTACAAAGCATGGGTTTAAAAGCTGTACCAGATAAGCTATATCTCTATATATACCCTACTAAACCTATCTTTGTGTTCTTCTATGTCAATGATATCCTAATTATAGGACACCCGAGCTGTTATTAACAGATGTAGGACATCCTACAGCAGCTATAAGATCGATTTAAGATACGCTAAATACCTTAATTCACGTTATTCCTAAATACTCGTGTCGTGCAAGATTGATAAAAGGGAAAGCTTTAGCTCTGTCTAGATCAGTATCTTAAGAAGCTAGTCTTAATATACCATCTAGAATATCTAAAGCCATCAGCTACACCACTATTAGGCCAGAAATTAACACCATATAAGGGAGAAGCTACGCCAAATCAGATAAAAGGATATTAACGCTATGTAGGTTCTGCAACGTATCCTACATCTACTATATAACCAGACGTTGCTTTCTCAGTCAGCAAGCTAGCTGAGTTTTTATAAAATCTGTTGCTAGCTTATCTTGCGGAGATTAACAGATTGCTTACCTATCTCTATAATACCAGATACCTCGCTCTCGAGTTCTCTACTATTACGCCGTATAAGATAAACTAGGTTCTAAAAGCTGCTTCTGATACTAGCTTTACTGACGATGCTCCAACACGTCGGAGCTTATAGGGCTTCTTAATAAGCCTATTCAATGGGCCTATAGTATGGCAGGCAACTAGACAAAAGGCAGTTATAAAGTTTACTACAGAGGCAGAACTCCTAGCTCTCTTATATATCAGTGGGGAGGTTAAGTATATAGTATAGATATTCAAAGCTATCAGATTTAATCTAGAACAGGATATTATTATTAATTACGACAATCAGCAGTTAGTACGGATCGTGACAAAAGAGACTCCTATAGTATCTACAAAACTCTAATACGTAGATATCCATTAATTCTGGCTTCGCCAAGAGGTACAAAACGGAAGCTTTATCGTACAATGGGTACCGACGAGCGAGATGGCTGTAGATAGACTAACTAAAGCTCTCTCAAAGCAAAATCATCAAAAATTCGTCAAAGTAGTAGGGCTTTGAGATATCAGACATCTAATAAACTAACAATTAAATTATAAAGCTCACCACCAGCTCGTCTATCACAACTACCTAATCCGGTAATCCAGCTCTGCCGCTCTGCGCCAGACCTGAGGGGGTATGTTGGCCACGGAGGTAGCCTTGCTACAGAGGTGCGACGGGTGCTGTTCGACATCGGTATCAGTATGGTTTCAACCTGTATCATCACTCTCTAGGGACCCCTGTAGGGGGTCAATTCTCTTATGTAT
>Ga0307507_10010082_pt1 | contig 12348 bp, 19 predicted proteins | sample 7_EM_MG_FD_207223 | JGI IMG/M metagenome (GOLD analysis project Ga0307507, IMG submission 207223) | Populus trichocarpa ectomycorrhiza microbial communities from riparian zone in the Pacific Northwest, United States - 7_EM | ecosystem: Host-associated > Plants > Roots > Unclassified | place... | reverse complement strand
ACATTACCCCGCCCGATCTCATGAGAAAACCCTACCAGGCCCTCCGGACCCGCGCTAGGAACATGCTCATGCAGGACTGGATCACCGACGACACCACGCCCACGTACTACGAATACCCCCCCTCCCTCTCCCCACACCCCTTTATGGGGCTGGGGAAGTTTGTGGCGGGGAGAATCCATCAAATGCGATCAGTGAAAAGCTACCTGGCCGCCCACCCCTCGTGGTTCGACGAGAACCCGGACCCAACCGGTCCACGGTGCTGGACTGGAGCAGAGTCCTTCCAACACGCCATCCTCACCTGCCCTGCTCGCACACGGGTCCGACGCCTTCTACTGAAAGCGGCCTCCTCCCTGGCGCATGACGCAACAATATGGTCCGATCCCCTCCACATCCGAGCACTAGGCGAGTACATCACAGACACGAAAACCGGTTTTCCCCCTGACATGCTCCCCGACCACTACTCCCCCCCCTTTGCTTCCCCTACCCAAGATTGAAAGACACATGGTTCCTCGTGGGGGTTTTTTCCGGCTTCCTACGTTGTGGTTGACTAAGATGTTTTGACCTTCCTTTGTATACCTTTCCTTACAAAAAGCGGGTAAATGAGAAGTAGTTTAGCGTTGTAATCTTCTTATATTTTGTTTCCATAAAGGAACGACTAGCAAGTGGGTTTGGCCTAAATACTTTCAGTAAAGAACGGTGGAACAGGAAGATAGTTTCTTTTGTTGTTTGTTTTGATTTATAGGTTTTGTTCTCTCCATGGCTAGCGCTGCACGAAGCTTCTTGTACCTAGAAACGATGAACGCATGGTAAAAAAAGAAAAAAGGAAAAAAAAAAGAAAAAAAGGCATGGGATTTGGGCACGAACGATCTCCTCTATACCTCCGGCGATTGAAAACTCAATACCATAAGTCTTCATCGTCAACATCCACCCCTTCTCCCCTCCTCTGATGGCTCTTTTGCCTAGGAGGGTGACGCTACCACCACCCCGCTCCTCTCTGATTCCCTTCTGATCTTCCAGTTGCTTTGGCAGCCTGGTTGTAGGGGTTTCACAGTGACTTGCGCCGGCTTTCTCCGCACTGGTCTCGCTGTCTCGCTTAGCATTTGCACGGTCGGCAACCCCTTTCCTTTATCAATGGGTCGGTCGCAGTCTCGGGTTATCGCCGAAGTAGTGGCCCCGGTGGCTCTGCACCCAGGTATTGCACTATCTCCTTGGATCACTGTTCTGTCCGGTCGGCATCTTCGAAAAGTTGTACTCTCGTTTCGGTCCTCCCTCCCTCGTACTTCTGCTTGATTGGGCACACCCCTCCCTCCCCTCACCTGGTCTTCGTCCCGTGGCTTGGTTACAGCCAAACACCCCCCCACCCGGTTCGGTCCCCCTGCCGTCCGGCCACCATCCAGCTCGCCTCCTCTAAGGAGTCCTGGACTCCCTCGGCCTGACCCGCTACACGTTCTACGATTAGCCCTGCATATCCGGTCTATATGGCCCTGGTACTATTACCACTAGAGTGAGGTTCTGATCGATAAATACCTGGAGGTAGGGCTAAACGTTAACAGCCTTCGCGGCAGATGGGCTTTCTCTGGTGCTTCTTCTACGGTTTTCGGTTTTTTTTGGTTTTTCTCACGGTTGGGTTTTTTCTTTGGTTTTTGGTAGATGCTTTCGTTTGGTAGCGAGTTTTTTGTATATTTTGTTGTAGTTTTCAGTACCCGGGTGCTTGGTGTTGGTTTTAGACCGGAGGTTTTTCTACCATGGTTTCCACCGCCTCAACGATGGGTTGGACTGGGTGGAAGTTTGTTGCGGCCACATCCTTCAGGATGCGTGCTATTTTTGTACTTATTACTTCTGCCTTCGGCCTCAGCTAGAAACAAAATTTAAAGTCTAATAAAAAAAAAATAAAAAAAAAATAAAAAAAAAAAAGGCATGGGATTTGGGTCAAGCTCCTTGCCCTCTACCACACCCCCCCTACATTTCACAAGAACGCACACCCCGCTTTGCTTACAGGACCCCCTTCCACGCTCTGCCCCCCACTCTGTCCCCTGATGGAGATCCCCCCCATTCGCCCTGGCAATCAGGCTTTGGCAGCTGCCATTTCCCATTCCTGCACCCCACGCCTACTGGAACCCCCCTCCCCCTCCCCCTCAGGACAAACGTCGCCCCCCGCTCGCCTTCCTGGCCAAAATGTTCACGGCGACCAGGAATAGCCTCCAACTAAACCCGGAGTTGGTCCAAGATCTCTCCCCTCGCGCACCCCAGTCCATCACCGCTGGTGAAGGCTCCATCCTCTCCATCGTCTGTGCCACAGTCCCTAGCATCGCGGCTATCACCACTCAGCTAGCCACAGTCGCCACCCAACTCTCGGACGTCCGAAAAGAAAACCAGGAGCTCGGCTCCAACCTCCATGACCTCTCCTCAAAAATTGCGAACGCAACAGCAACGCACGAGGACATCCGCCAGATACAATCCGCACTACGCCCCCTGTCACATAGGGTTACAACCACAGCCCCAGCAGCTCGCCCCACAGCCCCCACGGCCCCAGCAAAACGGCTCCCTCGAGGAGGTCACCCCCCTCCTCCCCCTCCCACCACCGGACCATGTGGCCCCCCCCCTCCACTCCGCGCCCCTTCCCACCCTCCCCTAATGGCCAAACCCCCTCCCCCCCCTGCCCACGACACACTCGACCCCTCCGCGCACTGCCCCTTTTATGACACCACCCTGAAGACAATGTTCGGCAACCGCGAGCTATATGCCAAGGCGTTCCCCGACTCTTGGGAAGCGGAACAGTTCCGTGCCGGAAAATATAACCTGTCAATCTTCACCCCCTCAATCCTCTAGCGGGACTACGCTCCGAGAACCACCACCCCCACCTATGCGCAAGCGGCCGACTCCGGCCTAGGAAAAAAGAAGCGAAAGACGAAAGGAGCCTCGGCTACAGAAGTGGCGAGAGACGGGGACAGAGATACAAGAACCCCGTCGTCCCTCCCCCAGGCCTCAAGACGTTTCTTCGCTGCTACATCTCACCCTGAACCACATGCCCTTGCACAAGGCATAGCCTCCACCTTCCCCGACATAGCTGCCACCACCCTCTCGGAATCCAACTGTCTCCTCCCAAAAGGCTTCATCCTTAAAGTCAATAACGGAGGCGCCGTCTCCCTCACTGGCACCAACCCAACACCCCCACAGAGTCCTACACCCCGTACTTTGATGCTCTCACCGGCCGCCTTAACCAATCCTACCCCGTCGGGGACAACCCCTGGCTTACGTTTACCCAGGCGCCAACCACTATACCGTTGGCAGTTCACTCAATCCCAATAAACTTCCTACCAGAGGACGACGAACAACTCTTCCCTTTCATCAAGAACTCCATCTACAACGCAAAGGCGGTCACAATTGGCGCGGTCAGGTACCTTAACAAGGACCGAGCTGGTAGGCTATCCAAGCAGGCCACTTCGGTGGTTGTCTCCGTTAACCCCGACGACGTTCCCATCCTTACCCGAGCCCTATTCCTCTTCTCGAGGCGTCTCAAAGTCGAGAAGACGACACAGCCTAACCGCTACACCCAATGCACTAACTGCTACCGATTCGGACCCGCCCATGCCCGATGCACCCAGAAACACCCCACCTCCCTGTACTGTGCTCTTTATCATACTAGGCTACTCGTTCAACCCACAGATGCCAGAACCCTACCTGCCCCAAAGGCGGCGACTCCAAGGCCGTCTCCAGCTGCTGCCCTACCTCCCCCCCCCACTGCCCCAATTGCGGCGACGACCACGATGCCTTCTCCAGAGCATGCTGGGCTAGGCCAGTCCCACCCCCTCAGCCCGAAGCTCCACCTCCTTCCGATGAAGAACTATCCGACGCCTCCTCCGACAGCGAGGAAGCCATAGATGTGGCCGACGCTGGCCTCCCTGCACCCTCTACTTCCAAGGCCCCTCCAGCCCAGACCATCCACCTTTCCACCCCCAGACCCGTCCGTCGGTCCAAGGACGCCCTGACCCCCGCCAGCGGGTCCTAGCCACCACCCACTGGCCAGGGCCTGCCGCCGCTACCTCCATCTCAACCCTCGGGTCCGTCCTGGAAATGATTAAAAACCCTCGCTCCACCTCCCGTCAAGGACTGGCTCCGGCGACGAACCTCACCCTCGTTCAACACAACAGCCTGGGTAGCTGGGATGTGTTTCTTTCCTTATTTTCCTCCCTCACGGAGGGCCCATCCCGTATCGATATTCTTCTTTTGCAAGACCCTCCGTCCTCCAAGGGTTTTCTCCCTAGCTTTCACGGCTTTAAATCCTTCGCTCCCCCCATCGCCCGGCCCCGGGTGACCTGCTACTTATCCCAAAGTTTCCTACAACAGTTCGCAGTACTACCATTTTTCCCCCTGAGCCAGACGACTTCATGGCACTCGACGTGTACACTCCGAAGTGCTTTTTCGGCTTGAAATCCCCCCGCTTCAGAAATGGCAACTCCTACGCCAGACCTCTCCCTCCAGCCCCCCATTCGGTCTCCCCCGAGCCATCTCTACGAGCTTTTGAATTTCCCTACCTAGTCGCCGGCGAGTTCAACAGCCACAACGCCGCATCTGACCCCTACAGCCTCCTCTCCTCGAAAGAGGAGAAGGAGTCCGCCCCATACTTTAACCGAGCCACAGACTTGGGCTACACCCTCCTCAACACCCCAGGCATCTACACCCGGTTTCCCTTTACGGGAACTCACAGGCCGAGTGCCATCGACCTGGCGTTTGCCAACCCACCTATTTTTTCTGCTTTCCACTCATGGGACTCGTCCTCCCTACCCTCTACAGGATCGGACCACGCACACATTTTGATTTCCTTGCCCCCCCCCTCCCACTATAACGACAAGCCCAGGCCCCGCTGGCAGGAGGTCGACTGGCTGAGCCTTACTGACAAAGTCAAGGATTGGGAGGTCCCTCCTCGCCCTGATACTCGCTCCTCAAACCAACTCAACCAATGGTTCTCCTCAGCCCTCTCCACGCTGACAACAACAATAGAAGCTACGGCACCCCGCTCTCACGCCTCCCCAAGGCCCAAAGCTTGGGGGACCCCACTCCGGACCTCCCTTCGGAGAGAATTCACAAAGGCCACCCGGAGGGCCAAAAAACTTCAAACCCCCGACTCCTACACCACAGCAAGACAATCCAAGCTCAGTTACTTCAAAAGTATGAAAAGGGCCAAAGCCTCCTACTGGGGTAATTTCCGCACAAAGACCTCCCCAAGCAACATCTGGACGGCCAAACAACTAGTCGCACCGAGAAAGACCCCTGGAGTTCCCTCCCTGCCCCACACCTCAGGCCCGGTCGCCATCAACAAAGCCTTACTGGACGATTTATTCCCTCCCAAATACCGCCTACCCAGCAGGGGCCGCCTCAAAAGGAACCCCTCAGCTGCCCCCCACACCACAGAAGAAGTGAAACTCGCCCTTTCCAAGTTCTCTCCCTCCTCAGCCCCTGGCCGTGATGGCGTTCCATACTCCGTATGGAAGGAAGTCAACCGTTCCAACCCCACAATCATCCTCCAACTCCTCTCGCCCTTGGTGGCATTCGGCTACAATCCCCTTTCACTAGAAACCGCAAATGGGGTGGTCCTCGACAAACCTGGGAAGGCCTCTTATGACTCCCCCGCCCCCTTCTGAATCATCGTCCTCCTCAAAACCATCTCGAAAATCCTTGAACGAATAATGACGCTCACACTGTCTGCCATAGCCAGCTCCAATGGCCTACTCCACCAAAATCAATGGGGCTCCCTACCAGGACTTAATTCCTCTGACACCTGCTTCACACTCACACACGAAGTAAAGACCCTCCTGAGACCCAGGTTGAAGGTCTCAACCCTCTTCCTCGATATTAAAGCCGGCTTCGACAATGTCAACGCCTCCACCCTCAGAGCGAGGCTCCTGGCCTCCAACGTGCACACCTACATGGTCGACTGGGTCTCCTCCTTCCTGTCGGAAAGGACCTGCACCCTATTATTCCAAGGCTCCCCCAACCTTTCCTCCACAGTCTCAGTTGCCACCCCCCAGGGGTCCCCGATCTCCCCCCTTCTTTTTCTCTTGTATGACTCCCTCCTACACACGTCGATGCCTAGGGGGCTTATGATCTCCTATGTCGTCAATTTCTCGATCACCGTGGGCTCCCCTTCCCACAGAAGCAACATCCACAGGCTGCAAAGGCTCTTCACTACAGTCGCCGCAAGAGGGCGGGACATAGGCGTGTCCTTCTCAGTCCCGAAAACCGAACTCCGCCACTGGCGAACTACAAGCCAGAGGTCCCCCCCCTCAACGGCCCCCATCGAATTGGAAGGCCACCTTTTCCAACCCTCCAAGGTTGTGAGGTGGCTAGGGTACTGGTTTACCCCTACCCTCAACACCACCCAGCACTTCAGACACAGGCTATCCTTAGCCCAAGCTATTCTTTCCTTCGTCAAACGCCTATCCTCCCCAGGGGCTGGCGTTACACCCTTCCTATGCCACCGCATCGCCAACGGCCTCCTCCTCCCCATACTCACAGACGGGTCCGACCTCCTCACCCCAAACTCATCCGCGCTCAGAGGCATGAACAGCTTCTGGCACAGAGTCCAACGATGGACAATGAGCAACTTCTTTTCTGAGGCCACCTCCATACTGTCCCGCGAGGCCTATCTCCCTCCGGTCGTCTCATACTGCAGATACAGAAGGCGACTGGCCGCCCCTCGGGTGGCCTGTGCCCCTCCATACGCCAACCCGGCCTTGGCCAGACTCCCGTAATTCTTCCCCCCTCTTTCCTCATTCAGGGCACAGGACTCGTCCAGGCACCTTATCGTAGGACTCTCCTCCATCTACCTTCCCCTGAGCTGGAAGACGAGAACGCCCTCGCCGCCAATAACAAAACACCTCCCAGTCGACGCCCTCGCGCACTTCACCCTCCCCCTACAAGAAGGCCTCACACGCCTTCCGCTGGTCCAACACGCCCCCCCCCCTCCTGGGGCAAACATCCCTCCCCCAGAGCTCCTGAAAAGAGCATTCCAACCCCTACGCACCCGCGCCACAAACATGCTCCTCCCAGACTGGGCTACCGATGCCCCCACACCCCCGTACTACACCTTCCCCCCCTCACTTGCCCCGCACCCCTTCCTGGGGCTTGGAAAGTTTGTGGCCAGAAGGATACATCAGATACGAGTGGCGAAAAGCTACCTGGCCGCACATCCTTCATGGTTGGACAAGAACCCAGATCCGACCTGCCCCTGTTGCGGAACGGAGCCAGATACCTTCTCGCATGCCATCCTCACCTGCCCCGCCCGAACCAGAGTCCGAGGCCTCCTACTGAAAGATGTCTCTTCCTTCAGGCCCGACGCCAACCTATGGAGAGAACCCCTACTCATACGAGCCTTTGGCGATTACATCACGGACACGAAGACCAGCCTCCCCCCGGACCCGACCCCGGAATACTCCCACCCCCCCCCCCCGGTCACCCCCTGGACCTAAATTAAGTTCCCTGTAAAGGAAGAGTTTGTGTATTTTTCTATCATGGCTGTTTGTGGTTTGTATCCTTTACTTGTAACTTTCCTTTGGTAAAACGCGAGAAGGAAAAGTACTTTCACGCTTTAAAACTTCATATATTTTGTTTTCCATAACGGATGATCGGGCAAATGGTTTTAGCCCCAGAGTAATTTTAGTTACTGTGGAGGACAAGAAAAGAGGTTTCTTTTGTTTCTTTTGTTTTAATTTATAGGTTTTGTTCTTTCCATAGCTAGCGCTGCACGAAGCTTCTTGTACCTAAAAACAATAAACGCATGATAAAAAAAAAAGAATACCAGAAAAAAAACAAGGCATGGGATTTGGGTCACGAACCATCTCCTCTCCACACCGGGCGATTGAAATCTGAACACCATGAGAATTGATCGTCAACATCCACCACCCCTGCACTCGGACTGAGCTGCACCCACCCCCTCCCGCCATACTTCCCTTATCATGTCCTTGGGCCCTGGGGTCGATGTTTCTAGGGGTCGTTTGGCTCTACTCCCTCCTTTCTCCGCATTTGCTTTGCTGCCTCGCTTGGCATTTGCACGGTCAGCAACCTCTTTCTTTCGTCAATGGGTCGGTCGCAGTCTCGGGTTATCGTCGAAGTAGTGGCCCCGGTGGCTCTCCTCCCTGGTATTGTACTATCTCCTTGAATCACCGTTCGGTACTATCGGCATCGTCGAAAAGTTGTGATCTCTTTCCGGTCCTCCCTCCCTGGTATTACTATTTGATTGTGCACACGCCTTCCCTTCATCGCTTGGTCTTCATCCTGTGGCTCGGTTACAGCCAACACCCCTCACCCGGCTCGGTGGCTCTGGCCTCCGGCCACCATTCACCTTGCTTCCTACGAGGACTGGTGGACTCCGTCGGCCTAACCCGCCACACATTCTACCATCAGCCCCCCGATCTGGTCTATATGGCCATGGTAATATTACCCTCGAGTATGGTTGTGTTCGGTGATTAGCTGTTGGGGATCATTAAAAGCCTCCGCGGTGGATGAGCTTTCTCTGGTGCTCCTACTACGTAATTGGGGTTTTTTGGTTTTTCTCACGGTTGGGTTTGTTTTGGGTTTTCTGTAGATGCTTTCTTTTGGTTGCCGGTTTGATGTATTTTTTGTTCTAGTTTTCAGCGCCCGGGCGCTTGGTGCGGGTTTTACACCAGGGGTTTTTTCCAACGGTTTCCACCGCCTCGACGATGGGTTGGACTGGGTGGAAGTTTGTTGCGGCCATATCCGGAATACTGGAATAAGTTCCACCTCATAGCCAGTAAAGCCGAATTGGCCGACTCGACAGGAGGAGAACTACTTCTAGGAGGAATCAACCCTGAATTGCAGAACGCCTGGGGAGCTAGCAGTGAAGAATATGAGGACCTCGAAGCCCTAGCCCAATGGGCAATCCGGAAGGGAACCAAGTTGGCAACGGTCAGACATATCCTAGGATCGCCATCAACAATGCACGTCCCACGAGAGACCATCACACCACGAAACCCAGACGGGCCATATCGACCCACAAATTATGGCAGTCAGAACTACGGCGACCCTATGGAACTGGACGCGACCCGGAAAAGACCAGGATTCAATATCTCAAGAGAAGAATTCCAAAGGAGAATGCGAGAACAACCATGCCTCAAATGTTCACAACCTGGACACTTAGCCCAGAGCTGTCCGAAAAAGGACGCAGCCCAACCATTCAACACACAAGCCCAGAGTTGGCAACCCACGAAGCAAACCGCCGCTTGGCAAACCAGACCTAAGATTAGGGAAATAGAGGTCGAGTAGGAACCCGAACAATTAGAAAAACGACGAATGTCCTCAGTTAGGGATGGTCTGAGGGCAAGGCCCGAATGAAAACCCATCATTATGGAGAACTACTACACCGCACGTAACTACAAGAAACCCTCGGAAACAACACGGACCATATTAGGGTCAAGATACAACTACTGTAACCGGTACGGGTTACTATATTTTATGTTTGGTTTCAAGTATCGTTAGATACTCAGTATGTTTTATTTATTTTATCCAGATATCGTTTGATACTTGATAAGTTTTATGTAACGTTTCTAGGTTACCGTTTAGGAGTCTTGATGGTTATTGTTTAGAAGGCTCCGGTTAGCCTGACAAGTGTATTTAAGACCTGCTATTCTCCGAACTAAGAGAGAGCAGACTTCGACAGACAGAGTTTTCAATATACTTGGTTGAACCATTGCTTCTTCAGTTCGCTTCGAGAACCCAGTAACACCAAACATACTTAGCTATTAGGAACTACTTGGTAGTTGCGATATAGTAAGAGGTTTGTTACAACAACTTAGTCTAAGCCTCCGGTACGTAGTCTCGTCATATACCACACTTTGGTATAGAGATAGTATCGTTACCCTATCAATTCCCGCCACCACCCAGGAGGCGGTTACATTTTTTTAACTTCAACAAGTTACCAAGATTGAAGAACACGAGGAACCCACCGGGAGCAGACCTCCCAAGAAAAAGGTTTAACAGCTGGCTAGACACGATCAGGGACGATTCGTCAAGGCACCTGCAAAGGAACAGTTCTCAATAGACGAAGCAGCTAGGCAACTAGCCAGAGATAGCGCTCAACGAGATCTAGCGGAATCAGCAACAGACCGAGCAAAAGCAGCGACAGTCACCCCCAGCGGGTTTCCTGAGTCTCCACAAAAAGGATTATCCAGCAAAGCCTCAGTAGCTGCACCGGCAGGCGATTCAGACGGCTCAAGCAGCGACTCAGATGACATCTCTGACCATGGTGACGGAGCTGGCGGACCAGGTCCTGAACCAGTACCAGAGCCTTATCCAAGGCTTAGTATCAAGGTTCCAACACCCAAGAAATTCACAGGCGATGGTAAAGACCTCAAACCGGAGGCATTCGATAGATGATACAACTCAGTCCAACTCTATCTACGATTGCACCATGTATCCCAGAATGCTGCAGGATCAGGAAACTACTGGATTCTCTATACAGAAGGACGAGCCCAAGAAGCGGCATTCCAAGCGGCACAGCTATTTGGAGAAAACCTCACGAGAGATTTACTAGTAACCTATCTCAGAGAACGATTCCAATCATCGAAGCATAAGGATGATACCTCTCCGAAGTACCCCAGCATCAGGCTATCCTGGAATGGACAAGTCCAGAAGATATCTATCATAGCTACAGCCCTACTCATGAATAGATCACGGCTACCAGAAGACACTATAAGTGATTACGCCTTCATACAACAATTCTTTGCCAGTATGCACCCAAGACTCCGGCAAGACGTGGAAACTCAGTACACTGGAGACGAGGATATCAACACTGTTATTGCTATGGCAGAAAGACTAGACTCCATCCACCGAAGTACAGGAGCATATGGCAAGGAATGGTATGATAAACAACCTACGGAATCCAACCACAAGAAGACAGAACACAAAACAAAGAAGAAGTTCAATAAAGATAGCAACTCCGCTAAGAAAAAAGAACAAAGAAAGAACGGAGCCTGCTTTACTTGTGGTGGTGAGGGACATATGGCAAAGGATTGCCCAAGCAAGAAGGACAAAGGAAAGGCGAAGGTAAAAAAGGAAGCATCATCCAATCTAGCAACAGATCTCTGCGAATATGATGAGGTATACATCAATACCCTCGAATTCAAGAGCCCTGCGGCTATAAAACCAAACGCCCTACTACAATCAAGGTACACCATGGACTTAAAGGTACTATGTTCATCAACGGCAAGGAAGCAACAGTCCTGTTTGATACAGGAACGATCGGAGCAAACGTTATTATATCAGCAAAATGTAAAAACCACTCCTGGTCCACCAAGGGGGGTTATGATCCCCCTGGTCCTCCTGGTCCTCCCTGATCCACACTGATCCAGATTTTCGGTAAAAGTTCCAAAAGTGTGGATCAGAGCAGATCGGAGTGGACCAGGTGGACCATGGGGACCACGACCCCCCTTGGTGGACCAGGAGCGTTCAGGACCACCTTGGACCACGCTCCAACCTTTTCCTAATGGTCCTAGTGCTGCCTTTGTCACTACCCACGGTATACGATGCATAGAATTGAAGAAAACGACCAAAATACTCATGGCCATGAAGGGATCACGATCCGAAAGCAGTAAAGAATGCACTGTTAACCTAACAGTAGGAAAACTGCAGACAAAAGGAAACAAAATGCTAGTAGGAAACCTGGCGAAGTACGACGCCATTATAGAAATGCCATTCCTAAAACAACAAGGAGCTATAATCGAATGCGGCGGGTTAGCTATTGACTTCCCCAAGTTGGGAATAAGGATCAACTGCACTCCAACCAGGGGACATATCAGAGCAGCAGTCATCACCACAGAACATGTAATGGGCCAACACCCAGAGCTGTTCCCAGAAGCCGTACCAGAACGACTGCCACCACTTAGAAGGATATACCACGAAATCCGCCTAATACCAGGAAAGAAACTAAGAAACTTACCAACTTACTCAATTCCAGCAAGATGGGTGAAGGACATGAGTTTATGGATCAATGAGAAGGTTGAACAAGGAATTATTGAACAGAAAGCAGTCCATGGAGCAGCACCTATCGTCGCTCAAGCTAAGAAAGATAAAATCAGAATGAGACCACTGGTCGACCTCACAGCAAGGAATAAGATAACAATCAAAGACGATGAAAACGATTCCAAACATAAGAATGATCCTGAACTCGCTAGGAAGAGCGAGATACAGAAGCAAGATTGACCTAAGTGATCCCTATTTTCAGACCAGGGTTGAACCACAGGATGTTGATAAGAAGAGTTTCAAATCACCTTTTGGATGTTTTGTTAGCAAAGTGATGCTACAAGGAGACATGAATGGAACAGGAACATTTAT
>Ga0307507_10010081_pt1 | contig 12348 bp, 3 predicted proteins | sample 7_EM_MG_FD_207223 | JGI IMG/M metagenome (GOLD analysis project Ga0307507, IMG submission 207223) | Populus trichocarpa ectomycorrhiza microbial communities from riparian zone in the Pacific Northwest, United States - 7_EM | ecosystem: Host-associated > Plants > Roots > Unclassified | place... | reverse complement strand
GGTGGCGCAGGTGTCGGCGGCACCGGTGCAGTTGAGCAGGTCGGTGGCACCGGTGGAGACGAGCACGGTACGCACGTTGCCCTGTGCCAGTACGTTGCGGTCCACCGGGTTGAGCGTGTTGGTCGGGCTGTCGCTGTACGTGCCCTGTGGCAGCAGGTTGTTGCTCAGGCTGTAGCTGTTGGTGCCGGCGTTGAGCACGCCGTAGTCGGCCGAGGAGTCCCCGTTGGGGTCGGCCACGACGGCACCGGTGATGGCGTCGCTCAGGTGGTGCTGACCGTCGCCGCTCGCGCTGTCGCCGTTGACGCTCTGGTCGCCGTAGAGGACCAGAGAGCCGGTGGGGGCGGAGACGGGCGTGGTGACGTCGATGCCGGCCAGGTACGGCAGACCGGTGTACGTGGTCTGCGTGAACTTGCCGGCCGCGGTGTCACCGGTGCGGTTGGCCGCGTCGCTGACCCAGACCGGGGTCTGGGCCGCGGCGTGGCCCGCCTGCGCGGACACCGAGCCGTGCACCTGCAGGCTGACCAGGAGCGTCGCCTGCTGATCGGCGTGCAGGGTCACCGGGTCGCTGGTGACGTCGCCGCCTGCCGGGATGGTGACCGTGGCGGCGCCGCCGAAGGCCAGCGGTACCGGTGCCGAGGCCGCGGTGGCGCCGCCCGCCGTGCCGTCCTGCAGGGCGACGGAGGCCGCGTCGAAGGTCACCGGGCTGCTGCCCATGGCGTTGGACAGGTGGACGCGGACGCCGTTGCCGTCATCGGTGCCGATGCTGACGTGGGCCGGGATGCGGAGCGTCTGGCCGTTGACGGTGGCGGTGCTGCCGCCGGAGAGCTGCACCTTGGCGGTGTCCTGGACCGAGGACCAGGTGCCGACCCAGTGCTGGGCGCTCGTTCCACTGCCGGTGACGGTCAGCGGTCGCACGCCCATGCCCAGGATGTGCAGGGTCGGCTGGCCGGCCTGGACGCCGTTGGTGAACAGCGGCAGGGAGATGCTGCTGATGACCGAACCCGGGCAGGTCAGCGGGACGCTGACGGCGTAGATCTTCGGGCCGGGGCTGGGGCTGGTCTGGGTGTTGTTGCTGTGGTTCTGGTGGACGAGGGTCAGCGTGGCCGCGGAGGCGGAGCCGGTCAGCCAGTCGGGCACCGTGTCCAGGGTGTACGACTGGTCGGCGGGGGCGCCGCTCGGGGCCAGGCAGTTGTTCTTGGCGTAGGTGATGGTGCCGGTGGCGCCCTTGGCCGCACCGCCGGTGGCGAAGGCCAGGAAGACCACGGCGTCACCGGTGTTCACCGGGCCGCTGCCCGGCACGGTGACGGTCTGGCCGGAGGCCAGCATGTTGTCGTAGGTGCCGGTGCCGAACTTCGGCAGCGCGATGGTCGTACCGTCGACGGTCACCGTCTTGCCGCTCTGCCAGCCCGAAGTGCCGGTCAGGTCTGCGGAGTTGATGCTGTTGCCGGAGCCGTCGGCGTCGGCCGTGCTGGTCGTGGTGGTGAAGGTGCTGGTCGCGGTGTTGTTCAGGCAGCTGCCGGTGCTGTTGATCGGGCAGGTCAGCGCGGGCGCGAGACGCAGCACGTCGAGGCCGGCCTGGTAGCCGCTGGAGCTGGGGTTCTTGCCGGTCAGAGTGAGGGCCAGGGTGTGCACACCCTGCTTGAGGGTGAGCAGTTGACCGTTCGAGTCCTTGGGGATGCCGAGGTTGACGAACCGGGTGGTGGTGTACGAGTTGTAGGCGTCCAGGCCGCTGATCAGGGTGGCCTGGGTGGGCTTGCCCGCGTCCAGGACCAGGTTGTAGATGCCGTAGTCCTTGGCCCTGGTCAGGTTGGCTCCGAAGCTCCAGGGGCCGTCCTTGGGGATGTCGAAGCTGAAGGTGGCGCTGTCACCGCTGACCACCTTCGAGGTGGTGCTCTTGTTGGCCAGCATGGCCTGGTAGCCGTCGGCGAACTCGTAGCCGCTGTAGGCGGGTTGGCTGATCAGCTGGCCGCCCTTGGACGTGGTGGTCGCCTTGGGGACGACGGTGGTCGTGGCGTCGGTGTTGGTCGCCGTCCAGCCGGCGATCATCTTGTCGCCGTAGGCGTACGTCGGGGTGCTGGTACCGGCGTAGAAGGCGTAGCTCGTCTGGGAGATGGACGTCGAGCCCGCCTGGTCGACGGCCTTGGCGTACAGCGTGTGCGGTCCCGCCTTGGCCGGAGGGAAAGCAGGGGAGGCGCTGCCGTTGAGGACCACGGTGCCGGTGCCGGGGCCGTTGTCCGAGGTGGCGTAGTAGACGTGGCCTGGCACGATCGTCGTGCTCGTGGTCCAGTGGGTGACGCTGCTGCTGTAGACCGTGTTGCCGAGCGTGGCGTCCAGGGCGAACAGATAGCCGGTGATGTTGTTGGTGTGGTTGTTGCTGAGCGTGAAGGTGCCCTTGTCGCCGAAGGCGGCACCGATCTGCTTGGCCGGGAACTGACTTGAGGTCACCGTGGGCGCGGGAGGCGCGCTGGTGTCCACCGTGAACGTCTGCGTCTTGGTCCAGATGCCCGAGCCGGGGCCCACCCAGTAGCCGGCCGCGTTCTGTGCGGTGGCCTTCCAGGTGTAGGTGCCGTCCGGCAGGCTCGACGTGGTCCAGTCACTGCCGTTGGTGTTGTACCGGGCGCGCTTCTTCGAGTCCGTGCTGGGCCCGAAGCCCTGGTGGACCAGGGTGCCGGAGGAGTTGTAGACGTTGTACTCGATGCGCACCAGTTCGCTGCCGCCCGCCAGGTCGGGGTCGACCGCGCGCGCGGACAGCGTCGGCGTGTGAGTGGTGGTCATCGTCTTGCCCAGGCTCACGATGGACGGCTTGATGGCCGGGGTGCCGGTGCCGTTCTTGAGTTTGGGGCGGTAGCTGTAGGTCACCGACATGGTGGCGCCGCCGCCGTAGGCGAGTTGCTTCCACTGGGTGGCGTCATCCATGTTGGGCGACTGGACCATCAGCGTCATGCTCTTCCAGCCGCCGGCCGCCGCGCTCTGTGCCCGGGAGGTCACGTCGAACTCCAGTGACGGCGGGCTGACATAGGAGTTGGCGCCGTCGGTGACCGGGCAGGTACCGGCCTCGTGGCTCTTGGGGTTGGTGCCCAGCGAGCCGGTGCGCCCGCCGGGCTCATGGCCCCAGTACAGCGACGACGAACTCCAGCCGGCGGGGCGGTCGGTGCCGTAGACGGCGGCCGGGGTGTCCGAGCAGGAGGCGGCGGAGAGCTCCTTCACGTACAGCGAGGCATGCGTGACCACCGCGCCTTTGATGCCGCCCGTGTTCATCTGGTAGTAGGTGCGGGCCCGTTCACCGTTGCCGGGGGAGGAGTTGTCCCACCCCTCACGGGCGTTGGTCGCCCCAGAGGTGGAGGTCGAGTTGTAGACGTTCCACCCGTTGTCGGAGATCCGCGCCCAGTCCAGCTGGGAGGGCCTGCCGCTCCACTCGGGGTCGACGTAGACCGGGTAGGCGGTGCTCTTGGCGGTGAGCAACTTCTGGTCCAGGCCCAGCAGTTGCCTGCCGTTTCGCAGACTCACCCGCACCTGGGCGCGGTGTTTGCCGACCTTGGCGGCTGCCTTCTGCTCGGCGCGGGCCAAGGAGGCGGTCGCTGTGTGGGCCGAGGACGCGCCGGAGGACTTCGCGCCGGCGCTGTCCCACATCAGCGCGGTGTCACTGTGGAACACCGTCTCGCCGGTGCGCTTGTCGGTGGCGCTGGCGCCGCCGTCGTGCGTGGGAGTCACCTCGACATGGGACGAGGTGGTGTTCAGCGCGAGGCTCCGCAGGCGTGGATCGGCCGCCGCCTTGCGGGACTTGACCACGAGGATCGAGGAGTAGCCGGAGGCGTCCGCGGTCAGCTGCAGGTCCACCTGCGGCAGTACGTCGGGGTAGGTGGCGGTGTCCCCGGAGATCACCGGCTCGGGCAGCTTGCCCGGCCAGGAGAAGCCCAGCGCGGCACTGCCGCTGCGCATCGTGACCAGCGCACCCGAACCGCCGTCGGAGAACGCCACGTCGGTGACCGCGGCCCTGGGCGCCCAGGTTCCGTTCGCCCGCCGCACCAGCTTCGTGTCGATCGGCACCCACTTCCCGTGCCGCAGCGTGCGCTGCGGCATGGAGGAGTCGGTGCGGGTGAAGGTGCCGTCCGGGTTGGCCACCACCAGCGTTCCGGTGTCGGTGAGTTGGTCGATCGTCACCGGCTTGCCGGTGGCCTTCGCCCGGACGGACGCTGCCTCCGTGGCGTTGAGACGCCGGGCGGCGGAGGGAGAGCCGCCGCTCTTCGATGTGGCCCCGTGCGAGGTGTCGGGCGTGGCGTGCGAGGGTGCCGCCGCGGCCAGCGAAGCCGCGGTCAGGGCCGTGACGACGGCGGTGGCGATGGGTCTTGACAGCCGGCGTCTGGGCATGCCGAAGGGACTGGGATGGACGGACATGAAGGTTGGGGTCCTCCGCTTTCAGGCGGTTCCCCCCGTGGGCCCCGCGCCGGAGTGCATTCTGTGGGGCCGATGTGAGCCGGGTCCATCATCGATTGACCGCTTGGTGTCCGTTTGGAGTCCGTTTTTGACGCATGGCGGTCAAATTGGGTTCCGAGCTAGGGGATTTCTTTGCGTTCCGTGTGTATTCGCTTTGCAAGCCGTGTTGATCTCAGGCCCTAGCGTGAAGCTTCGGTGAGGGGCTTGATCAACTGCGCCTCACCTTTGGCATGCGCTCGACTGCCTTGGACCGAAGGCCACGTGAGCGTTCACAGCAACACCCGGGGGGCGGTTTTCGTGTGCCCTGGGCCGGGAACGGGGGAGGGCTCACGATGACGCGAACAGCCGGGCTGGGGAGACGGATGAGACGGGGCGCCGGATGGCTCCGTGGCCTCAGTCTCCCGACAACAGGTGTCCTCCTGGTGAGCATGCTCATCCCCGCCGCGGACGCGATGGCTTCGCCGGATTCGCACCGGCATGTCCCCGCCCCCGCAGTGGCCAAGGACAAGCGGATTCCCTTCGCCCACGCGAAGCCGAAGGCGGCTGCGGCGTCGAAGAGGTTCACGCGGTTCGATCCCGCGCATCACGCCTCGTTGCCGGGTGCGGGGAGCTCGACGGTGTCGCTGACCGTTCCGCCGACCGGCGGGCGTTCCGCGCACGCGGCGGCGGGCTCGGCGTCCCCGCGGCGGACGGTGTCGCGAGTGCGGGCGGGGTCGTCGCCGGTGCTGCTGTCGGCGGTGCGTTCGGGTACCACGGCGAGCCGGGTCCAGGTGAAGACGGTTGACCAGAAGACCGCACAGGCCGCCGGTGTGCACGGCGTGCTGTTCACCCTGCGGGGCGTGGGCGGCTCCGGCAGCGTCGGGGTCGACGTGGACGACTCGGCCTTCCGCAACGCCTTCGGCGGCGACTACGCCTCACGACTGCACCTGGTGCGGCTGCCGGCCTGCGCACTGACGACCCCCCGACTGCCACGATGCCAGTCACAGACCCCGCTGCGCACCAAGGCCGGCGCACCGTTGTCGGCCCAGGTCTCGCTGCCGGCGACGACAACGTCCAAGCCGCTTTCCGCGCACACCGCCGTGGCCTCCGACGGCATGGTGGCACTGGCCGCGACCTCGGGCACGAGCGGCTCGTCCGGCGACTACACGGCGACCAGCCTGTCGGCCGGCGGAACATGGTCCACCTCGGGCAACACCGGGGCCTTCACCTACAACTACCCGATCTCCGTGCCCGGAGCCATCGGTGGTTCGGCACCCACGCTGACCCTGAACTACAACTCGGCGACCCAGGACTCGCGTACCGAAGGCACCAACAACCAGTCCTCGTGGCTGGGTGACGGCTGGTCGAGCTCGGACAACTACATCGAGCGGACCTACAAGTCCTGCAAGGACGACTCGTCGTCGGACGCGCCCAAGAACGACGGCGACGAGTGCTGGGCCGGCCAGGTCCTGACCCTGTCGCTGGACGGGAAGTCCACCCCGATCGTCTACGACGACAGCACCAAGACGTTCCGCGCCGCGCAGGACGACTCCACCACGAAGATCGAGGACCTGACCGGCGCGACCAACGGCACCGACAACGGCGAGTACTTCAAGGTCACCGAGAACGGCATCCAGTACTACTTCGGCTGGAACCGCCTGCCAGGCTGGAGTTCGGGCAAGGAGGAGACCAAGTCGGCCTGGACGATGCCGGTCTACAAGGCCCACAGCGGAGTCTCGGACTGCCCCGCGGGTACGGACTTCGCGTCCAGCTCCTGCACTCTGGGCTACCGGTTCAACCTGGACTACGTGGTGGACCGGCACAGCGACGCGATGGCGTACTACTACGCGCCGGAGACGGGTTACTACGGCCCGGACATGAAGAACACCGCGGTGGCCTACACCCGTGGTGGGACGCTGAAGCGCATCGACTACGGCATGACCTCGGCCACGGTCTACTCGGGTACCGCGCCGGAGCAGGTCCTGTTCGACGCGACGGCGGAGCGTTGCATCTCGGGCACGCCCGCGGGCAACACGTGCTCGGACTCCCAGTTCACCAAGTCCAATCCGGAGTACTGGCCGGATGTGCCGATCGACCTGAACTGCGCCAAGGACGCCACGGACTGCACCAACCACGGTCCCAGCTTCTGGTCGCGCAAGCGTCTGACCTCGATCACCACGCAGGTGCAGGTCGGCGGGGCGACCAAGCAGGTGGACCGCTACGACTTCACCCAGTCCTTCCCCGACGGCGGGGACCACGCCCCGACCCTGTGGCTGGACGGCATCAAGCACACCGGCCTGGACCTGCTCGGCGGGGCCACCGCCAGTGCCTCCACCCCGTCGGTCAGCTTCGATCCGCCGCTGCAGCTGGCGAACCGGGTCGGGACGATCCCGCAGATGCCGTTGATGTACCACGACCGGATCCAGTCGGTCACCACGGAGACCGGTGCGCAGACCACGGTGGTCTATGACACCCCGGACTGCTCCAGCGCCCCGGCAAGTGATCCGTCCGACCCGGCGGACGCGGCGGCGAAGGGGTTCGCCTCCACGAACAAGCTGCGGTGCTTCCCGGTGTACTGGACGCCGGACGGACAGCCCGCGCCGATGCTGGACTGGTTCTCTCTGCACCCGGTCAAGTCGGTGTCCACCATCGACCCGCACAACAGCTACCAGGACGGCACGGAGCCGGAGTTGCTGACGGAGTACTCCTACAAGGGGAACCCGGGCTGGCACTACGACGACAACGAGACGGTCAAGAGCAAGAACCGCACCTGGGGCCAGTTCCGCGGATTCCCGGAAGTGGACGTCACCACCGGTGACCCGAACGTCTTCCACTACACCGACGGGACCAAGGTCTACGACCAGAAGACCCTCACCAAGACCTACTACTTCCTGGGCATGAACGGCGACACCATGCCGTCGGGGACACGCAGCGTGCCCGCGCTCACCAGCCAGGACAGCAGTGTCAGTGTCGCCGACGACAACCCGCTGGCCGGGCAGGTCTTCGAGACCGACACCTACACCGGCGTGAACGGTGGCATCGACAAAGCCGTCGTCAACGTCCCCAAAATCATCGGACCCACCGCCACGCGGAACCGGACCGGAGTCGCGGACCTGACGGCGAACATGGTCCGCCCCGCCAGGACGCTGACCCGGCAGGCCGTCTCCTACGGCTGGCGGAAGACCGAGACCGACACCTTCTACGACACGGCCCTGGGCCGGACCACCACCGGCATGGCCGTCCAGAGCGACGACCGCGGTGAGGCGAGTGCCACCGGCAACACCACCAAGTGCACCTTCACCCGCTACCTCGACGGCACCTCCGCGACCGTGGTCGTCACCGCCGAGAAGATCGTCACCGACCAGGACTGCGACAGCTCCGGGGCCACCCCCTCCGGAAACCTGGTCTCCGACACCCGCACGTCGTACGACGGGCACGCCTTCGCCTACAACGGCGACGGTCAGTCCAACCCGGCCCTGCCGAGTGCGGGCGACGCCACCCTCGTACAGCAGGCGACGACGTCCAACGGGGCGAACGCCACCAAGTTCGTCGACCAGACCCAGAGCACGTACGACTCCTACGGCCGAGTGGTACTGGCCACCCGGACGCCCAAGTCCACCGCCCCGGACGGCAGCAGCCTGGCCCAGACGGTGGCGACCTCGTACACACCGGCCGGCGGCGCGCTCCCGACCAGTACCACCACCGCAACGCAGGCCACCCCGGGCGCGGCCTGCACGCCGGCCACCACCTCGTCCAAGGACTGCCAGGTCGCGACCTCCGCGCTGGACGCCGCCCGTGGAGTGCCCCTCACCAAGACCGACGTCGCCGGTCTGGTCACCTCGCTGTCCTACGACGCGCTCGGCCGGCTGACCGGCGTCTGGCTGCCCAACGAGAACAAGGGGGCCGGCGCCCCCGCCAGCATGACCTACAGCTACGCGCTGTCCGCCACCGCTCCTTCGGTGGTGTCCACGAACACCTTGCTGGACAACGGCAGTTACAGCGTCAACGAGACGCTGTACGACGCCATGCTGCGCACCCTGCAGACCCAGGTGACGGCGGAGAACGGCAGCACCACGGTCTCGGACACCCAGTACGACTCGCACGGCTGGACCGTGGTCACCAACAACAGCTACGCGATCTCCGGGAACCCGGGGTCCAGTCTGGTGTCGGTCTCCCAGGTGACCATCCCCGCCACCACCGTCACCGACCACGACGCGATGGGACGTACCACCCGGAGCACGGACGAGCACGACGGGGCTCGGACCTGGAGTACCCGCACCGCCTACACGGGGGACAGGACCACCGTCATCCCGCCCACCGGCGCCGTCGCCACCACCACGGTGACCGATGCCCGCGGTCAGAACACCGAGCTCGACCAGTACACCGCGGCACCGACCGTGACCGGCAACGCGACCGACGGCTTCACCGCCACCGGCGGGACGTCCCACGCCACTCGCTACGGCTACGACGCGGCCGGCCGACAGAACAAGGTGACCGGCCCCGACAACGCCGTGTGGTCCTTCGGCTACGACCTGCTGGGCCGCAAGACCTCCCAGGCGGACCCGGACGCCGGCACCAGCCACTACGGCTTCGACGACGCCGGGAACCTCGTCTCCACCACCGACTCACGCACCAACGAGCTGGACTTCACCTTCGACCTGCTCGGCCGCAAGCTGACCGAGACGGACAAGGCGAAGAACTTCAAGGTCGCCTCCTGGCTGTACGACACCCTGCGGATCGGCCAGCAGACCTCGTCCACCAGCTACGCGCAGGGCGTCACGGGCGGATACACGGTCGCGACGACCGGCTACACCACACTGGGCAAATCGACCGGCACGAAGATCACGCTGCCGGCGAGCGAGGCCCCACTGCCGACCAGCTACCTGACCACCTATGCCTACAGCGCCAAAGCGCAGTTGCTGGCCTCGCAGGTCGACCCGCGCACCCAGGGCCTGATCGGCGAGACCATCACCTACGGGCACGACGCGCTCGGCAACCCGACCACGACCGCGAGCAGCGCCCAGACCTACGTCGGCGGCACCGTCTACACCAACTACGGTGAGCCCTCGCAGCTCACTCTGGGGGCGTCCACCAACCCCGCCTGGATCACCTACTCCTACGACGACCAGACCCGCAGACCCACCGAGCGGCTCATCTCGCGTACGCAGGCGCCGGGGCCGCAGGTGGACGACACCAAGTACACCTACGACGCCGCCGGCAACCCGCTGTCCGCCGCCGACCAGCAGTCCGAGACCGGCAACACCGCCACGGACACCCAGTGCTACCAGTACGACGCACTGGCCCGGCTGTCCCAGGCCTGGACCGCGCAGGCCGCCTGCCCGGCACAGGGCACCGACCCCACCGCTGCGACCGTCGGCGGCACGGCCGGGTCGTACTGGCAGTCCTACAGCTACGACGCCATCGGTGACCGCACCCAGGTGGTCGACCACTCCACTACTGGCGGGGCGGACGTCACCACCGGCTACGCCGACGGCTGCACCACCGGTTGCAATGCCACCGGAGCCCAGCCGCACACCCTCACCAGGACCACCGGCGGAAGCAATCCGGCCGACTTCGTCTACGACGCCGCGGGCAACCTGCTCACTCGCACTCCCACCGGCGCCGGCGCGGGCCAGAACCTGACCTGGGACGACGAAGGCCATCTGGCCCAGGTCGACACCACCGGAAGCAGCCCCACCACCACCAAATACGTCTACGACGCCGACGGCAATCAGCTGATACGCCGCGACCCCGGGAAGACCACGCTGTTCGCGGGCGACACCGAGATCGTCGTCAACACCGGCGTCACTCCGAACGTCCTGCTCGGCGCCGTACGCACCTACTCGCACGGTGGCGCCGGCAGCGCGGTGGCGGTCCGCTCCAGCCTGCCCGGCGGAGGCACCGACTACCTCTTCGACGACGAGCACGGCACCGGCACGACGGCCATGGACACCACCACCCAGAAGGTGTCCCGTCAGCAGTACACGCCGTACGGGCAGCAGCGGGCCAACGCCAACGACACCGCGTGGCCCGACCCCACCCACTCGTACCTCGGCAAGTCCCAGGAAGCCGCCACCGGTTACACCGACGTCGGCGTCCGCAAGTACGACCCGGCGCTGGGAGGTTTCATCAGCGTCGACCCCAAGTTCGAGGCCACCAACCCGCAGGAGCTCGGCGGCTACGCCTACGCCGGTGACAATCCCGTCACCAACGCCGATCCCAGTGGCCAGATGTACCCGGCGGACATGGGCCCCGGGCCGTCCTACCGCCCGCCGACGGACGCGACGGACTGGCTCTTCCGCGGCTCCACCGTCGGCTTCGGCGGCTCGGACAACATCCAGTCCAGCGGATGGACGCCGACCTCGTCGGACCCGGGTGTCTCCACCCACTTCGCCACCCAGGCCGCGAACGACTGGCATGCGCAGGGCGTGGTTCACATCCTGAACCGGCAGGACCTCACCGACCTGGAGGTGATGGACGACTACTACCTCTCGCTCCCGCACGAGAGCGAGGTGCCGGTCGAGGCGTCCGCCAGCACGCTCGCCAGCCGGGCCCGGGTGACGATCCCGGTCGAGCAGGCGCGGAGCATCCTCACCAAGATGGGGATCGACGTCGATCCGTCCACCCGGCTCGACGACCTGAACAGCAACCTCAAGTCGACCCCCAAGCTGACCCCCGCTCAGATCGAGGAGTTCGCCAAGACCGCAGGGGCCACCGGCGGTTCGGGCAGCGGTGCCGCCTCGACAGCGAGCAAGCTGGCGGACTCGGCGGGCGGCGACGCGGGCTTCATCACGGTCGGCGGCGCCCTGAAGGGCAGCCTTTTCGTCGGCGCGGTGGCGCTCTCCGCCTACGACGTCGCCAAGGCACCGCCGGCCCAGAGGCTCCACACTGCCACCCGGGACGCCGCGGGCCTCGCGGGCGGCCTCGCGGGCGCTGCCTACGGCGCGGAGGTGGGTGCGTCGATCGGCTCGGCCTTTCCCGGTGTGGGTACCGTCGTGGGCGGCGTCGTCGGGGGTGTGGTCGGAGGGATCATCGGCAGCGGTGCGGCGTCCGACGTGGCCGACAAGGTCATGAATTGGTTCTGACCACGGATGGAGGCATCCGCAGCATGAGTAGTACCGAACCCGTGGGACTGCTTGAGGTGGTACTTGAGTACGAGCGCCCCTCGGCACACCGGGTGGTCTGTCACGCCCGTTGCATCAGCCTGGAGCGGGGGGTCTTCGTCGGTGAGTCGGTGCTCCCGGTCGACAGCCCCCCGGGTGACCGGACTTCCCCGGCCCGAGTGGTCCGGATGCACCGACCGCCGTACGGAGAGTTCACCGAGCTGCCCTCCGGCTGGAGCGCGCTCGTCGAACTTGAGGGCACAGACCTGTCCTGGGTGCAGCCCGGAACGAAGTGCCGGGTGGTTCCTGCGGCAACCGGCACGGAGCTGGGACAGACCGGCTGAGCACCGCCTCGGCGACAGCCGACCAGAATCTGTGCCGGGGTGATGAGCCCGAGGCTGAGGATCTCCCTTCCTGGATCCTCAGCCTCGGCCCGGGCGGAGCCTCTGCGCACAGTCCGACAAACACGAGCAGAACGCAGGTCCCGGTAGGCGGCGAAGCCGCGTGAGCTGATCTGCATCAATCCCGAGGGCACGGCCATGCGGCGCGTGATCCGCCCGGAGAGCTACCGGTGCTCGCAGTTGGTCGTCCAGCCGGCGCACGCCACCGGGCTACGGCCCTTGACGAACAGCCAGACCCAAACGCGCGTGACCAGGTTGGACGGAGCGGTCATCGACCTGACGGAGTGATCTTCGCCTTCGAGAAGGACGTACAGGGCGGCTGCCCCGCCGACTCGCCACGGCCTCACTTGGCGAGTCCTTTCGGCGATCCGTCAACCGTTGGCTCAGGCGGGAAGTTCGGTGATGCCGAGGGAGAAGTCCAAGTTCCCCAC